>Ga0126337_10001431_pt1 | contig 14432 bp, 11 predicted proteins | sample DipCmetagenome_FD_92527 | JGI IMG/M metagenome (GOLD analysis project Ga0126337, IMG submission 92527) | Coral microbial communities from La Bocana,Puerto Morelos, Mexico - Diploria C A metagenome | ecosystem: Host-associated > Invertebrates > Cnidaria > Coral | place: La Bocana,Puerto Morelos... | reverse complement strand
TATGGTATTTTCACACGTTCTAGCTCGTTTCTTATACGGCAGCCATTAGGTGTAGCCTCAAAATAGGTATTTAAAGTGAAACTTTTTGAAGTGTGTTATATGTGTGGGTTTTGTATAGACCAGCCGGTTACCAAGCTCCCGTAGCACAGTCGGTTAGAGCGTCGTACTTATAAGCAGTGCTGGCGTGAATCGCCGAGGGTGCTGAAGTAATGCGAAGGTCGGGGGTTCGAGGCCCCCCGGGAGCAATGGCTTTCTATCTGATTTTTTATTTTAGAAGAGAAGTTTTCTTTTCAAGATGAATATGTAGAATAATAAGACATATTGTGAAAACTTTTTTAAATTGATTTATTTTAATTTGCTGATACAGTCTAATGGCTTTATTTATTCTCTCGCACTATGTGCTAGAAAACTGAGATATTTATTTTCCTAAAAAAATCCATGCAAAAATGCAGTCTAGTTACAAGAACCCTGATTGAAAACAAAGCATGTTTTTCTGCAGACAGATATGCTTGAAAATTTGTACCAATCTATTTTCATTGTTTACCTTGTAAATAGCTTTAGCTTAAGGGAACTGCAGGGAATCGTGGGAGTTCTATTGACAACTGTATGTGTATTCAGCATGGCGAGTTGCATGATGGTTATTGGAGTGATTGGCAATTTTAAGTCCAGATGATATCTTTTTTTGACGGCGAAGCTCTAGAAACTTCCATCTTCTGTATCGGCAGAAATTTGTGCCCTGACTTTTTAACACAGAAGAGAAGAAGCATAGAAGAGACCTGGGAAAGCAGTTTGATAAATTTATATATTTTTATTCAAAAACTATGAGCATTTGTAATCTGCTGTTGGTTTTACTTTCTGCGTTGATAGTTACAATGATGAAATAATGCACGTAGAGTACGATCACTGTGATACCGGCCGACTATGAAACAAAAGCCCATAATTACCAAGATACATTGTGTCTCGGTCTCAAAACGAGTCCATGTGCATAACCTTCCATGTTAAAATGAGTTTGATTTGAATGAAAAAGAACCACTAGGTAAACATATTTTCATATATTTTAATACAAATGGTTTTGCACGAATACTCCTTGTGACACATGTACAGAGGCAAAAGGCAGCTCGAAAATGACCTTATCTATGTTGATGAAAAAGTTACAAAATGTTTAACAAAAAGTGCAACAGGATTCGCCATTTTCAATTTCACGCTGGCATTATTGAACCTCGAGCTCCAAGAACGGCTAACAATATTGAAGGACATCCAAAGATATGAGATTCCGTTCAGATTGACACTGTATGGAATTTTTAACTAAGCTATATCTCTGTATTCTTTTAATGCTAAAGGTTTTGTCGAATGTCTGACAATAACATATAATTAGGGAATCTTTCGAAATGGCACATAACGGTCTGGGCCACGCATGAACACTGCATTTGTGATATCCCTACAGCAACGGAACATTTCTCGGCATAAAAAGACTTACTCGTGGTCCGTGGAATATTCTACATAGGGAATTCGACGTACGCCTGTTTTTATTCTGAAGCATACTTTTTTAGGGCTTCTTTTTCCTCGTCCAGTAATGTCTTTGTTGTTTTAGAAACATGAGCTCCAGACCTGACTTAAGTTCTGAGTCAGAGGGTAAGTATTGATCCTCAACTAGCTCGTCCTCAAAATCAGCTTCAGTTAGTTCTACTTCATCATCTGAAGTCGTAAAGCTGGTTCTCCGTGAAGAAGCTGTGTAAACTTGTTCATCTAGCGAATCTACTTTGATTCCATCGCGGTTTGATCGAATGTGTTTTATTACCACAATGCTAACCACAGCTCCTAATACGACGATACCAAGGACGATTCCAGCTGTTGTTACTACGATTGAGGTCGTGTTCTCTCGCTCAGGGACCTGGGAATCAAATGATTTAGGGCAGATGGTTAACAATGCTATTTAAGAAATCATCGATGTTCATTCTTACAACAAAAATATACTACTATGTGTCACTGTATGGTTTTTTGGCTGATCTATCTTTCTATCCGTGTTAATAAAAGTATAATACATGTACATATATTATCTAGTTATTCTGATAATCTCTCACTTATCTCATTTATTCGTTTCCCATCCTACTATTTTATTTACTTTTTCCTAATCTTTATAGACTGTTCCACACAGACTAGCCCTAGGTATCCGCGGGCCAATTTAACTGTAAAAATGTAAACTGAAGAACCAGAAGGAAAGATTGAAAAAGATTAAGGATTGTGATGACGATGTACCAAATCTATAATTACTATGACTGAAAAAAAAAAAAACGTTTATAAACTGAACCAGTAAATGAATAGTTTCTCTAATCAATAAATCAATGATCTCACCATTAGATTACTTGGCGCAGATTATTAATCAGTCACGCAATCAGTCTATCATCAGTAATCATCATTCGGACCATGACTATCTCGACGAATAATATCGATTTATCGATCTCTTGTAGTTTTTTAGCTAAAAACAACCCTTTATTAATATTTTTAAGTTGATATATTTGTACTTGACTTACTCGAATCGTTTTAATGATTGTCTTTGTTCTTTCATTTTTATTTGTTTCTTTGTTATGTGGAGCGGTGCTGGCGAGAAATGCATCCATCATTTTCTCTGAGTTTCGCAGTTTCTCTAATTCCTCCAGTTTGTCAACTTGTTTTTCCTGCGGCTTTGTCTTGTGCTTTTTAGATCCATTCTTCTCAGAAGAAGACTCTTTACTTTTATGACCTGCAGAAAATGAGAATGCAATGTAAAAAACTTTTGTGAAATCTATGATGTAAGTCGGGTGATTTCATCCGGAGTACAGAGGTATTACTTTTTAAAGAGAATTTTTGGGCTTGATCGGCCTCTGCAGATTTAAGAGAGTTTTCAAATATGACTCTCAGAGTAAATTCTTAATTGCATTCGCATTCACAGGATTACCTACACTTTACAAATTTAGTGTTTTAAAGGTTATTTTATTGTCTTAGAATTAGGCATCTGACATTCTGTGTGCCAACTGTATATCCATTGACTCTGATAAGAAGTCAGCTGTTACCCGATCACAGCCAGTTTGATAAGTATCTTGATCAATTTCCCAACTGGAAAAGAAGAAATATTAAGAAACAACGAGCTAACAGTAGGGAAAAAGTCGGAATAAACATGCGAGTAGTCGATTTTTGTTCGCAAGGGTCTAACAATCTAAAGCACTGAAATAAATAAATAAATATATTTTATCTTCCTATCCTTTCTTGCGATAGCCCGGTCTATTCGCTTGTAAAACTGTCGCCAGTTTAGTGACACTTGACTTTGCTGTTCTTTAGCAAAGTTCACATGTCATAAATGAATCACTTCCATCACACAGCGCATTCCTTATTAAGACTGAGCTAAGAACGCAGGACTGACGCATTTCTTTCATACCTGACACCAAACTGCTGTTTTGTTTCTCTGGCGTGTAGTAACAGAGAAAAAACATGTGATCTTTCTCTGCCCTGTGAATGCCGTAAGGACATTCGCCACCCTCGTAATCAATATTGCCTCGGTCCTCGTCGTCAAATTTGACGAACTCTGTGACCACATTCATTCCCTTCACCTGAAGTATAACAATATTTTAATATAATGATACTGTTAGACCAAAAGCGTGCGATTAACAGTTTAAACGGCATAGAGTAAATGACAAATTTAATGGTAGGACTAGAATATAAATCAATACAAGCATTTGTATCTGTATTTATCATAATCTTCTTGAAAGGATGCGCCGTTTCAGTGTAACATTTCCTTCGCTTTCTCGTAAAATATTGTGGAAAACTTCCGAGGGTGGTGTGATCTAGTCTTACTACATTTTTGCGATAGTTTCTCTGAGTTTTCCAGTTTTTAATTTTTATCGCTCAAGCCATTCGGCTGTAAACAAATCTGGCTCTCAAATAGTGTTCAGTGTTTGGTCCCTTTGTTTGTTTGTTTTTGATAAACTCACCTTCTGGCAAAGTATAGAATCATAGGCGAATAGCAAGAATGGAGCTTTGTTCGGCAATGTGATCTCCTGGCTGGCAGAACCAGTTGTGCTGCAACAAAAGAAGATCTTGGTGTCTTCATTAAAAAGGCCTTCGGGTAGCACGCCTTCTTTGGAGTTTTTGTTGTCTTTGTTTTCATCATCCCATATAACAAAACCCTCATCGAGACCCGTAGGGCAACTTGACCCTTTCTTGTAGATGCAATATTTTCCTTCGGGCCACCTGAAAAATACACGCATGTAGTTAGATATAACAGCAAAAGAAGAAAAGGAAAAATGCTCCTGGGTGGGGGCTTGAACCCCCGACTTCGCATTACTTCAGCACCTTCGGCGCTTCACGCGAGTACTGCCTATAAGTACGACGCTCTAACCGACTGTGCTACGGGAGCTGGATGATGGAATAGATTTTAGATGCCGACAGCATGACTTGTTTGCACTTGGCATTAATTCTGTTCGATCTACAATGTTGTATCATAATAGAATTGTCTCTTCAGCTTATGCAACGGTTAAATTAAGCATCTTGTGATAAGCCAAAAATATTCAATTTACGGCCTACAAGGTCCCATGGAGGTCGCAAGGTAAACGACAACAAGTGCTGGAATCTTGCTTAATGCCAAGGCAGGAAGTGTGTCAGGGACTTTCTGTATCATTCTTTACCACTTCCCTTTTTATCATTTTTTTTTTTCACACTGAAACGAAAACTCTGTTTCTTTCAGCGGCATCGAGCGGTGACGTGGTGGAGGAAAAGAACATTTGTGCTGAAGTTTGTGCTGAAACCATTTCTTCATGAAGGTTAAGACAAGGGGAAAATGTATGCGTAACTGAGAAAGAGGGTTGGGAAGCAATCATACGGTAAGATACGATTCGAATTCAACAAGATTTGGTTAAGTGAATAATTTTCACTTAGTGCTCAAGATACATTTTGCACAAAAATTTCTCCTAACCTTCCTCCGCCTTCTTCGACCATCTTGATGCAGAATTCATGTTTTATTCCTTCGTCGCTGAATTCACCGGCCAAATGAAAACTGTCCGAATGTTGATTTTCTGTTCCATCATCTTCAGTATCGTGAAACCGGTACCCAGTGTTCCATTCGAAGCCATCGGCCGTGGGACAGCCATCCACCGGCTTAGGAAGTCCATAAGTCCCGGATGGCCATTTGAGCTCTGTTTACAGACAAAAGTTCATTATTTAGTTTATTTTTTAATTTATCACAATTTCATGGCGTGCTTCAAACAGACAAGTAAAAATAGCTTATAAATATATAAATGTAGGGCACGACAGATCACCTAATGTAATTAGTTAGGTTATCAGCACTTTTGACCTCTTTGTGGCTTGGCATCTCCATCCCTTTTCAGTCAAAATATGGTTTACACTCTTGAGAACTGCTACTAGCTAAGATCTAATCTAATCTTTCCGCTGATTTTCACTGAGAGTTAACTAAAATTATTCTGTATCCATTTAAATTATATTACCTTTTTCGAAAGAGCATTCTCTCTGGCCTTTTATGAATTAGTACAAGGACAACTTTCCTAACTCCCATATCTAATACATAAACGGTCTCTAACTATAAACTGGCATAACTGTCACTTGCAATCCTCGTCAATAGACTGCCACCATTAAGCAGTGACTGCCGTTACTCCACTCTGGCATTTTTAACCCACTGGTTATTTCAGGTTGTCGGTACCCTTATTATTAATTATAACTTTAATTGGTTTTAATCAATTTTTTGAAAGAAAAAGGGCAAATAAAAAATGTTGTTGCTTTTCAGGGAAAAGCTTCACCATATTCATACAGACACCTATCACAAGAGCGCTCTAAGGTTATTTCCAGGGGGTACAAACCATTAAAACAGTGCACTCACCTAGAGTTGAATGTAGTGACTTTTTGTGTGTCCTGGGAAACTTCTTTAGGCGAGTGTCTTTTTCAACGCTCTTTTTATCTTTGTTTATCCGTTTGTTTCTTTTTTGACTGTTATCGTTCAAGAGTTCTTCAAGACTTACATCTCTCTTGCTTTCTTCCACATTTTTGCTCAACGTTTTGTCGAATTCTGGCTCAATCGACGTTTCAGCTGACCCGATGACCAGCCCAGGTGCCCTGGTGACCAGTGAACTTCTTTCTTGTCGCACATTACCAACAGTTCCTAGAATACGAATCTCGGTGTCTGGTATTCGTTTAACGTAATATACTGGTGCTGCAAGTGAGAGAAAAAGCATATTACCTACTTAAAGATTGAAAAGGTTTTTAATTTGTAATTAGTAATATAAAGTAATAATTATAAATAAAATAATATAAACTTTTTAAACAACGCAGTTTGTTTTTTGCATCGTTTCACTTTAAATATGAAAGTTCTGATTGGAGAAAACAGAATGATTTATTTCTTTCACCTTTCGTTGTCCCCTAACCCTTGTTTTCACATTTATGTTATATGTTATACATTTAGTCACACAAAATATACGGTACCACATTAATAAGGTGTTAACCTCTGTTATTCTCAGTTATCACAACATAGTTATTTTACCTAAGTCATATTCCACAAACAAGCAGAGTTCCAGCAATACAACAAATACAAGCTTGAAAGCAAGACTCATCTTTCAGGAATTACTGGAATAGTATTCATCTCTATTGCAGTTGAGCTGAAAAACAATAAGACAATTGATTACTCTGTGATAAGGTAATGAAATGCTGGCAAATACGAACCTTCGACTCTTGAACATGCTTTAAATATTATTTAATTTTAGATAGTCGTTAAAAACAGCAGCTGAGCTTGAGTGCCCGGTGCTTCAATACTTTCAGTAATCGGGAAAACGAAAATAAAGGGAAAAAATTGAATCAAAACAGTGAGAAATAAACGTGAACCTTCCATGCGTAAACTGCTAACTCTAATACTCCATATGTCGAGCAGCTTAGTCACATTAGCTCTCGATGTACACAGCTTTGGAAATTTGTTACAAGTAAATTCTCGTTTGGCAACCTACAGATAGTGCGTATGCCATGAATTTACTAAAACGAGTATATATCTCGTATTGAAAGTTTGATCGTGATTAAAAGCTCAATGAGTAAAACAGCAGTATGTTATCGCTAACTTGTATTCTACAGCAGCTCTCGCATACTGGCAAAAGTGCAAAGGTTGGCATTTCTTGTAGATAAAGTTAGTCCGACTAAATTTAGTTCTAGTTCGACTCTAGTTCGTTTTCCTCGAGTATGCAACGTTACGTTTTCTACACCAAGTTCACGATATAAACGATTCTTATGATAGGTGTGAAGTCATAATATAAAAATTATCTGAACGAACCTTGCATTGCTATTGGCGAACCAGAAAGTTTTTTACTGTACAGTACAAAGTTGCCTTCTACTATTTTAACCCCGCTTTAAAAAAAGTCAATTACTCCTTTATTTCCACGAAAGTGCGAAGTAGATTTATCATGTAACTTCAAACACGTAATTTATCTAAACAATATTATTTACTTTAGCATGTGAACCCACGTTATAATTTTAACGGACTTTTGAAAGACGTTTAAACGAAAGAGGGTGGCATCGTGTGGCAGCAACTGTCAAATTCTGTCGATCTGAAAACTTTGGACACACACTATGCAAACGAAGCTAAATTATCAATGTTTTATCTCGGGCCGGCCTAGTTCTTGTTTTGGTTTAGTGAACCATTCACTTGGAAAGACTTCGACCAAGCTTTCGTAAGTTTTAAGTCATGTCAAGTTATCTCGCATTTTTTGCTGATACCAATATTTGAGCAATTTTTAATTTCTAAGCTATAAAGAAACTAGAGAAAACTAGACACTCGATCCTTTTTAAAGAAGAAATAAATCTATTGCTGCAATTGTTGATCTCTAAACAATTTATTTTTCCTACAACTAAAGCAGTCTTCGAAAGGCGTCAAATCTGTTTCTATATACTAAAATTGCCGCTTATATTAGCACTCGGATATTCCTGTTCCGTAAACGTAAAAGGGTGTCAAAGAGAAGAAATTACTTATAATTACTGTTAGCGGTTGTGAATTGAAACAAAGCAGCCATAAAAACTAACGTGACTCGAGCCCAAACTGACCTCACATTATCTCCTACAATATTCACTGTGACAAACAGGAACACAGATTAAGACATTTTAGAACTAACCTCGTTCGGTCATATCTAGCTATGCAAATGTGTTCAAAACGTCTTCAAATAATTTCCTAACGACCCTACCTTTCAGACTTTAGGGGTCCGCCATGTTTCTTTTCACAAAATTTCGCTATCAATAAATTAACACGAACTCTTCAGTTAGATAATAACCCGCTCAACCGCACAACAAACAGGTCTCTGATGACGTCACAAACTTCAAGCCCTCTTATTTCGAGATTGCGCTTGATCAGTTGTTGAAAGAGTGAGCGAGAAACTTGGGGTTTCCTTTTCGATCTACTACCGCTTGACAGAACAGTGTCAAGAAAATTTGATCACTGGTATTTCACGGATGACTTGGCTGTGGTTGATATTAGAAGGGAAGGCAGATAACAGGTGGAGGGGGTGGTGCATTGTCGTCTAAAACAATGAATATATTGGGCGATGGGAGGACATTATGAAGTTAGAGAAAATGTCGCCACTGTAGGGCAAGAAGCAGGATCGGTCTCAAATGTCTATTTGTAAAAATAAGTGCGTAGAAGTATCGGTTGTATCGTGTTTTCTCGAGCGATTATCCTGTTTTAGGATTGGGATGATTGCAGCTAATGAAGCGTTTGACTCAAGCTGCAGACTAAACTCTCTCGCTTCATAGACGCTGAACGGACTTAGAATCGTGTTTTAAGATAGTTTTTGCTTCTTTCAAACAACGTAGACTGAAATAACTGTAGTTAAAACCGGCACTGAACGTTTCTGCGCATTTGTAGTTTCAGCAACGTGAGTCAGGCCCCTTGCAATTACAAGAACAGAAATATATGCAATAGTGATTGCAGTGCTACGTTAGACTTGACATACAGTTCAGCTAAAAACCAGTAAACGGCGTCAAAGACGAGCGTCAAAATAAAACTTCAACTATAGCGTTTTCACTTCATTCGTATTACATGATGCACACACTGAAATTTGACCGAGCCCTTTACTCTGGTAACCTGGTACGAGGTTTGGGTTGTAAATGAGTGACTGAGTCAGTGAAGACCAAACTAGAGATAGGATACTTCTACATGCATTTTACTGGTAGCTCATTGTTACTCAAAAACCACGACAATGATCTTAGAATACAACATTGACAAATGTGATCCGGCTGAGTAACTCGTCAATCCAACAGCCAACGCTCTAAACGCCTAAACTGCGTCCACTCCTTATTTTTACCCCTCTATTTCAGACTAATTCATAGATTCCAGTTCATATCATCTTTTCGAATATTTCATCAACAAATTGAATGTACTTGGTTAAATCAAACAAAAAGTGCCTCCTGCCTGCTTCATATGCTTGTTGACCTGGGGTACCTTTTATTGTGTTGCTAGCGGACACAACGAGCACAAAAACAATGGCAAGCAGGTATAATATTTGTTTTGATCGAATCAGCGAGTTGTGTAGTGGTAAGGAAGTTAACGGCGCTTTAATTTTTGCCAGAAACAATGTTGAGATTTGCCAGCTAATTCAGCAAAGCCGCTACAGTAATCCACGGTCAAAATAAACAGAGATTGTACTTCGAAGGAAATACCAAAGACAACACTATTCGTCAAAAGAACATTTTGACATCGTAAGGTAAGAGGCAAACTGATTATTTTTAATAATACTTTCGGAGTTTCGCCTTTTAAATGTACATGGCATATTTCAAAGGTGGAATAGAAATCTCCATGTGATTGCTCTCGCCAACTTGAAATTTTAATATTAAAACATATTATATTTCATCTAAGATACCGTGAGACTTTCAAAGTGATTTCATTTTTGACTAACTGATTTGCAAAACTAAGAAATCCGCTTAAAATTATATGAACATAAATCTAGCTCTGCATAAACTAAAATGCACCGAAGTTGAGCTTTTAAAAACCATACCCTTCAAAACCTTTCAAACGATAAAGAAGTAGCGTAGCTTATATTTCTTTGCGAGATTTATGTATAACGAGACATTACCTAATCAGCAGGTACAGTTTGTAAAATTCGGTCATAGAGCAACAAATATGCTTTTCCACTTCATTTCATTGTTTTTGATGGCAGAGAACTAAATCTTTGGTTTACTGTCCCTTGTTTTTATAAAAGAAGGGAAAAAAGTGATCAAAGTTTCAAAATATAGTCATATGATCGTTACATGAAATATTCTTAAAAATTTAATGTGTTGAACAACCAAACAATACAAGCGGTGCAAGTGAACACCACCGTGGACACCTCGGTGAGAAATTCTCTTGTTAAACTTTTCCTAAATCAATTATTTTCAGCGACAAGCCTCTAACCGAAGCATTGTTCCATTACTGTAAACAGGGAAATGAGGAATTGAATAGTGGTCGTTTGTTGTACTTATTCTATCGACCCAGAGACACATCACGGCTTCGGTGATGTTTTGGTTATCTCTGACTCTATCACTGGTGGTTTTCTGGTGTCATTCGACGAAAGGTAAAGTAAGCCATTAGCAGTGTTCTTATATTTCGTCGATTTCTTGCTTTAGCAATGTTTCAGCTTCTCTGTTCTGCACCATATATTTTCCTCGGGCGCTCCGTAAGAACCATATTGTTTCTGAGCGTACCATCTACCTGTCTCGAGCACTCAAGGAAAATAAAATATACTAGTAGTGATGGACGTTCGAAATAGGGTGTAGTATTCTACAGTTGATGTCCAAAAGGAAACGAATTCAATTTAGGTGGCTAACTGTTCAAGAAAACTGTATTTAAATTATATTAGAAGTCCTCATCTGAAAAACATGATTATTCAGAAACGTCTTCTGTTTGTTAAACGGTTAATTCAACATATATCTTTCATATTGTTTAAATATCTCACAATTAATAAAATAAACTGCAATTGCGCTGGAAACGAATGTTAAATGGTAATAGATGAGTTATCGGTAGACTAAACAAACTTAAACTCCAAGATTTCTAAAATGGACAACCCTCAAGAGAATCTCTAATTTCTTCATTTGCGGTGAAGGTGAACATTGAAATTATGCTCCAAATTAGTGCTCCTTATAGTGAAGCCCTATCGTACAAGCACCTCGATTGTGTGCTTTGTGCGGCTATTTTATTGTTATGACCTAGAAGTCTTTCCTGACTGCCCGGGAAATGCTCACTTTGTTAGGTCGATATTTTAATCTTAGAACTCTTTTCAAAATCTTCTTCGTAAAAACAGGAACGGACTTTTAAGGACCGTTAAGAGCTGGACTAATCAGTTTCCTTGACAGAAGCATTTCACTGTTATTGCTACCGTTTCGTTTTTAAGTCATGATGAGGTTTCCCTAGGAAGTTAAGATTGTTGCTGTGAGAACCATCAGCTACCAATCCACGGATATTTTAATATCGTTTTACAGGAAATGGCTCGTGGCCCACTGGAAAATATGGTCTCCCCATGCCCAAAGCTGGTTGCCCAAATAACTGGTTTGACGGCCGAAGATTTCATGATGATACCAACGGCAATCTAATTGACCGCAAAGTGTACGACTCCCTCCACTTGGCTGGTTGGGTTAGCAAAGAAGGTACACACAGTTTCTCTTTCATTGAAACATCTCCGTACAGCGAAGTATAGTGCAGTGCAGTCCAGTACAGTAAAGTACAGTACAGCGAAACACAGCACAGCACAATGCAACGCAGCACAGCAGTACAGTACAGTATTGTATAGTGCAGTGCAGTACAGTGAAATTCAGTGCAGAGAAGTGTAGTGCAATACAGCACAGTACAGTACTTTGCACTGCAATGCAGTGCAGTACAGTACAGTGCAGTACAATGCAGTGAAGTGAAGTGCAGTACAGTGCAGTGTAGTGTAGTGCAGTGCAGAACAGTGCAGTACAATGCAGTGAAGTGAAGTGCAGTACAGTGCAGTGTAGTGCAGTGCAGTGCAGAACAGTGCAGTACAGTACAGTACAGTACAGTACAGCAATGCAGTGCAATACAATTAGTACAATACAATGCAGTGCAGTGCAGTACAGTGTATTGCAGTGCAGTACAGTATTGTACAGTGCAGTGCGGTGCAGTGCAGTGAGGTGCAGTGAGGTGCAGTATGGTACAATGCAGTACAATACAATGCAGTGCAGTATAGCACACTGTACTGCAGTGCAGTACAGTACTGTACCATTTCTTCCATTTTATTGTATATATTCTTCAATAGTCCCACCTATTTTTGTATTGATTAAATCCATTTTTGTAATAATGCTTAAAGTCAAGTTATTGTACTTTATGTGTATAAAGGTATTGAACAAGATTTTTGTATCAAGACAAGCAAAGATAAGTCCCACGACTGGCCACAAGGAAGATACTGTATTTTACAACAGGAGGCGTGTCCAGCTGGACTCACTACCGGGTAAATAAGATATTATCTTTAATCTAAATCAATGAAAACTCTAATGTCCTGTGCAATTTTGTTTTCAGCCAAAAACTGGTATTACTGGAGAGATATTAAGATCATGTTCATTTTCTAAATAATAATAATATAATATATAGTTATTACTTTGTCCTATCTCAGGTCCGTTCGATGGCGTCCAAAGAGTTCTCATTTCCAAGACTCAAGTGTCAATGGAAACAAATTAAAAGAAACAAAAATAAATTACTGTTGTAGTGCCAGAGGTGAGTGGCTGAGAAAATTATCATACTCAATATCTTCCCCATAACGGTCAACGTAAAGTTATAAAGTAGTAAAAATCTACTAAGGTACATTAAAAAATTCTTTATCTTCTCTATGTAGGAAATTGTATTCTGCCTCTTAGGTATAAATGAAAGCCAACGGCTTGACCGCGCAAATAAAATCTGCTGAGCATCATTTTTACTGTACTATTTCTTGTGCCAAACAAGGCGGTTCTAACTTTGTCAATCTGAAATTAAGTCTTAGGGTGCAAGTATTCAGACGAAGACTGTTGGGTCGCACTGCTGTCTGACGTTCAGCCGGTCTAATCATTCACTTTCGTCATTGACTTTTGTCTGTTTCCCAGGTGAAATCACCAATTCTATCTCGCTGCCTCTCGACAAGCCTTTCTACTTGTACTCCCTGAGTGGCGCTAGATGTCAACAAGTCAAAGGTGCAATTGTGAAAGAAGAAACTGTTAACTTTGATAGAAACGCTGGTAGATATCAGATAAACACAGAAGGTGATAATCCTTTCCAAATAGACAAGAATGGAGCCCAGATGAAAGTGACCTATTGTTATTATACCCCTGGTGAGAAAACATAATGTAATCTAATACATTTCTAGTATTTGTTTTGTTTTATAATCCAACAAAATTGTATCGTTTGCTATGATTCATACAGATATATCATCTTCTGTCTAGGATTTTAAAGATGATTGATCATTAGTGTGATCTAGAATTTCTACAAGTCCTATAGAGTAACACATTCCTGGCCTGTTGCCTTCTAAGCAAGGTCGACTTGCGGAAGACTGAGTGTGATCTTTTAGTGAACTAATCTAATTCAAATTAGCTTGGCCAAGCGACGTAGCTTCTTTGCGAACTGGATCTCCAGCCCTTATTTGCAACACTGTTGAAGAGTTGATGTTTTTTTGCATGCCTGTAGTTACACACACTTTGCTGCACATTACTTTCAGGTCAGCATGTACAGGAACATACAATTAAATCAAACGTCACAGATGGTAACTAAATTTAGTTCATGATAAGAATTATTTTATTCAGTTAGTGACACGAGCTCTCGAATATAATTCAAGTTGGCTCCTCCAAAAGTGTTAAGCTGGGTCACTGACTGACTGAATACAATCCATCTCATTCTTACACAGATTATTCCTTTCTAAACACAGCTCACATATTGACTGAAGTTATTATATGCTATAGCAGGATGCAAGAATTTTAGTTCGCATAGTGTGATCGTCCGGTCGAGGGAACTGCTGAAAAAAAATATTGTTGGTGACTAACGTTTCGACTCTGAGCGAAAGACGTCTTCAGAGTCAAGTGAATAGTGCTTGTCAGTCGATGATGTTATAAGCCTTCTTCGTTGACAGTGATTGGTAAGTGAAAAGTTTCGCAGCAACCATTGACTGTAAAACTCAATTCACTCGACTCTGAAGATGACTCCCGCTTGGGTTGTCGAAACGTCAGTCACCTACCTCAGTTCTGCTAGTCCTGGGTTCAAACCATTTACGTTGCAAGGTTTTCTTCACATATGAACGCTTTTATATGAACTGTAGAGTCCTACCGGAGTGCATGCACCAAGAGGAACTACGAAGGGCTAACGCTCGAAACGTCAGCTTTATAACACGTTACGGTGGCCAATTTACATTTTCAACTTAGTTGATATAACCAAATTACCTTGTTACCCCCACCGACGCAGCACCACAGTTTCT
>Ga0126337_10001429_pt1 | contig 14445 bp, 11 predicted proteins | sample DipCmetagenome_FD_92527 | JGI IMG/M metagenome (GOLD analysis project Ga0126337, IMG submission 92527) | Coral microbial communities from La Bocana,Puerto Morelos, Mexico - Diploria C A metagenome | ecosystem: Host-associated > Invertebrates > Cnidaria > Coral | place: La Bocana,Puerto Morelos... | reverse complement strand
GTTCATGTCACATGGATAGTTAATCCATCATATTTCTTGGCGTAATTTTGAAATAGTTGGAACTTTGAAGTATTGCTGCCAAAGATAGGGTTAAAGTTACAGTTGAAACCATTACATGTAAATCTATCCTGTTTTTGTAAAACAGTTTAAGTAGTTGTTGAAGTTTGGAAGCTCGTGAAAACAATGTAACTTTCCATTAAGTTGGTATGAAAAGTTTTCGTAGCACAGGTATCGACTGGTTCTTCATATATTTCCCCTAAAAGCAGTTCAAAATGAACAGACGCTTTCGCCTAACATTTCGGATTTCGCCTGAGCTTTGACTAGTTGTTCTGAACGAGTTGACGTTTCGCAGAAATCAAAATACTCGGACGCAATCCATTTTGAAGTTTACCGGGAGGCTAATTCATAAATTTTGTGCCAAATTTATCAATCATACAGTTTACATTCTTTTCACGTTATATACACAGTACCTGTAGTCAACATGTTAAGAATATTTAACAAAATGCCTTTAAATGTTGCCCTTCATTTTACTCAAGAAACAGTGAAAGTGGGCGTACATCAGTTCAGAGTTCACAGTTCATTCTCTGACAGTGTCAGTAGCACTAAGTAAAGCTCTCTCGCTTCTTCAGGGGTGTAGATTTCCATAGCAATACCATTCTCTTCCAGCAGCATGATGAAGAATTCGGCAAATTAGTCCGCGCATCCCCAATCATTTCGATCCTTACAGCACAACTCTCTTGCAACCTCCAAATCTTCTCTGTCCACAAGAGTTTTGTAGTCCCGGGTATCTAAGAGTAAGCGAAATGGTTGTTAGGTCAGCATCTTCGGTTAAATATAACAGTCGAATGTGTGTCAATTTTTCTATCTGTTTGAAACCAAAGGCCAAGAGCAAACTGTATAGCAACGCATCCTACCAAGCGCATTTAATCTGGTCAAGGTTTTAACACTCTACACCAAAACGAGGAACTGATTCTCGATGAGGAGTTTCGTAGAAAAAGTAGCATATATCTTCCACGATCGATTTATGTATGTCGTTTTTATATTGTTTGTGCACTTATATTTAGCTACCTTTTAACTGCGGTAGGAAGAACAACACATCTGGCTTTCCATGAGGCGTTTCTTGTTGTGAGTATGGACGAATTTTGTGGGTGTTCCAGTGGCGCGCAACCAGATGGAGTTCAGCCTGAATGGGTTGCACAAAACAGAATCGCAAACATTCTCTAAAAAAAATATATAATGTATTAATACTTCCTAGTTCTCACTAACTGGTGCAGAATTTAAAGAAGTATAAAAAAGTATATTAAAAGAAAAAGTATATCTATTTAACATAATGTGTAATAACACATCCAATTATTTCGCTATTGTCGTTTCATTACAGTATGAAAGGTAGATATTGCGCTGTAGTCGGAAGTGTCTTGGTTCGACCAGTCTACAGCAGAGCAAGTAAGGAGGGGGAAAATTGAAGTGTAACATTATAATACGAGCGGACATTTTGCTCACTGTGCGGATTTTTGGTTGTTCCTGCAGGGCTCCGAAAACTCGACTACGCACCTGGCAAGATATCCGCGCACATGATCTGTTAAACCATGAAACAAGGTTGGACTGTACGTATGTACACAAACGGCAGATACAAAAAAATGCGTTTTTATGTAAACTTACACATGTAGTACATCAGAGTCGTCAAATAATCCTTGATCTCTAAGTTCCTAGAAGCACAATTAACATCAAGATCAATTAGTGGTGAATTGAAATAAATGGATAATGCATAGCACGGCATAATTTTTATTTTTTGATTATTCCATCTATCTGTCAACTACATTAGAAACGGCATCTTACCTTAAACATGTTTATCCACCAAGTTACACTTGATCTTCTAAGGTAAGACCATCATGCCGCAATCCATGACAAAAAAGAGGTCCAAAATGTTAAATAAGAAATAAAAGATAACAGTGAAAAAACCCAATGCACAAGGAAGACTTAAAGTTCGAAACAATTCACATTAACTAAAACAATAACATAATACAGTTATATTAGGCGTTGAAGCCGAATACAAGTAAACCAAACTGACATATGACAAAAGGTATTTCACCACAAAAACTTTGTATATTTGTAACAAACCTGGTTTGCCACTGATGTGCCATACATGAAACTCTTAAAACCGGCGAAGTCTTCTTGACAATCTCTGCGTAGAAACCTTTGAACTCCAGCAACAAACACATTCTCAGTTCCACAATCACCTCTCACAGCGATAGGGGCTCCTTGCCAGGACAAAATGATAAAATAATGATAAAAGATATTCCAAAACATGATTTTACTGATGCAAAACTAACCTCCAATTTGCTCCACACATTCCACAAAGTAGTTACCAACAACACATGGGTCATTGTTGGTGTGTGCCACTTCAAGCCACAATATTTTTCTGGAGTATCTGTAGGACAAAATTTGAAAACATAGCATCTTTACTCTTAATTGATACTCAAACCTACTAAGATTCAGAGCTTTGCTGTTGGTTGTTGTTTCATTAATTACCATTAGCGGACGTGGTTCTCTTACAAACTATAAAGGGCTAATATAGCAAACTTTTTTGCCTGTTTTCGAACCGGCATTTCATACGGGGAAGTTAAGAATTCCACAAGGACAAGTATTAATACCAGTTCCGATACGAAATCGAACAATTTCAGCACTTTAATGCAGAAAAACCTTGTACCAGAATAATTTTAAGTATATTATTACAGTCCTTTTTACATTTTTAAAAGCTAGAGATATATTAAATACATGTAGTTGCCTAAAATGATATCAAAAACAACTTCCCATGGCTACTCGAACTTCTGGTGGATTCCTTTTTGACAACTTGATGGATATGGTGAAAGACCAAGCCTTTCAAGAAAGTTACTACTCTGTCAATATTCTATACATACCCATCAATAGGTCCATGAATGGCAAAACCGAATGGCTTCAACTTATCGTAACCATCTACGTGCCACAAAAAGTTCGGACCCTACAGTGTTAGGAAATTGACGTTTAGAGCATGCCTTTTTATTGAGCATTTAAGAGCATGACATTTCTTTTATTTTTTTTTTTCGTTTTTATACCGTCATTATCTTGGTGACAAAAGCATCTAGCAAGGCACGTATAACAAGACGTGTAACAAGTTACATAACAAAGTGCTTTCTGCATGGGAGTGCAAATAGTGGTCGTGAACATGATTGATACAGAATAAAGTAATTCAGAACCAAGGCTTTAGATCTGTAAATAGAAAGGCAAAGTAGGTATTACATTTGCGTTAATTTGTGTCTTACTTAGGTAATGCTTAGGTAATACTCCAACCTTGCAGCGATATGTACGCCGAATAAATCTCTTTCTGGTTCTTCTTGACACTCCATCTGGATCGAGGTGGCCCATTGCTAAACGAACAGTATTCCTTCAAAAGTGATAACAACACTGTAGAGTGTAGTAAGCCACTGATTGGATGTTACTGTCACTTAGTCATACATGTCTTAAAAAAGCAATAGCAACAACTTCAAGTTGCGATGATCCGGTCCAGGACCAGTCATCCAAGATCACTCGGATCCTGTTGCATTAAAGGAACCGATGAATCTATGATCAAAGTGGATTCATCGGTTTCTTTTATGCACCATGATCTATGTGATCTTGGATCACTGATCCTGATCCAGATCACCCCAAAGAAACTCACCCATATATGTCAGTTATATATATGTCATGTATATGTCCTCTTCCATATTTGTGTTCGACCGAGTACATACAGAACTATAATAACAATTTCATATATATATACCTGTCCACTACAAGGCCATGGTCATCTCGGAGGCACTGATGCATTTGGCGATAGCCGACACAGCTCCCACTTCCAGAGAGCTCCATCTAAGCATTAGCAGTAATATCCACATGTTAAATAAGCCACTGCTTGTGTATATTTATACATATACAAGCTTATATATAAGACTTATGCGTACCTCAATGGCATCCACAACATTGGAAATGTTATTTCGCTGTTTTCTTCGTGACAATCCCAAAGCCTTAAGTACACGCTTTAGTTGCCTCAAGCTGTGGGTATAGTTGGATATGTCGGATTATCATAACCTACCATATGATATTTAAACTACGAGGACAACACTAACCTCAGTGACACGCCATTAATGATGTATAAGAAACCCAGTATTTCAGCATACTGAAAGCCGGCATTGAAATATTCTTTGATAGTTTCATTACCCATGATTGTTAGTTAAGGCCCAAGTTTTAACTTGCACTGACGGACTCACTGATAGTTTCAACAAGGTTTCAAGGATACAGTTGGTTAAGTTAACGTCTGATATTGGTAAATAGCTGGGAATATCCATCTTTGTACCCATGTAGTGAGCGTCAGCTATTCTGATGCCATATTGAAAAATGTGAAGATCCTGGGAACGAACTTGGACTCGAGTCGAACTCGGACTCAGACTCGGACTCGGACTCAGACTCGGAGTCGGACTCGGACTTTAAGAAAATTATTATTGATTTATTGATGTCCCTTTGAAGCCACCGTAAGACATACTACCACATTTCAATTCAGTAATAAAAGCTCTAATTAAGCAGGCTTTCTTTGCAAAACCTGTTAGGTCCATCAAAATCCGATAATTATCTTATATTTAAATCGTACCGCACGCATGTGAAGGAAGTCAAACAAGACCCGAGGCAAATCCAGGAAGTGGACACTCGGACATTCAAATCGATAGCATTGTAGCTACTGGCACATGCGCAGTAGCTACAAAAAGGTGTTTTAAAATATGTGCCAAAACATTTTTAACAATAAATAACAGCAAATTAATTAACGATATAATTCAGATGCACTGAAATTTAATTTCAAGGAATGTATCAAGGAATGAATGCTCATAAGCTAGTCTATTTTTTAAAGATCGCATAAAATATCAATACCCAACTGGAAACTGATGCAGGTACTTACTTGGTTCTACTTGTGAAGTACCTGCACTAGTTTCAGGGGAAATTTTTGATCCTCCTTCCTCCGCTTCACTGCTCTTTCTTGCTGCTTCAGCTTTGAGAAAGCTCTGGTCAGCCGCTTGCCGATACTCCACAAAGGACTCAAACACTTATCAAATTTTGCAAAAAAATCAGAAGTGGTTTTCCTCTTTTTATTTACCTTTAAGACAGTAGGCTGACAGCTTCTTTTTTCCCTTGGCTTCCAACAAACCTGAAGGAACAACATGGTCACCGCCAAAACTTCAATCGCTTGCATATAAACATTATAGCCAAGGGAGCTATAAAAGATGTTAAAGACTTATGGTATAGTTATCGCAATGTTACACTGTAATATGGATACACCTGTGTTGTTTCTGCTTGTACACATATCAAAAACTCTCAAGTATGGTATTCAAACAACTGATTCAACAAACTTTTAAAAGACGACATTGCTGTTGGACACAATTCTGTTGTCTGGACCTCCAATAAAGAGCATTTTAAAAATCCCTTGCCTGCCGCTACTGTCACAAAGTTGAGACGTTTGTCAAGGTTTTCTGACATTATTTTGCTGCTGTCAGGGAAGGTAACGTTCAGTTCAACGTTTTCTGCGCTTGTTTTGTCTTCATCATTTCACCATCTATGGAAATTGTTGTAGACTTTATAATTACCGGTATGTTTGGTTTGGTATATGGCTTGTCGGACAAAAGCTAATCCACTTCATTGAAGAAAGCCAGTTTCTTCTTTAGTGTGGCATTTCCAATCTTGGCGCAATGGTCTTTATAGCGTCTACATTGTATGGGCACGTATCAGAGTGTGAATTGAGTGTGTCTTGCAGCTGCCATCATCTCTGTCTTCATAGCCCGCAGCCCAAAGATATGCCGCAAGTTCTAGCCATATCGGCTTTTTTCTTGTGCATGATTTTAGTTGGAGCTTTGTTTTTTAAATTTTTAACTTTTTTATTGTCTTATTACAATAGATAACTACTTAAAAAAATACAATGTACATTACTTGCAGTGTAACACAACTAATTCACACTCACTCACGTACACACACCTACGAACAAGTTTACATAGCAAAGTCACACTTATTTGAGCCTGACATACATCTACATGTATACTAAGTTATTCAACTACTTCTACTATTTATATTGCCCACTTCTTTCTAAACATATCTAAATTATTTTTTGTGTAGATGTATTTTTTATTTTTTTTCATTTTCAACCATCTTTGTCGCTTCACTTGTGTTTATGAAGGGTAATTCGTGTTGTGTTATAAGGAGGAATTTTAAGTGGAATTGAGCCATTAGATCTTGTTATGGCAAGCTCTATAGGTCTACCTGATTTCCATTGTTGTCTGCATGTCGTTTCATGGTGTTTGACACCTCTGTAATTTGCCATGTGTTTATGCATTGTTTTGGCTCGTTTCTATTGCAAGCTAAGTCTCCAAGTATTTGCTTTCAAAGGACAAAATATTAAATTAACTATGAAGATGTTGTTTACTTGCATTCTACATTTTGACGCCAGGCCCAGCTGTGGTTAGAACTGTTTGCAAGTACAGTAGTAGATTCTTATCACGAATATCATATTTGTCATCATATGTTTTTGTCTTCGGAGACGGCGTAGCTATACTCTGAGATAGCTATACGTTTGAGAGACATTTTAATTTTTCTTGCTCGATGTATAGGTTTATTCCTCTTTTGGTTGTTCTGACACCACATGAATCAAATGTAGCTGTTTACGTGCAAGTCTGTTGACTGTTTTGCATGTTGTATATGCCATCGTTCAGCTTAGTTCAGGCAAGACCATGGTTTCGATCCTCCATGTGGATCTCATCAATTGCTGCTATTCTAAAGTATTCTTAAGTTTCTAAAAAATTCTGCGGCTTGGCACAAACTCACCGTGGTGTGTACCCTTGTCATGGATCCAAAATGTCTGTTTTCTATTGGCTATAACAGCTAGCCAGTGGCATAATTTACTTTTCAATACTTACTTCTATGAAGCTCTACCTCTTTATTTTGTGTTTCTTTGACAGCAGTTTTTCTAGATTTCTGGGCACTTGATGACTGATCTGCAATATGGAGCTATTTTGATTTAAACACACATGCTCTTTTGCAAACCTAATCTTAAAAACATAGCTTGCAATAGAAACAAGCCAAAACACATAAACACAAGGCAAATTACAGAGGTGTCAAATGCCACAAACTGGCATGCAGACAACAGCGGAAATCAAGTAGACCTATAGAGCTTTGCCATATTATGTTAAACAAGAACTAATGGCTCAATTCCACTTAAAATTCCTCCTTATAACACAACACAAAGTGCCCTTCATAAACACAAGTGAAGCGACAAAAATGGTCAGGTGACCGGGTGTCACGAACCGTAGAAGTTGTGTAGGCTAGTCAACCCCATTTTACACAAAATTTCTGAAATCAGCTGCCTTATGTTCGAGGGAGGAGTTGAAGCTCTGTTGTTCTGACAGAGGGCACGATGTTGTCTTTTCCAACTTGCTTGCTTTCAATCGTGACGATCAAATGCTTTGCCTTTAATTGGAGACTTTTCCAAGCAGAGCAAAGAATTGCCTGCCACTTATCTCGTTCCATCACTCTATACGAGAAGTGAGCATAAATTTTGGTTGCCAGTTTTGACTGTGTCACCAACCGAAGGCTAAAATCACTGTGTTTGAACTTTTGTCAATTGCGCCAGTGCTTTGTGGTGCAGAGAATTGTGACACCAGCAAACCCAGGGGGGGGGGTACTCCCTGTAATGGCTTATACGGGGAGGCTCTGCCTGAAAGGGGTATATTTTTCAGGCTTCAGGTATATAAAAGGGTAGGGATTTCACAAGTTTAGGTACACTGTATATGAAAGGGTAGGAAAATCTTCATTCGGGTATTAAAAAGAGCCTTGAATTAAAACAGATCAAGCAGACGCAAATTATGACTTTTATTTTATTTTATTACTCCGGCTGGAGGCCAGGAGTTATAAAATGGGCTCGATTTCTTTGTCGACAGAAATCTGCATTCTCGCGCAATTTTGTGACGTAGTCCCAGAGGTCTTTGCTGGTGAGCTTTTCCATGTGAAGGGCTCGTGTCACTGAACTGCATCGTCGTTCAAACTAACATGGCTGGAGTGAATACAGTCTTGTTTGTAATTTATTACATGCTAAGTGAAAAAAATGACAAGAAGACTTCCTGTTTTAACGATTTATTCATGTCTTCTTAAGAAGGTATATGAAATGGGGTGCCTTTTTCCAATAAAAGGTATATGAAAGGGGTGCCTTTTCTGAAAAAATGGGTGAGGGGTTGGACATCGGGGCAGAGCCTCCCCGTATAAAACTTTTTTGAGTACCCCCCTCCCCGGGGCAGCAAAGCCACTGAATGGTTGAGCTAATTTTTCAATAGGTTTGGTAACATACTGAAGGTATATTTTCGTACTATTTAGTGATCATTTCGAAAATTAGCTGTTGCAAAACATAGCATAAAAATTACACTTGCCCTCAATTTGAGCTCCGAATTATTTTCTCGCACGGGCTTACTGAAACCCCTGGTTAATCCGGAAGCCTGCCTCGCGTTGCAACCACTCAAGTTACGTTCCATAAAGAATCCTTAAAAATTCCAGGCTGATAATTTAGTCTGAACCTTCACCTTATTGACACGGTTATTAGACAACAATATTCTTCGAAATATGAAAAGGGCACAGCAATATTCTTTTGTATTAACTCTCGAGATTTCTCAAGGGACCTGGTCGAGATATTCCAGTTACAACATGACACTTTTTCGCCTGTGATATTCAAGACATCTGGTAAGCAAAAGATAGCGCGCAGCAGTTTTCAGCGGAGTTTTTCTGTAAGTGTTTTTGTTCGGTAATGCAGCCTACATGTACTTCAGTTAAGCTAACTTTCTCTTGATCTGGAAATGTTGCGGTATTCTTCTCCAGACATTGACGCAGGTCTCGGTTTGCGATTACCAAGAATATCACGCCAATTGGAAAATTTGCTGACCACTGATGCTGAAAACAACGTGGTTCGTTTGCCTCCTCTTAGTGTCTGTCTAAAAGTAAGAGCTGATTTGCATACTGAAGCAGAAAAAAAGACTTTGGCTGACTCAGAAACAACAAGGGCTGTTGCAGTGTGGCCAAACTACAGAACTTCAGTTGAGAAGATGTTTCTTCAATGATTAGTTCACATGAAGCGAAGAGCATTCGTGTCATGCTTCATCTTGTGTTTTTTGTGAAGGCTTTTGTATGCTTAAATGATTTCCATTAGGATATGCCATTCTCTACGAAAAACAAATGCATGTATAGTGATATTGCGAACAGTACAGTGTTTACAGCGTTGTCATGGCAAAACAATCCATTTCGGATTCTTTGTTATGTTGAGTGCGTAGTATCTAAGTGATCATCTTTCATTCCTTCATTTCTTCTTTGGTAGTTATTAGTTGATAATATAGACTTTGTTGTAACTAGACCTATACTTCCCTTTGAAGAGAAAGGCACAAGATATACTGTTTACTGTTTACTATTCATTCATTCATTCTTTCATTCATTTACTTAGTCTGACATTAAGGATGAAAGGCAAGTGAGATTCCAAAGTTCAATAAAGCACGTGATCAACCATAGGTGTGAATTTGTACATAAAGAGTCAAGGTTCTCTATTAGGGGGGGTGCTACAGAAGAGACCACAAGTCTCTATCAGGGAAGGGGAATTACGGAAGAGACTATGGATCTCTATCAGAAGCGGGGGGCTACAAAAGAGACCAGAAGCCTATATCGGGGAGGGGGGAGGGGCTAATTCCTTAACCTTTACTCTCCTATCTTGAGCATTTGTTTTACTATAATTTATAGTAAATTGCCTAATTTTGTATTTTAACAAATCCCATAAGACATGCTTATTAACAACGTCCTTAAATTCTTCTAGCCAACTTTTGATATTTGTCTCGAGGAGATTTTGATATTTTGATAATTATTATCATTCACTAAGGAACAATTAAACTTCCAAAAGCTTGGACCACCTTCTCTGTCATCTACACCATTGATTGACAATGTAATTGCAGAGTGATCTGATTTAATAGATGCTGTTATATCTGCTGAAACGATGTCGTCCTGCAAACCATTGTTAACTAACCAAAAGTCTAAACATCTCTGAATAATTGGAATCTTGAATCAGGGCCTCAAGAAGAATGTAGCGACCTTCTGAGTCAACCTATATGGATTGCAGTTTGAAATCTAAGCGGTCTTTTACAAGAATGAGAATGCCCTCACTACAATTAGTTCCATGGGAAAAGAACATTTTACCTTTTCATTGTGTTTTTTCCACGTCTTCCACGGCTTCTGGGGTACTATATGTTTCCTGGAGGAAACATATATCTGTGGAGGATTTGAAAAGCCAATTAAAAAAAGACTTCCTTCTATCAAAAGAGCAAACTCCACAAGCATTTAATCACGAAAGATTAAAACAAATGTTTTGAATCCCCATGTCCGAAGAGATAGATTGTCAACAAGTGAGAAAAGCTAATGTTCACAGTTTTACAAATAGGCACACAGTTGTCTTGCCTGTACATATGTAAATAGCTAAACATATCAACAAGATTACAAACAAAAATTAAATACTGACACTTACGTGTATTAAGTTAAACAAATACATATTTCTTAAAAGGCCGTAGAACAAAATTATGGTAAGCAAACAAGGAGCAAGGAGAAAATGGAATTTAAATTAGCACTTCTTGCACCCCTTTTTTTCGTAAAAAACATTACTAATGAGGATTGTTTTAAGTTAAAGTTTACCTCCTAAAATATACCATAAAGACTATTTTTAGTAACCAAGATAGAACTAGACTGCTAAATATATATTTCCATCGTGACGCCGCCTTACATAATCAAATACACCCTGACTTCAGTAATAATGTACACAGTCATTTACATTGGAACAAATTCTCCATTCTCTCGCTTTCTTTAGCATGGGTTGTAGAATGATTGGAAGATAATCTTTGCCACTAAGAAATAAGTGAAAAGTGGCCGAATTCACAGTGGGCATAGGACTCACAAGGTTGGGGACAATATTGGTAGAGTATTTACAGATCTCTCTGCAATGTCCATGGGATCCGTGATTGTATTGCCATCGGATTTAAATGACAAGGGCAGAGATGCATTGTTCTTACGTTTGTTTATAACTTCATTTGGTAACTTCCATGTAATTTTTGGCCTCTTCTACATGTAGTTTAGAGTCCTAACATGTAGGCTTAGCAATACGTATTAAGTGATTTATTTTGTTTTGTAGGCTTTGTACATGTACTTTAGTTCATAGAAGTAGTAGGTGACCGAATAAGTTTTTTGTACAGTCTGTGTTCTTCTTGTTAATGGGCATATGAAGACCATAGCTGAGCCATGGACAATAATACTTGTTCAATTGTTTGCCTTTGATTATTTTCAAAGGGAAGCAGACTCAACCCTTTACCTGCTAAGGGCATTCGCATTTTTGAAGCGATTTTCTGGATACACACGCCCCATAGGCTTTCATGACTCCATATTTAACGTTGCCATCAATAGTGCTGCTGTTCTAAAACACCCAAGGCTCAAGTTTAGTGGAAACGTCATTGCGACATTCCCATTTTGCTTTGTTGACTTGTAATAACCACTGAAATATGATGTTTCTAGGATTTTTGGTACAGTAAGTCACAGCCATTTTTCATCTTTAGTAGCTGCCTGATGAGCATCATTAAAGTGCCTATGAAATGAAAAATAATTGCAGCTTATTTGACAGGCTTTTCCAAAAAAACAATAATGACATTTTCCTTTTTGGAATATCTTTTTTCGTTTTAGAGATATTGACTTTTTTCTATTATGCAAATTAGGACAGTGATGACGTCACAGGTTGTGCAACTAAAATTTTAAAATACTGAATAAAGAATATCTCTGGAAATATTGAAGCAGTGTTTTTCAAACTTGCCACCAGAAATGTTTATCACAAAAGACACAAGACGACACCTGTTGTGCTGTTGCCATGACAACAATTCTGCTGCTGGTCCTATCCTAATTAAAACAACAATTCCCAGTTTTTGTCTTAACCAAGGACCATTTACTCCAGCCAATCTAATGGTGAGAGTTAAAACAATATGGTTACCATGTTTGTTACAAACAAGAGCCTCTGTCCTACTTTAAAGGGTTAAAAATGAGGACATTTGGTTTTTGACAGAAAGAGACTGGAGCCAAGAGAGTTTCCATGACAACAACAATATGGTTGTTATTTAGCTTCTTTTGTGATGAACAATTCTGGTGTCAAGTTTGAAGAACACTTCTTTTATATTTCCAAATATATTCTTTATGCAGTATTTTACAATTTTAGTTGCACAACCTGTGACGTCATCACTTCCCTAATTTGCATAATAGAAAAACATCAATATCTCTAAAACGAAAAAAGATGTTCCAAAAAGGAAAATGTCATTATTATTTTTTTTGAAAAGCCTTTCAAATAAGCTGCAATTATTTTTCAATTTATAGGCACTTTAAGCTTGAAGGTAGTTCAGAGTCCACTTTCTCAATGAAGCGAGTTAGGTGTTGTACTTCGTTGACAAGTTTGAGGCGTTGCTCGTTGACCTGGAAAAATGGTTGCCACAAAACGAAGTAGCCTTGAGGCTCAACTCTGGATGAATTTCTCAACCTATCACGGCATATTTTGGAAGTTGTAAGCTTTACTGGGGTCATCCTCATTTATAAATATGGACCAATTTGTGTTTGAAAGGATTTCATTGAATTTTTCCAAATTAACGCATTGACGCCTATGCCACCCGTAACCGCCCGTGCGAAAGACTCTTCCGTTTCCCTGTGCCGCCCGAAAAAGAGCACCTGGGGACAATTTTTTTTGGTTCTTCTATTGTTCTATTGTTCTTGAGGACAAATAAACCAATCAGAATGGACTTTCTGAGCATATTTTTAGAGTACTTTAGGGGTCCTAGAAAGATGGTTTTTCTTCTTAAAATCGTGTGCTCGAAAAGTGCAGGTAATCATGGCACGTAGCGGGCCAAATCCAAGAACTTCCAAGGTCAAGCTATGACTGCAAAAGTGGTCGGCAAAAACTCAAGCTTTCGCGTTAGCGTGAGAGTAATTCGAACATGCGGTCATGCAGCAAAGCACGTCTGCGAAATTTTCAACAATTTTTTACTTTTAAATAGGTTTCTTCGCCTTCGCTTGAATGAAAGTTTATTGCTATTGAACTTCCTTTCGCATTTCTTTATTTGGTTTCCTATATTTGGGAATTTTACGTTTTAAAAGTGACAGTAACTTGCACGCTGGATTTCTGCATATTTAATTAACGGTGACCTCCAGGCGCTTTGTTTATTTAGTTTATTCACTTTGTTCAAATATTGTTGAGTCTTATTCAGCTACTACAGAACCACTAAAAAAAGAACTAAGTGGCCACTAATTTAACACAGTTGAAATACGACTGATCTCAAAATAATTGGCTTGTTTTTGTCGTCTTTTTGATTTAGGACTTTCATCTTTCTTTCGCAGCGCCGTAATATTTTGTTGCGCGAAGTTCTTCGCTTTTTTGTTCTCAAATGCTAACCGTTATAGTACAAGAATGATATTCTGTTGTATTTGGTTTCGTTTTTGTCCTCTAAAGTCAATAATAACTCATTTTCGCAAAGTCAATTTTCTCAGCTTCTGTGGGACATTTCGGCGCGTGGTAAAGAAATAATATAACTTCTTGTTTTCTCATCAGTTTTACACACCATGTTGAGTTTCTTTTGCTAATAGTTTTCAATATTTTGACCCTTCCTTTATTCAACTTAAATTAAACGAGGTCTTGAAACCTAATCTTGTGTCGAACTTGGCTGTAATTCCCGGTGGTTTGACCTCAATCCTACAGCCGTTAGACGTTTCTTTAAATAAACCATTTAAAGATGGAGTGAGGATGTAACAATGTTAATTTATGCATGATTAGCGCCAGCCCCTGGCCTTGGGTCCGTTACCAAGGCCCCGTATGTGCTCGCACGTTCGTTGTATGCTCAACAGAGACTTGAATAAATAGTGTTGTGTTTAACTGGAACTTCTGTCTTTTTATCATTGGAGCTGTTTCTTTGGACAACGTTACATGGTGTCAGAAGTGGGATCCATTGCCTCCATCTACTGTCGTCGACGAACTGGCCGCAAGTCCACGAGAACGTGAGTTATCGGCCGATCTGTTTTCAACCACGTGGCGAATCGATCGATTTGCAAGACTTATATTTGACATTTCAGGACTCAAATACAAGTCGTCAAAGCGACTATTTGGCTTCTACCGACAGAAAAAATAACTGCGGGTTGTTGCTTTTGTTTTCTGAGGAACTTTTCCCGTGAAAGAATTTTCGCCCGATAAAACATGCCACCGAAGCCCGAAGTCGAAAGCGGCGCAACGGCCCAGGCATCTGGAACCCTCGAGCAGCCGAGACTAGTACAAATTCCAATAAACATTCCATTGCCGTCAAAATTAGAGCTCAG
>Ga0126337_10001428_pt1 | contig 14447 bp, 9 predicted proteins | sample DipCmetagenome_FD_92527 | JGI IMG/M metagenome (GOLD analysis project Ga0126337, IMG submission 92527) | Coral microbial communities from La Bocana,Puerto Morelos, Mexico - Diploria C A metagenome | ecosystem: Host-associated > Invertebrates > Cnidaria > Coral | place: La Bocana,Puerto Morelos... | reverse complement strand
GTAGTAAACATGGTTAGCCTCGCACGAAGTGGAGCGCTTGTTTTTACCTTCGCGGCTTTAATTTCAGGGTTAAGTTCCCTTTATCAGCTGTCAAGTCTCTTGCTTTCTTTAAACCAAGAGGCTCATCGAAACAGCGGGCAGAGTTGTGTTCAAATGCTGACTTTTTCTCAGCCGTTACGCTCTAGCGAAACGAAAAGGAAAGCAAACGCCGATTCTGGATTCGGCCTGGACGGAGAACTTCTGTTTGGTGGAACAATTCTTTGGACGGCGTAATGGTTCCAGAAGAATGAAAAGAAAACTTTAGAATGGGCAAAGACAATTTTTACAAGTTGTGTGGTGAATTAAGACCATTCATCCAAAGGAAAGTAACGAACATGGTACGATGGCGAGGACTTTTTACTCGTTCCCAGATTCATTTAACGAAGCGCGAGCGCCTGGGAACGAGATCACCATTACGTAAACGGTTATATCTGTTCGAAACCGTGTTGTTTTCGATGCGGTTTCAAGGTCATGAAACCGTGTCGATTGGAAACCGCGTCCGTGTAAACGATGCCTTAGTGGCATTTCAACCCTCCAGCCACACCCCACTTTGGTGGCATGTGGGAGCGTTTAGTCCAGTCTTGCAAGAAAGCTCTCAAAGTTGTCCTCCATGGTCAAGTGGTGACAGATGTGTTCCTGGAGACAGCATTTGCGCAAACAGTGGCCCTTGTGAATAGCAAACCCCTTACCGAAGTCAGCTCTTGTAGCTGTGAATTGGAAGCCATCACGCCGAGCCACTTCCTTATATCCTGTGCGAATCCTGTGCTATCCTGTGGTGTTTTTGCAGACAAGGAGTTTACAAGTAAGAAACGGTGGAGGCAGACACAAGTCATTATCAATCAAGTCTGGGTAAGGTGGTTGCGAAAATATCTGCCAACCCAGATTGCTCGTAAGAATCAGAGCACGTGTAATGTCAAGGTTAGAGACTTGGTTGTCGATGAGAAGACCCAAAAGGGAGACTGGCCCCTTGCTCATGTCATAAAGATCTCTCGTGGAAAACACGAAATTGTCCGCGTTTGCGAAGTGAACATAATAACTGGAGTATATAAGAAACCAGTCGCGAAGCTGGCGCTGTTGGAAGAGTGTCCTACCTAATAAATTAGCTGAACACTGGCGGGAGAATGTCATGACCGAACATTGACATTCCATATTTTCATTGTTGTTGTTGTTGTCCATTAATTTATTTTTACGCATTGCATGCCTATCAATTTTCACGTGATGAGCAGTTTTGAGAGCGACCTCGTGGTTGTCGCCGTGTTGTGAAACTTGTGAAATAAATGGATGTTTTACGGCAATTTACAGTCCTCGTTTTGGTTGTGTTGGAGGTTTGAAGCGACAGAGAACGCTTAAATTCTTTACTCGTTATGAACACTGGTTACTCTTCCATTTTTCTATTGGAATTATTGAAGCTACCATTTTCATACGTGGGTGGAGGGTGGCACGTTGAGAGTATGTTGCCCAAGATGAAACCGCATTAACCCCGGTAAGGTGCGTTTTCCATTCCTGGAGTTAAAACAAATTTTCAGTGTCTCTGGGCACACTTACTTTAATATGGCTGCCTCTTTAAGGTAGCTGACCACATCTGATGGACAGGTAGAATCTTTAGGGATTTTGACAGCCACTTCTTGTCTTTCTCGTCCTGGGGCGGTGAAAAATCCATTGTAGACTTTACCGTAGCTGCCTCCACCAATGACGTTTTGTACTTTCCATCTGATTCTCGTTATGTCGATTAGGCAAGGTGGGTTCATCACCTGTACTCCAACTTTGATGGCATCAAACATCAGCTTATCATTCATCTCCTGAAGCTTCTCGTTTAACGGACTGTACTTTTCCAAAGTCTCCTTATCCCTTGATTCATCTTTGCCATTTGCGAGCTCATTGGATTTCTGCTCATACCGGGCTATTAACTTTTTATGGCATTTCTTTACCTTTGCGATGCGATCCTTCTGGTCGAAGAAGCAGTCTTGGACATAACGAAAAACTTGGTCTCTGACGGAATCTTGTAGAAACTTGGTAGACAGCTCACTTAGATATGTACATTGATCGTTCTTAAGCTGAAGCTCCTTGAGATGCTTTCCGATACGCTTGTAGCCCAGAACTGGTGCATAAAGAAGTCCGGCAGCCAGTCCAACAGGAATCAAAATTGGTGCAAAAATTCCAAGGGTCATCACTAGGAATTTTTTCGTTTTTGGGTCTAACGTCGCGCAAAAAATACCAGGGCGAGTCTCAAAAGGTTGGCATGCAACTCTTGATTCACCGAGGAGTGTACTTTCAATGGCAGTAAAATTGTCGGATAAATCGTCGAGAATTTTGTCATATAGTCTGTCGAGGTTTGCAGAGGCGTTGGCTAAAAGCTTTTCTTTGCTCTCCCAGTTTTCAACAAAAGACCAGAATCGGTTTTCAATGCATTCATCACACGTCTCCTTGATTTTTGCTTGATCATTTTTATGACAATCGTCAATGTGGGGCAGGTCCTCTTCTTTCCAGGTACAAAACCTGCGCTTAACCTCTTCGGATTGAAAGTAAGATGACGTCAGTTGTTGAGAAATGATTTTCTGATGATTGGATATTGCGTCTTCAAATTTAGAGATGGATGTTTCACTTTTTTTGAGCTGTTCGAGCTCCACGTCAAGTTTTTCACGAACCTCGCGTCTTTCTTTTTCGTTTAGTTTGGCATTTCGCAACAAAACTGTCACCTGATCTTTCAAGCTGCAAAGTTGACCACTGATCCAACTGTGGAAATAAAATAGCAATTAATGTTTTTACATTTTTTGCCAATTTTTGAATCTATACCGTGAGACTTTCACAGAGACTATCTTTAACTTTGATTATTAGAGCAGTCGTTTTCTAAATCAGAGAACTGACAAAATGTTTGTAAAATGAACTGCAATTACATGTAATCAAAGACACGACTTTCTATAAAGAGCAGAGGAGACAAAGATTTTCCTCAGTACCTAAAGTAGTTCTGGGGTTTTAAACGCAGTGTGAACGTACATATTGTACAAAATGAGATACGGTAGTAAAATTGAAAAGGATCTGCTTTTTTCAGCACCAAAGCTTTAAGTGAAGTGGAAGGGTAATTTAACTTACTAGTAGAAGTAGTCAGTTTTTCTCTCAACAGAAAGTGTAAGAAGGCGTTGTAGTCCGATCATCAGATTATTCAGATCATCATTCATCACGTCAAATGTACTTTTCACATCCGCTGCTTTCAGTACCGACATTGTAATGATTTGGTTCTCTTCATCAAGGTCGGGGATGTCCTCTTTGAGTTTGTCGATGATTTCTTTTTTGAGGTGTTCTTTTTCTTCTGGCTTGGTTTTATTTACAACCTCGTCCCACTTGTTGCAGACAAACAGAGCAGACTGAGCAGTGATTCCACAGTATTTCTCTCTCCTGTAGAACTTTATCCACTCCCTCAACATACGCACAAGCTGAAAATTTTCAATCGGATCAAAAGCTCAATTCAAACGTTAGTTTGCACTGGGATGACGCCCCAAGTGGCTCTTGAAAAAGCTAGGATTTTATAGCCTGTTCCTCTCGAAAGAGCGGGGAAGTGTGTGTCAAAGCACGGTCAGTGTTCGAACCCAGACTGTTCGATCCTCAGCCCAATACATGCCATAAATAACCTAATTTCCTACGCCACAATAGGCGCAACAGGTAATTCTGAATTTTTTCAAGAATAAAGGGGATCAGGTTTTCACTTTACTAAGGCGTTCATGTCCTCGTAATAGTTTGCACCAAAACCAAGATTAGATTGAAGGACAGTAGATATTAGCAAAATTAAATACTAAAGGGGGCATTGAGCAATTGAAACACATGGGAAGCTGAAGAAAAAGCACGCATGGCTGTCCAAATTATATGAAATACCCCTGAAGGAAATCACAGTAGCTGTAGTCATTATCTTGGCCTGGGTGTTTTAATAAATACAGCTACCATGATTCCCTGCCAGCGCGTATCATAGAGGAAATTGGCCTTTGCCAAAATTGTGATATCTTCGGAAACAGAAGGAAACATCCAAAAAGACCATATATCATACCAGTCATGAAAATTGGACGTTTCCTAAAGGGCAAACAAGACACACTGTGAGCAACTTCCATAACAGAAGCTTAAGGGAAGCGCCAACTACACGAATGCATATGAGCTTACCCATAATTAAAAAATAGAATCTTTAGAGGAGATCCTCTTGGATGACTCACATTCTCGAACAGCTTATCAATTAAACTATGTTGTATTAAGAAATGCCGGAATTATCTAATTCAGGGGACTGCTTAAGCTAGCTCGAAACAGTTTCCAGCACTTTCAAAGACTTTTTATGGGCTAATATTACCATCCCTTATCAGACTATCCAACCATTGATGAACGCGTTATCATTTTAGAGACAGACAAGGTATCAAAGCAACAGTGTGATCTACTAAAAACACCCCTTATTTTAGATGTAAGTGATTAAAACAGCACAGTAAATCCCATTTTTGCCTCGTGTCCTTTTGACTAAGGTCGCGTGGGCATGAGGTTATGGACAAGTTCGAAACATTCCTTTGTAATACATTAAAGTGTAACCATTCTTTGAATTCCTGATGTAAGATTCCTTTGAAGATAGGTGGATAGATATGGTTAAGGTAACTTGCGGGTTGATCAATTTAGGCTACGAAAGACAAATACAAAGCCGACGAGGAATTAATTACCATCTACGGCGTTTGGTGCTACTGCAACCACGCTGTACAGATTCAAGGCACCTTGTTCATTCATCGGACTGGAAAGTATCCCTTGAAGACTCAAGCATTTGAAGCCGTATTTGTGACATGATGCGTGTAAATGCAGGCGTTTGACTACGTCGGAATTCGCAGCTCGAAAGATCTCACGAGGACGTCGATGTACTGATTTTCGACACCAGACATGTATAACGTTGATTCCAATGGAATTTAATGGATTAACGATCTGATGTCCAAAAACGTCAAACTAGAATACAAGCAAAATCTAGTGTAAGCGACGCTAAACGAAACTAAGCTAAAACAATAATTATTACATAACGATACAAGAAAAAGACGAGCGCACGAAAACCGTAACAATAATCGATTAAAAGATAAAACGAAGACAAAAAGGAGAGCAAAAAATACGCTTACCGATTGTCCAAATGAACGCAGTAATTAACTTCGCAGATAACTCTTTCGCATGAGCTCTCTCGCAAACAACAACGCACGAGGTACTATAAAATCCGATCTTACGCGCCACTAATATCTTGCCTTAGCGCTAATATTCAACTTGACAGCAGTTACACCGCGTTTAGCAGTTTATTTTGTTGTTGTTCGAGCCCTCGGTTTACGCAACTCGCTTGTGTCTAAATCAAATTTGGAAAAAAAAAGTTGATAATGAGTGGATTAAAAACTATTATCTAAAGCGCATTTTCTTTGAAAAAGCAGTAAGGAATATAACTCACAAAAAGTAATTAAAACGTTTAAATGACGGGTATCAGTCTCAGACAAAATCATCAAATTGGTACATTATAGTATTTAAAGCGTTAACATATAAGAAATATTTATTAGCAGCATACTTTATATTGCCTTACATGTTAGTGAACCAATTAAGGTGGGATGCGTATCTGGGTCTTTGGATAGTTCCCTCCAAGTTTGAAGAATAGAAGGTAGGATTCTTTAATAATGTAAAAAAAAATCATTTAACAATGAATTTATTGAAAAAGGAATTAAACAGAAGGAAATAGCCTTCTTCATACCAATGAGGAAGGTATACAATTTCCTTATTTACAGTTAAAAATCGGTTGTTCCAGATTGGCTGTGAGAGAACTTCATTTTTATTTTTAGGTGTGGCCATTGCGATGTCCTGCCAGTAAAAAAAATACGATTTGTTTGTTGAAAGCAGGAAGATAGTTGTCAAGGTCAAGGAGATTATAATCATAAATACATTTAAACAATTCTGCTAGGAGGCATTTTGGCATGTCCTGCCATGGAGCTTCCGAGTTATAACATAACCATTTAACCCAGCTAAACTATAGTGCTTTGTCGAAGAGAGAGAAGTCCTTCATGTCCAAGCCACCAGCGTTTTTTTTTAGAGTAGTCTTTTTTGTTGAAGCCTTTAGGGGTATTCATGACAAGTTATTAGAGTGCTAATGTTTTGATTATATTAATCCTACTAAAGATAGAGAGGACTCTTTGTAGGGACCAAATATTCAACGTCTTCTTTGAAGATCCAATTTGTCAAAAATTTTCTTCATTTCAGTCACCTCTAGATCATATGGAAGCCTTTAAACTGGCTCGACGCTCATTTGGAATTCAAGGATGGTTTCTTTTCTGTGATGCATAAGGCAAAGGCATAGCATTTCAGGTTTTGTTTGATTTATTTTCAGACCAGAGCATCTTTTGAAAAGCGAAAATATATCAAATTTTGAAACTGATTCGACATCAGAAAGAAGTACAGTTGTGTCATCTGCATATTACGAAAGTTTGGCCTCTTTGTGTTCATCTATTGCAATTCCTTTTATTTCTCTTTAGCGTCTAACACTTTTCGCGAGAAACTCAATAGCAATAACGAATAGAGTGCCGGAAAGTGGGCAACCTTGATAAAGACAAAAGTGTTTAGAGGCATATCCGTTATTCAAAACGCAGCTAGAGATATCTTTATAGAGAACTTTTATCCATCGCCCTAGGTCAAGACCGAAATTTAGCGTATCAAGGAATTTATGAATGAAATTCTCGGCGTTCAATCGAATCAAAGGCATTTTTGAAATCTAAAAACACGGTTACCCCTGGATATTCTCCTCTTTAGTGAAGTACATAGTGTCTGCTATTAGCCTGATACTTTTTTTCCAATGAAACTTTCCTTAACATACCCAGGTTGACAGGGATGAACTAAATTCGGAAAGATTTTCTTCAAGCGCAGAGTAATTGCTATTTGCTGAAATCGCCTCTCTCCCATACAAGCACGTGATGTGAAAACCAGTTTATATTTTGTAACACGAGGTCGAGTAGGAGATGTCAACTCGAATATTCAAACGAGTAAAGTCAATAGTGGAGTCGAAGAGTCCAGAGAAGGTGTAAATTCGAGTATCCGAGATTAAAGTTTTTTTTTAAAAGAAAATACGAATCGAATGATTATTACACTATTTTATAGTCTACGTTCAGTAAATTACAGGTCGCCAGTTCATTAAATATACGGCGTTCTTCTTCTTCGTCTTCGGAATTAAGGGAATAATTAAAGTAATTAAAGCTACTCACCATAAATGAACAAAGCAAGTTTCAATTCAGAGGTCAGCCATTCGTGCCAGGCATTTTCACACTCAGCTATAGACATAACACCTTTGCACGTTCTCGGGATCTCTTCTGATAATTCATTTTCTGTTTCAAAGGACTCATTGAAAATTGAATAGAATTGTTTCTTTGTTAGATCGAATTGCATTCTTTATTCGTACTCATTCTTGATAAAGAACAAGACGATAACAATTTCAATGAAAATATTAAAAGTAATAATTTGAGTACTAGCTGCCTGGAATAACCGTAGGGGCTAGCGGAGCCAGGCAGCCAGTTAACATCAGTATTAAATAGAAATAGCATAGTCTAAACGCGAATTAGGTGTCATGACGCCGTGCAAGGTAAGACTGCAAAAAAGGGATTCAATGCTAACATTGAGAAATTGATAATTCGCAATGAGCTGATTGAAAATTTACATATGGTGCGCACTGCCAAATTTCATTTTTGATCAGACAGGCGAAAAAAAATTCAATAAGGGTCCGATTTTGCCAGATCGTATCAAATTGATTCGAATTGTTTGTTGTCGGAGCTTTGTTGTCAGTTACTGCTGCATTAATTTATTAAGTTAACGTTCTTTAAAAAAAACTAAATTAATATCTGGTAATTTAGAACTTTATACATCACATTGGGCCTATTAAGGTGGCTCGATAGTCAAGAAGACCTTTTACTTGCAAAATTAAACTTAATTAGACAATATCAACATCACACTAGTTGCCATGAATGAAGACAAACACAATGATGTTTGGGTCTCTTGTTTCCATGGTAACAGCACAAGCCTTGGTATGGTGTCGCACAGGGTGCTTTTCTTATAACTTTAACTGAGAAAAAACACCAAGTCACTCAAGCAAGAAACCATTTTTTTTCAAATTATGTTTACAATGGTCTATGCAATGAACCAAAATGGTTGGCTGGCATTGATTATTTGCGGAGAAAAAAAATCTGAAAAGTTGCAATTTGCTGTAGCAAAAGAATTCACCAGATAAGCATTATTTTGGTTCATTGCATAGAATGTTTGTCAACCTTCAGCCTGAGCCTCAGAAAGCTGGAAACGTTAAAAGCATTGGAAAATATAAATGTTCCCATTTACCTTTTCCATGCAAGTGTGAACATTGAAAACTGCATAGGGTTGAGAAAAAAATTCCTAGGGCTAGGTCTTATCATTTCTGTAAACATTTCTAGTGTAGAAGTATTTGCCTTGCATTGGAGCAATGGAGGAAAATAGATGGCAGCACTGTGCTTTTTCTCAGAAAAGTTATAGAATGGAGGTTGCAGATAAACAACATACCAGGTCCAAAACAATGCAAGAATTTCGTGCAAATTTTACCTCACAAGCAAACAGTCTGAACACGTATTTCATTGACTCAGTCGTTTGATCACGGGGCAAGGATTACAAAACAACCCTTCTGCTTCCAACTCGCATGCAAAGTTCGCCCAAAAAAGTCAAACAATAGCCCAAGTAGCTCTTTTTTGTCAGCAACCTCAACCAAGCAGCCAACGAACAGGAATCTGACCGCATTGCATCATGGGAAATAAATCAGTTTTCTTTGAGCGGGACCTACCTCCAACCAATTTCAATTTTTTTTATAAGTCTCTGACCAGGCTTTAATAATACACTAAAAATTTTCCAGTCACTTCCATCGTTGATTGAAACTTTCATATTTGGAAGTTGAAGCCTGTTGAGACAGGGCTCATTTGCTCTATGGCCCCTTGTCCATGAACTACAAACTACCAGTAGCTGGAATCTAGCATCTGGTCGAAGTTTGTCACATTCACAGCGTTAATAAGCAGTTCTTTGGAATATGGCAAGGTTTAAGCCTTCTTAGCCCTTCATGATGAGCTCAGGCACCAGCAAATGAACCAAAACACACCAATTTAGCTATAGTTTTTGCCCATCTTTGAGGTAATGTGGCAAACGATTCTTCCGTTCACAAAAATAATGCAAACGAGCTGACTGCAGTCACGTGAGCACCTGCCATGTGAAAAAATATATGCATGCTGTACCGAGTCCCTCATCATGACTTTTGCTCAGAAAGGAATGTTTAAAATACATCCCCCTCTCAAGTGTTAAGATCTTCAGATTCTTATATATTTCCTTGACCATTGAGCCACCTTAAAATACTTACATAAGCTTTTAGCACTCGCAAGGGAAACAGGCCAAAATAAATATGTTCAATTAAGGCCAGATCTGGTCTGATTTAATTAAATGATTCTTTCTTACAAATTCATTGAACGGAAAAGACTCTGAGCAAAGTAAGCGCTTATGAATATTTAGTTTCAGTTTACCTTATGTTAATTGGATGTTCTCGTAGATTATTAGTCCTAATATAATTAAGAATTCTAAGATTCCCTCTATTATAAGATTATACGATTCCTGCGAAGGTTGGGTTTCTGTGTATGGTATCTAGAATGTTGAAGAGTTTTGGTCAGTTATTTTTTGCATGGATGAACCTGAATTCATTAAACATTTAGAGACGCTGTGCAAAGTAAGGTTATCAAAAAAGTAAATTTAATGTTCACATTTGAAAAATCTACATCACAGTGATTCAGAACCGATTGAAAATTATATACAATGTGCATTAACCGAGAATGAGGAAACAGGACAAAAAACATAATTTCAACTAGTGTCAGATCTTTCTTATCGTGTCAAATCGAATTGTTTCGTTGTCAAACATTGTTGCATGGATTAAAATGAATTGACTTAATTAAAGAAGACAAAAAAAATCAAAGGCCTCTTTGAGGCTACGACTATTTTGTATGATGAAGTACATGCATCAGTATAAGCAGAAAAGATGAAAATAATTTGGCTTTGCTCCAAAAGTAAATTTCTTTCTTCTGTCCCTTATTTAAACCTCTTAAAATCACTGCCCTGACTTCAGAATACAATAATGCATAACGCTCTAGACACATACACGCCTTGGGGACCTACGTGTTAAGTCAGCTCAATGCGTTAGTATACTGTATTGGAAAGCTGAGAAAGCATGAAGGGCGAGAGTGCAAGACTCGGCCAGGCAAACGTACGATCTTTTTTGCTTTTCTTTTTTTCTCTCCGACGTGTGTTTTTTTTTCTTTTTCCCCCAAGGAGCGAATAAGTGCTTCCCATTTATAAAAATTTATTATTTTGCTCGATATTCATGCATTGCGTGCATCCATCAGGTTATTAAAACCCATGCTTGCCAGGAGCCCGTGTTCATTTGGTAACTAGGACAACAAATGCTTTCTAGGTTTTTTTTCTAAACAATTAAAATAAGAAAAACCCCATGCCCTTGTCATAGCTGAAATCTATCTCATTAATAATTGACTATGTTTCACATTTGCCGAAGCATTCGACAACATTTTTCTCTTCGTCAAGTCAAGTTGTGCATTGGTCAGCGGAAATACAAACAAACATCTACGACGCAAGGAAGGAAGGAGTGACCGACTGAGCGACCAAGCGAGTGAATTCGCGCTCGCTCACTTAACTCGCATTTCGCATTCTGCAAAATATTCATAAAAATGAGTTAACATAATTTAAGCTAAGATAAAAGAGACGCTGAGCGAAGGACAGAACAAGGGGAATGTGCTATGATTTTTTAGGTAATGACCTCTTTAAAGGTTGTGGAAACGAATATATAAAGTATCATATATTTGAACTGCGGAGAAAGATATGAAGTTTTAAGATTGATCGTCGCAGTTATGCACACAACTTAAGCAGATGTCAAATTAAAGCCTGAAAAAAATTCAGGTCTGAACGGGATTCGAACCCATGACCTCTGTAATTCCGGTGCAGTGCTCTACCAACTGAGCTATCAAGCCATCTGGGAGCTGGCCACATTGTGAGACCATAAAAATTCATATTAAAGCTTTATCTAAACTAAATTGAACTCCAACAGTTATATATAATATCTACCCCGTATCCACGCCATTAATAAGCAACAGTACCGCATATTCGAGACCTGAACATATCCCTTTATAAATTCTCGATTAAACACACTCACACTAACGACATGAGCCTAAAAGAACTTTCATTTGATGAGCAGGATAAGGCGCAACATTTGGTGAAGTTGAAAACATCCTGCACACGGGATTCAAGGAAGTGATATATCTTCACAATATCACGAGAATCTAAAATCTTGGAAAGTGCTGGAAACTTTTTTTTGAGCAACATGCACCCTAAGGGAGAAGCGGCGCGCGCCATATGCGGGCTGCCACTGACCAAAAAGAAATATAACAAAAGGAATTGAATTAAAAGGAACTTTTTAAACAAATCCAAAATTAGCAGCTAGCAGTCCGATCAGTTCGGAATTTTCGCCTTGGTATATTGTTAGTTAATATTTCTCACGTCTTGGAAGAATAAGAAAACACATGGCGTATCGTTTTCCAATTGCAAGAAAGACACTTATAAGGAATGAACTTTAAACAAGTTCCCTAAAATGTTTAAAACACACCCTGTCTTCCTGTAGTCCTCCAGCATTTGAACTGTTTATTACGTAGATGAAGGCGTACGCCTGGTTCAAATATTCCAAAGCGATCTTGTTTACTTGCTCTGAATCGCCAATTCCTGGGCTGTCTACAATCACCACACCACCCTAGACAAAAACAACGGAATAAGAGTGACTGGTGAGAGCAGTCATCATCAGTCATGCGATGGTTACTAAACGATGCATGACCGTTTAGTTTTGTAGAGCAGAACTGGAGAAATGACAGGACTTCTTAAGGAATCAGAGGCCCTCTAAGCCAACTCAGGAATTTTAGATTTGACTAGCAACGCAATCGGAGTCGGAATCGTAGAGCGCATATGACCTAGTACAAATCGGAGTAATAAGCGGAGTCCTAAGCTCGACGGAACCGGAGTCGGAAGAATCAGAACGTTTCCATTTCTTCCCATTCCGTTTACGAGTCCGCTACTTATGATCTAGTAGATTGTCAAAGTCGAAAGCACAAGCGAAAGAATAAACCAACCACAATGCATTAGATTCTCGGAGTCGGAAGTAAAAGAGGAAGAACCAACCAATTACAAGGCCCGGGATCTAGCATTGTCATTAGTTTATTGTTCCGAATCTGCTTACGACTCCGACAATCTAGTTAACAAATAGATTCCATGTAGCCGTGCGTCTGTTTAGTAATAGATCACAGATGGCGTCACAATTTAGTAAAAACAAAAATGTGGCACACGAGGCGATAGCCGAGTCTGTCACTGATGTTCTTACCACATTTTGACGTCCTCTGTGATCTATTACTGAACAGACGGACGGCAACATGGAATCTACTTGCTTTGTACAATAAAGAAACACACATAGTGTCGGGGACACCTTATAGCTGCGACACAGTTGGCCCTGAGCTGTAGTGAACTATACTTTGTTCGCTGCTGTGCGCTGAAACGGACTGGAACACTCGCGTCGGAAAACAAGATTATGTGTTTATCTTAGCTTTTTCTACGAAATGAATTAAACCTTTTTCGCTGGTTTTGTGTCATAAGTCGCCAATGACGGGATTTGACCGGCCATTTTGGTTCTGGTATCCTGGATTTAACTGTTTTCTTAAAAAGTCAAGAATTAAGGAAAATTTATTCAAAATCTAGTCAGAATTCTTCTGAAATTTACAAATTCGTGAACGCCTACAATTTGATGAAGAAAAGTGGAAAATATATAATTGTGCAAGTCCCACAAAATCTACCTCGGGAAAACAGGGAGACCCATGCAAAAGAGGATCAAAGAACATGACAGAGATATACTACTCGCCCGTACCCACACCCCCACAGTTCCTCACGGAACGCCCACTAGACCGACCACTATCCTATCTGGAACAAGGTCTAGTTTATTGATCGAGATCTTCACTGGTACACATGTAGGGTACAGCAATCTACAGGGATATTGGATTTGAAATTCCTGAAGCATGGATGCCCATGATCAAAAAACACAACGACCAGGGAACGGCATAACAGCGGACAGCTGAGAGAACAGCTACTCTCCGAAACAATGGAACATCGAGAGGATCGAGATGCACCAATTAGAGCCGACCTTTCTGATATAAATAATGCTGTGCAATCAATCAATCGACCTTATCGCCTGATGAAGACTAGCAATAATTAGTCGAAACATCGCGATCTACATCTGTTTAGTTAGCCAAACATTGAGAAATATCTCATCTTTTTCCCTACTCGAGAACCTTATCGGGCTGCCATTTTAATGTCACACAATGCACAAACTTGGAAATTCAAACGTACCCATGAACAGTTCAAGGGAACGCTTTTTGGCACGAAGCAGTTACGGCACGGAATGAACATTCTTGGAGGCAACGGGGATGAGATCTACGGCATGTCAACAAAGTTTCCATTTCCCCGTTTGATTCAAAGCGATAGATAGCAGATGATGGAATCCATACAACTGCTTACGGGTACGTCAATATGCCTATAAGGTCTGCATTAACAGATGCTGAAGTTAGAAAGATAGTTGATGCGATTTTAGATGCTTAAGTTTTGGAGTTGCTCAGTTCGGATGGTAACACGGTGTGAACTAGCAGTTCGTCACAAACAAAGCCGCGCTTGAGAATGTTGTGCAAGTAATACAATACAGGCTCATTTAGTTTATTAACAGACCTTTTAACGCTGAAGACGTTCAAAGACCAAATTTATGAGGTGAACTCAAGCCTGCTTCTTGAAACATCGAAGTGGGACCCGTTATCATTAAGAAGGAGAAAGCATAAAACTATATTGATGTTGAAGTCCCAGTGTATTCAGTGAGCGACGCACAGACTATGACTTGCGTGACTCTTTCCGTAAGTTAGCCGCGTACTAACTATTAGCTTAACGTGGAATTCACTCGTCGGGCAGTGAATTTTTCTTGAATCGCATAGCTTAAGCCACCTGAGCAAAACCAAACGTTTTCTATTTTGGTGAGCCGCGCCAGTGCGTAAATAAAGGAAACCCTTTTAAAGTCAATGTCAATGCGTGTTCTCGTACTTTTGCGTGTGATTGGTTTCCTCAAATTTTCTAAAATTTAAATTGCAATTCGAGATTTGGCAAACATTCGTTTTCCAAGGTGTTTTTTCCTAGCATGAGTTGCATTTTTGTTCAGTCACTACTACTACTACTACTACTACTACTACTACTACTACTACTACTACTACTACTACTACTACTACTACTAACTACTACTACTACTACTAACTACT
>Ga0126337_10001427_pt1 | contig 14453 bp, 8 predicted proteins | sample DipCmetagenome_FD_92527 | JGI IMG/M metagenome (GOLD analysis project Ga0126337, IMG submission 92527) | Coral microbial communities from La Bocana,Puerto Morelos, Mexico - Diploria C A metagenome | ecosystem: Host-associated > Invertebrates > Cnidaria > Coral | place: La Bocana,Puerto Morelos... | reverse complement strand
GCAAACTTGTACTAGTAGGCCATTTTCAAAATATCAAAATTTCAGCTTGGCTCCTGAAGGCTAGGCAGAATAAAACATAACAGTCACACTGAGACCACATGATGAATTTGGTATTTTTGTGAAATTCCTTCCCTGAATTACAGCAAGCCAGAATCAAACCTCAGCAACTTGCATTACAGCCAAAGTAGGGGTGACAAATAATTGCTCAAGGAAAAATTCCTGTAAAATTCTAAGTAAATTTCAAGGGTTAAGGTACAAGAATTTTTGGTGATGAAATCTAGGAATCTTGTTTTCTTTTGCTCAGCTAAGAAAGCCCCAGACTCTGGAATATCACTTGTGTCAATGACTACTGGCGTGCTCAGATATAAGGCTTTGTCCAGCCATGAAAGTCGAATTTACCTTTTTTATGACATTAAAGAACTGAACTCTTCCACATACATCAAACGCTTAAAGATAGAAAATTAGAACATTTTTACCATACATCAGCATGCAAAGGCTTGTGGATTTTGCAGTTAACTTAGTGAATTCTGCACTATAATATGTGTTTTGAAGTTTTCAGGAGTATATGATCTGAGAGGATCTACCTGATAAAACTGACTTAAAAAACTGCAAAACATCAACTTGTTGTTTTAATCTTAACTAATCATGCTTAGTGGAAATGTCTTGAGCTTGTACATCCTAGTTACAGCTTTCCCTAACGAAAGCTAGAAACAGCATGGAGATACCAAAATTAAAATAATATTAGAAAGCTGCACTCTGTAACTATCACATTAATTATTCTTAACTGACTCCAAATGCTGCCTGCTTGGCCTTGAAAGCCTCCTTCCTAAGTTTGGCCTCTTGTGCTTGCTTTTTCCGTTCTTCCTGCTCCTGGCGAATTTCAGCTTCAAACTTGTTTGAAGAAGCTTGCTCTTTAACCTTAGCCTCAAAGAACTTTGCTGCCCCACCCACCCCTACTTCATCCACATCAACCTCAGCAAGTCTAGCAAGTTCACTGAGGCCAGATCCTTCTTCAAGTTCACCAGCAGCAGCTTTACGGAAGATCAAGAGGAACTGCAATATCAACAAGGAGTTGGTTAATCCTTTTGCTGAACATAAACATGTCTCAAATTGCAGCATGCTCATTTTTTTTCCTGCCTCCCCAAGCATTGCCCACAAAACGCTCTTAAGCCTTGTTGCCTACAACCAAGTATCTTTCACAAGAACCTGCCACAGTGACTTGAATAGCACTTTAACCTGGCCATTTAATCCAGAGTCCAACATAGCAATTATTACATCACCACTTTTCCCACAATACAGATGACAAGACTCCACAAAACATACCTCTCGAAAGGAAACTTTCCCATCGTTATCTTCATCAATTTCTGCTATCATGGCTTTTAGTCCCACGTGCGTCTGAGGAGCACCTAATTTTTCCATCAAGAACTTCATTTCCATAAGATCTAAATAGTGATCATTGTTAACATCATACCTGAAGAAAAGAATTAGAGGATGATAGACCATGTCATAAACTACAAAATACCTCAATTTTCCCAGATCTAAGTTATAGCTATTAAATTTAAATCCTGTTTGTACACACAAGACACTGGGCCACCAACTCAATGTGACCAGCTGTAGATTGTAACTTAAACACTTTTTTATGAATGTAAATATTATGCTCTCCCCTCTTTAAACCATCTTCATTAGCATACTATAAGGAAGTAAGTGCCCACTTCCACCTCCTCATTCCTCCACCTTAGCAAGGGCTACCACCGTCGGCATAAACTGGTACTAAACTATTGTAGGTTTGGCTGGTACACAAACAAACCAAATTGAGTGAAGTTCTTTATTCAGTTCTTTTTGTTTGTGCCTCTAGACCTCGCTATCAAGTGGAATTTTACAACACCGGAAACAGCCTGATCACACTTTAGAAGAATCAAATACTTTTCAGTCTGCATGAGAACGGTATAAGCAGACTACATTCAAGCCTAAATTGCACTCCAGTTAGATTGAATACCACAAGCTTAGCCTGAATAACACTCAGGTTAGCTGGTTTATAGTTAGCTATGTAATAGAAATGGGCATACGACATAACCTAAGTTAACTGTAGTTAAAATTCTGCAATTTGCAGTCTGCGGTCTCAAATGTCACATAAAAACCCGAAATTCACGTCTCTTCAAACTCAGAGGCACAAATATCCACATATAAAATAAATATCGGGGATGAAATTTTATGTTCCGGGTTGAGTATGAAACTGAAAGTGCTTAAAATTCTACGTACGTGTAAGCATGACCTTTTGAAATCCAAAACGAACTTCTATCGATATCAGAATGTGATAAGCTGCAAAGCTATTACAAAATCGAAGACGTCCTATTCCCTCTGGACTCACAGGGTCTCGTGAAGGCCAATCCGCATCGACATGATTCTTAATGGTAAACAACACCTCTGATAAGTTTTCTGACACTTACTTCTTAAACATCTTCTCGAAATCTTTAATCTGCTTCCGAGTAAATTCTTTGAACTCGGTGTAAGGATTGAAAACCTTCATCTGGCGTCTTGGCATATCTTCGTTTTCATTCAACGCCTGGCGACGGTTCAGTTTAGCAGCCAGTTCATCTGTTTCGGACATGATGCTAAAATTGCTCTCCTCGGCTGGAATAAAATCGCAAAATAATCTTCCCCTCGAATGACACACACACCCCAGTACGTAGAGATCGGAACTGGATCGAAGATCATTCCATCACAACCCTCTGCACTGTTGAAAGCTGTGCGCTAATTGGACGAGACAATTAAATGAGATATAAAACGTCATTTCATTGGCTTGCTAATAAGTTATCGAAAGCTAAACTTTACCTTTATTGAAAAATTTAACAATATGTATGCGGTTATAATTAGTATATTGTTTACTTAACGCACGAAACGAAATTTATACCTTTTATGGAATTGAAAAATCAACTGAATAAATTGATTGGGAATAATATAGGAACCAGAAAACTTCAAATCCCGAGAATTATGAACTGAGAAGATAAAACTGAGTCGAAGACAAAAATCGGAGGAGATTGTTGCTCGCGCAAAGATAAATTTGAAAATACTTTAATTTTCGCGCGAAAATTTTGAGTTGTTGATGATCCTTGATCGAATAGGAGCAACAAGCAGGCTTTGTGACCATTTTCTTTCCAACATATGAAAGTCATAAAGAGTCATTGTATTCCAAATTGCTTCAGTAAATGCTGAAACAGAAATTATTTGAATGTGCTAAAACAGAACCAACTAAATGTAAATTTGACGAAGTCGGCAACTAAGCTTACCGATTATATCACAAAACTCAATTCTGATGTTTTTATAAAAATTACGAGCAATTTTTCCCAAATAATGTGTTTCCTGACGTCATAACCCCCGACTGATTTCACAGCAGAATGCAAACAAAGCCTCTCCACCCAAACGAAAGCCTCAACGATAATTACTTTTTTTGAATAGATCTATGAAGAAAAAACTCCACCCAATGGTTTAATTTATTTTAAAAAAAATCCTTACTAAAAACAAAGAATGGATGAATGTCGTGACTAGAACTTCACAGTCAATTCTCTGATTTTATGTTCCGAACATGAGACATGGTGGTGCGCTGTTTAGCAGTATCGTAAAAGTGAATGTTGACCTTTAATCATGGAAACATTATAAAAATGTTACATTCGGGAGGAAGCTTGACCCACACACCAAAGGTCGTTTTGGTGTAATGGGATAAATTAGATAAGATTCCGACCAAGGATCGTCAAAGATGAGACTCTATTAGACCTATTATAGGCTTTCTGGACACAGGATATTTTGGGGAAAATTAATGGGAAATGGGATAGTTAGATCAGAAAAAAATAGGATAAAGTGAAGGAAAATTATTAATGTTTGCAAATAGAATTAAGAAACAGGATATTTAGGCCACAAACTAACAGGATGTGGGATACTCAAATCCCCCGCTGCCCTAATAAAGCCTCAAGGACGGGGCAAAACATATCACTTCCTGTGGCAATGTTTACATAGCTCTCTTATTGTACAGTTTTAGAAAATATCCATACTCCCCAATAGAAGGGATTGGAATTTCTTGGGGGTGGTTAGGTAACACCAAAAAATTTAAAGTCATGTATGAAGCTTAATTGAAATTTCCAGAGGGGCAGGGGTCTTAGAAAAAGTTCTTCTCTGTGCGAGGTATAGATATCAACTGCATATCCTCTACTGAGATAAGTGTGCTATGGGTTGTATCAAGCACTTCACATAAGGAGCAATCTCCTAGATGAAATGTGCAGGGCAGACACATAGTCAGTCTTTTAATAATTTTTCAATATAAATTATGTATGCACAGTAATTCATAAATTATTTATTCACTTGTTTCATTTCTTTTTTTTCAGAGATAATAGAACCATTGTGCTACTCTTAAATCCTCCAAAAAAAGTTTATGCATATATGTTGGTTATGCCATGTATTTTAAATACCTAGTACTGAATATTTTTTTCTAGTGGGCACAGTAACAAATCCTACAATCTGATTGGTTCTTAGCACAGTCCGGATTTTCCTATCTCTGACCATGGTCACCATGGTAACACTTGCACGATTTTTTTTCCTTGAGTTTTTTTTTTTCATTTGAGAGAGAGGAAAAAATAAGTTATTTATCGGCTTAGGGTCGGTCCATATAGTCAAAAACTCTGACCTCGGACTTGAAAATGCTGCCCTTGGCCTGCATCCTTCAGCAGCACTTTCAAGACCTCGGTCACAGTTTTTCAATATACAGACTTCCCAGCTGGAAAATAACATATGTATACAACAAGCACAAGCTTTGTGTTTATTGTATTTTTTTATTTGAAGATTACTTTTTATTGAGAACAGTAGTCAACCCTCCCTATTAATAGTGATTAATACTATTCACATCTTCTCATTCACCCTGACACCCTAAAACGACACTTACACAACAAGCAAAAATTATCCTGATTTATTCATTTAATCAGAAGTTATGATTACCATCTTTCTTCACTTGTGTGAATGAGTTTTTAACATCAAATGTCCTTAAATAGGATGACAATCTTAACTGATTTGTCAAAGTAGATATTACTGCATGCAAATATTTCTCCTTCAATTTATACATTGAGTTGCTAAAGATAAAATCTGAAAGATTAAAAAATATGGGAGGAGAGACATTTTTCAAGGCTGATCAGGGTCACTCAAATGCAGAAATCCAGGCTTGTCAAACATTCATCCACCATGTGTCATTTTGACGTTTAACACAATGGCATCATAAAAAAACAGGCCACAACCATGCAAATTCAAGTCCAGGCTTGAAGAAAGAGAGAAAGCGAGCAGATCAACCAAAAGACACTTTAAGTTACCTTAACACAACCAAAAATTTTCAATTTCTCTTTGGCTTACATTCAACCTTAGAAGGCTATGATTGACTTGAATGCAGTATGCCCAGGCAGTTCAAACATAAATCCACCATGTGTGTTGATTTACATTTAACACAATGGCATCATAAAAACCGCCCAAGACAATGAAATTCAAGTTGAGATACACCTTACAGGAAGGTCTTGTACAATTTCCATATTGAAAAAAGGTCAGCAAAAGTGTTTAGAGATAATTAGGGATGGGCCATTATTTTTTTCTAGGGAGGAGGGGGTTAGGCAATTTCCAGAAAAGCAAACACTGCTGGAAAAAAAATCAGCAATTACATTCTACTTTGACTTTTGAAAGAAATGTTGTTTTGCCCACCAAAAATTACATCATGCACAACTTAAAGGTAAGAAAAAAAGAAAATTGCCCAGCCCTCCCTAATAAAAAATGGTCCATCCTTTATAATCAGATTATCTAGTAGAATGTAATATTTCAAAACTAGTCTGTGAATCCACACAATGTTATGATTCTTCCTCCTTTGCAGCACAGCCACAGTCTGCTCCTGCTGATGATGCAGACTCGCCTTCATCCTCCTTTGGCTTGTCAGAGGCTATACCAAGAACTTCAAGAATTTGTTCATTAGATACATGGTCTCCAGGCGATGCCTGTTTGTGACTAAGAAGAACTTTTTCACCCCCTGCTGTCACAATCAGCATGCCACCATTCAGCAAGCCGTCACCACGATAGTTTCCTTTGATACCTTTGGCATTGGCCTGAAGTGAAAAACACCCCACAAAAAAGTTTAAAAAAGTCAACAAAGGGAGAGACATTTTCAGGATTATGAGATACAGATGTCGACAATGACAGTGCAGCTCCTTGAAATATCCATTAATCCAGCCTCATAAATGAAGGTCATTAAAGAGCAGAGGAGAGGAGAGCATGGCTGAGCTACACTAAAATTTTGAGATGAGTAGGGGAAGGAACAAACTATGGGGGGGGGGGTATGTGTATTTGCACAATACAACTGACATTATTTATGACTGTCAAAACACTGGGAATTACTATCCAACTGCACTTCGTAGAGTACAAATAATGCCCAAAACAAGTAATGTAATATAATTTTGTACTCCAGACAGCTGGTTAGACACTTGCATGCACAGACATAACAATTTGGTGTGTTGGATAGTAAATCTCTTTTAAGATGTGTTTTGATGTGTAGTATCGCTGAGAATTTTTACTTGCCGTTTGTATTTTGACTTGTCCTATGAGCTCGTCAAAATATGGCACAACTCATAAAAATACTCAGTGATACAACATAACAAAATACCTAATAAGATATATTTCTTGCCTACAAGTATTCCCATCTAGGGAGATCAGCAAGTAAGTTATTTGAAATTATTAAATGTTTAAATTATTATTTTTTCAATCAATAAATCAATCCTTATTTAAAAACAAAAAATCTTTATATGTGCTCATAAATACAAATACGCTTGGGTCAAATACACTGATAAAAATTACTATACAATATTTGAAATTTTACATTGAAATGTTTAAATGATACTATAAATATATGATATATTATAACATTAGATTCATACATAAGTACTGCAGAATAAGAAGCAAATTAAAAATATTTTTTAGGAAATTTCTTAAGAAATTTTAAAAAAAATTCTCACCTTAGCAAGAGAAGATCTTGTTTCTTTAGCTGCCAATCCTCCCATGACAGTAACAACATTATACCTTGACAACAGAAATTAACCATCTACTTAGTACTACAAACACAACATAGCCTGGGATACTCCATAGACAAGGAACTAACAAAATGTTGTAATACCTTCTGAATCCCAAGTCTTTATAACATTGCTGTTTAGAATCAACATACAGCTCTATAAATAATAAAAATTGGTAAATCAACAAAGATCTCTTTCAACAAAAATACAATATCAGTAAGGTGCCGAGTTAAACTTCTCAGCCACGCCTTTACAAAGTCAATCATTCTTTTCTATAAGTAACGTTTCATTAACTTTATTGTGTAAAGCAAGTGAGGCAGCCAGGATGAACCTGGGAATGTTTATGCCTATAAGTGATTAGCTCCATCACACCAGGGGAAGGACAGTACCTTCATACATCTCAAGCCTAGGACAGGAATTCCTTCCAGAAGAGGCTCCCCTTATAGCCAGCAGCTGATACCATAGGTGCCGACTATTAATACTTCATTGCTGCGAGTAATTCTTGAAAATGCTCATCTCAGAGTATTGTCTTCTTTTTTCGCTTTCAATGACAGATTTTAGTTTAAAATCCATCTATATGATATCTATGATGTGTGACCCCAATCTGTTTTCTCTTTTAGCTTCTTAAGTCTCTGCCTTTACAAACTCTTGTAAGCCATGCATTTCAACAAATGAAAAACACTCCCTTGCACTTACATATCACTGACTAAAAAAGATCAATCAAACAACAGTACACAAGACGGTAACGAACCTTAACATTGACACTCTGATTAAGGTAGAGGAAAGCCACCAAACATTGGGTATAGAGAGAAACAGATCAGATAAAAAAACATTTTGATGCATGCATTTCTAGTTATTATTTTAACTAACCTCCAGTAAAAAACTTTCCTTCTTGAAATTCTTCGAGACCTAATTCCTCCAATCCCACACCACAGAGCTTCACGTTATGTGCATCGAGCTGCGGCTTGACCGAACTAAGATCAGTCGACCACAGCCTGCACAACTGTCATCCAAAACGACGTAGAAACACAACCACTGCTGTTTGCTTGGCCCATAAACTCTGCAATTCCACCATCTAGGTAAAGGTTATCTCTGTCAGAACAATGGCTCATGCATACAAACAGAGATTATCCAGGTTTCTGTAGCATGAAGTGACTACGAATATTTCTACTCATCCCTGGTTGTGATGCTACTTTAGTCCAGGGTTATCTCCCTTCCCCCAGCATTAAATTTGCCTGTACCCATTTATAGACCTGAGTGGAGAGAGGCACTGTGAGAGATAAAAGTCTTGGCTAAGATCACAGCACAGTGACCCCAGGCAGGGCACAAATGATCTCAAACCAGACCACTTAATTTTTGAGTCAACTATGTCTGAACTCTGTTCAGAAACATATATCACAGATGATTAGTTTATGAGGTACTAAACTCCAGACACTAGAGTGAAGTCGCAAGAAGAAGTGTTGCTAATGTCCTGAGATGGCTTCCCCCACAAACCTCCCTCCCACCCCGCCAAGGAAGCATCTTGTCAGGTTGTCTTCACTATAGCTCTACTTTCAATGGAAGTCTAAGAAAAGTACTGGGGAGTATGACACGACACAATGATCTGGGCCAGGGCTCAATCTTGGAATGTTTGATCTAGATTCCACCAGCCCAACCACCAAGCCACACCCTCTAATAAACACAATTATGTCAAAGTCTTTCCTTGATTTAATTTCTTGAATCTTATTTTTATTACTCTGTTATGATCTGTTATGATTTTATAAAGGGGTATTCAGTTACTTCCTCTACTGATGGCTAAAATATTTGGATTTTCTTTACTTTTACCTAATTGTTTAGCTTAAGTTTATGTCATAACGTGCCGAACATCGTGTCCATCTGAAAAACACGAGGTTCAGGCTGTGTTACGTAATTGGCAACTTTCATTGCGGTGAAAAACATCAAATAAGGAACGAATTCAGCTAGAAATGAGAAACAATCTTTCGTGGGGAAGGACTTCAACAAAAGCTACGTTCAACCCGGAGAAAGCTCCAATTTACTAGTCTTTTACAATACAGTACAAATTTTAAATATTCTTTGGGTGGGTGCAAAAAGCAATATATCACCAAGAGGTTATTATTAAAATGTTACAGTTCCTACCTCTCCAGTAGCGACACATTTTATGATATTTTGAGCGACTTTGCTCAAATCCATGGCGAACCACGGTGGCACACGAAAATCCAAGGTTCAAAAACAGGCCCTTGCTCAAACTTGACAACTAGTCATGTGACAAGAGAAAATACAGTAGGTTGCGTGACAAACAAGACTCACGGACTCGTAAACACTTACATGCATAAACGTCATTTTACTTACAGCTTCATTGAAAAGAGAGAAAAAAATCAGAATGATAAGACATTAATGCTCGACTCACCCGCAAGGCCCCGCTGTGAAGACCTGCAGACAGGGTGCCTAAATAATTGCCGAAATGTGACTGCGGCGACAGCGGAAAAATTTGTGCCGAAAAAGTCGCAACCTCGTTCCCAGGGCTTTTCCCTTGAAGGTGGGTTGAAGTTGGAAAAAGTCGCACAAAAATATACTCACTATTTCTCCGTTATTTCATCCACGAGTACACAACTATGCATACTCGGAGAAACAAGGGCAGTTACTAGTAGTTGGGGCCGGAAGAACAAAAGAAAATTGACGCGTCGATTTTCTTCCGCCCCAACTAAATGCTCCTGGGTGGGCCCCGGTGAGGACGTCTATGATTCTTTACATATATAGAAAACAACGCAAGATATAAGCAATGAAAATCCTAGTTTCCGTTTTTCAATTGGTCTTCTGAAAAACACTTTCCACCTTTACTTTTCAAAGGTTCAAACTCAGAAAACACAGAAGTGAAGTTTTTGTTAAGTTGATTGATTTGGGGGGAGGTTGCCAACACTTAAAAGTGTCATTCACTCGGATGGACATTTGCATCTGAAAGCTGCCGAATGCTTCCGTTTCTTCTACATTTGCATAATGGTCTACTTCGTTCTAAGCGAAAAATAATCCGCAGAGGGCCGGATTTTGCACTTTGTCTTAAAATCGACAATCCAAGCAGACGCTCTGGCATGCTAGAGTGAGAGTGTACTTGTTCAAGTCGCAGTTTGTTTATAACTGCATCTTGGCTTGTGCCGGCCCGACGGCCATTTTAAAAGGGCATCTAAAAACGTGAACATCCTGTGTCTTTTTCGATCGTTAGAACAGGTGCCATTTTCAGCGAATTATCTCGATAGTTGCAAGCAGCAAGACCGGGAAAATGTCATCGACGAGAGACTATACCCGCGCTGAAACCAGTGATAAAACAACGAATGTGCCGCTACTCAGCGAAGATTCTTGGGACGATGGTCAACTAAGCGATCCAGTATTGGTAATCACGGATACTGCCGATGACGATGAACCTGATGTTCGTTTCTCTGTCTCTTCTGCGCAGGAGAGAACAAGTCTAGGTTGCCCTTGTAAACCACAGCTTACAAAGACGACTGTGCTCGTGGCAATCATAGCCGTCTTGATCATTATTTGTATAGTGTTATCAGCGTTGCTTACACGGAATGGTAAATCGTTCTTTGCACCCAAGCAGGAAGCAGTGTGTGTTACCGAGGGCTGTATAGACGCCGCTTATCATATTTTTCACTCCATGAACCGATCGGTCGATCCATGCGACAATTTTTATGAGTTCGCATGCGGCGGATGGGCTCAGAATAACCCCATTCCGGAAAGCAAGGCGTTCTGGGGAGTATATTCAGTTCTGGAAGAAGAAAATGAAAGAATTGTGCGGCAATCATTGACTCGCGATGCCACAAACTCTGAGGCCATAAAGAAATCGAAGACTTTCTACGGCGCATGCATGAATTTGACGGCAATCAACAAGAAGGGAGCAAAACCGCTACTCGACATCATAAAGAAACTTGGAGGGTGGAATGTAACACAGGACTGGAACTACGATTTCGATTTCAACAAAACGCTACAGGCAGTTCACAGGTATTCGATTCCTGTGTTCTTTAGCACAGATGTCGACGCAGATGATAAAAATTCTGCCAAGAATATCCTTAAGGTAAACAAATAAAATAGACAGTCCTGGTCGATGGCCGCGGTTTTTCTTCGTTTGCACGCGCATTCGCGAAAGAAAATCGCAACTCAACAGCAACCTAAACGCGAACAATCGCCGACTCACACAAATGGTTGTTTTGTTGGTTTCGTAGGTTGATCAAGCTGGACTTACACTCTCAAGGACTTATTACCTCAACAATATGTCTGACCCCGTAAGTTGCTTTTTAAAAATACACTGTTTAAAATAAGTATTACAAGAAAGTTTGAAAGCTCCATATTTCAAACAGAACTGTTATACTGCAACTGATTTTTGAGGTCAGGTTTGAGTAATTACCCAAAGAATACTTCACACAATAAACAAATAAAAAAGTCGTATATAAAACATATATCCATCAACAAGCTAAAAAATATCCAGCACAATCTGAACTTTGCTGCCCTACATGCCACTTAGGCGTAAAGGGCATGAGTGATTGAGAGTACAATCTGAACTTGGAAGAAAATATGCAAAATTTCTAATGCGGAACCCTTACCTGTCCCCAACATAAAACTGATACAGAGCTTACTGAAATGGCTTCTGTCAACAGAAACTGGTGGCTTACTTGAAGTACATGACGACTGTTGGTGTCCTGCTGGGAGGCAAGGAAAATGAAACAAGACATCAGATGCAAGAAGTCCTAGAACTAGAAATGAAACTAGCACAGGTTTGTCTTTCTTTTGATCAACAGTGACCCAAACTTAACTCTCTCTGTATACATATCAATGGTATATAGCATCTGGCTACCCAGGTGCCCCAAACTCCTGATTGCCAATGGACATCCAAGGGCAGAATCATGTTTGTTCCAAAAGAATAGTCATGGTTTATGGACAGATTTAGGGGGAATTAGGTGGCTAGCCACCCCCTCTTCAGAGGAGCAAAAAAGAAATTGAAAACATTATTATTGTGAATATTATGGAAAAAATTAAGACTAGACAGGAACCTCGTCATAAATTCTACTCTGTGACATTGCTAGTATTTCTGGTGTAATAGTTTACAATTAGGTTCCAATTCTCAGATTGTCACATTCTTGGGACACGCCCCATTGATTCTGCAACTCTAGAACACCAGCCACCACCACCACTCTCCCGTTGAAAAATCCTGATTCACGCAATCAGCATGTTAGAATTTTTAAAATATTGAAACATCTTGTGGTGTTTTTTCAATCAGATTTTTGTGCCTCACGAGAACAGGAGTGAAATCGATGAGATATACAATAAAACAAACATCATGAAACTTCAAAAGCTTTGTAACAAGGTAAGAGGTTTTCAAGAGAGAGAGTCTTTCTTTTCACTTTCCGATTTCATACTGATTATGCAACTCTTAAGTCTCTGATTGGTTGTGTTTTTGCGCATGAAATTTGTAACCAAGCAACAACCAATCACAACCATTGCACTGATCTGCGTCATCAGCGTTACTCTCACAAGGGGAAACAATTGAACAAGGGAAGTAGCTAATATGTATTGTATGTCCTTTACAACAAGATTAAAACATAAACAGCTTGTACTTCAATGCAGAGCTTTTCTGCAGAGGTCGAAATCTGGCTTAAATGTGGTTTTCATTGTTTTCAGATAAACTGGCTTGATTTTTTTAAGGCCCAGTTTAAAGACGTGTCAAATACTCAGATTGGAGAGAAGGAAGAAGTCGTGGTGTACGCTACACGCTATCTTGCTGCCTTGTCGCCAGTCATAGCCAAAGCTTCAAAAGTGTAAGGAAGAAAGAGTTTTGTATACGATGATAAAACAGTTGGGGTTTAATATTTTTATGGAGTCTTTGAGAATTGCAAATTGTGTGCAAATAGAGGCACCCTAATGTAGATGTCCAAGCTTTTCAGAAAAGCTGTTTGTGGCAGGCTCTGAACATGGTAGAAATTACTAAATGATGTGTCAAAACATCATTGTGGAATGATTTGGGCCCAACGGTTAAGTCGCTCTGTCCACAAATTAATAATGTTACAATTTTTTGCAGGGTGCTAAACAACTACATGATTTGGCGAGTTGTGGCGAGCCTGGCTCCGTCATTATCGGAAGAATTTCGTAACGCTCACGAGGATCTTGTCGAAGTGCTAACCGGGTCCAAGCGACCAGAAGACTTGTGGAAGCGCTGTATGAGGGAGACTGACGACGTTATAGGAATGGCGCTTGGATCTCTTTTTATTAAGAGGGCCTTTGAAGGAAGCAGTAAACAACAGGTACATAGATAGAAACTGGATAACGGATGGCCCTCGCCTCCCCGGCCTGGTGTCACTTTCGATCCGGTGCCATGGGTGGGTTTTTCTCTTGGTTCTCCGGTTTTCCTCCCTCCACAAAAATCAACACTCCAGATTCCAGTTCAACCAGGATATAGGGGCCACACGAAAACCAGCTAATTCTTATGTGGCTTGCTCCCTTAAAATATTGTAATTCGACAGTCTACGTTTCACAGGTCCATTTCTCTGATCGACGATATTGTAACCAAGGTGATTTTCAGTGGCCATGGCGAGTAAACTTTTGTAGCCATAGGGAAAAAATAAATTAGTCCTATATTAACACCCTAATTAATCCAACCTGAACAACGATTGTCATTTTACCTTCATCGACTACAAGTTGATAAATAGCCTCGACTAGTTACTTATTATCCACCGACGCAGCGAAAATTTTGTTTAGAGCGTTCTTTTTGGCCGTTTGTCATACAGGAGACGCGCGTTAAAACTGTGGACTTAATTCAAATTGATTTGTGGTTACTTTAAAGATGCATAAACTGACCAGACTTTTTGGACTGTTGTATATGGCTTAAAATGTGCCTTTTAAGTGGATCTCCTACCGTAATGCAAGGTGCCCCGTTCATCCAGCTCAAGTGCAGTTATTGTGAAGTTCGTGATTGTTAAATCAGGAGCATCGAAAGCCCCAGGGGTACCCCCTTATATAAGCTATAAGGGTATGTGCTGCTGTGGAGGGTGTGATTTTCAGGCAGTTTAGCCTGGGATAGGCTGTAGAGATCAGATAGTTTTGGTCTAGAGTTGGGTTTAATTTACCGGAAAAGTGGTCGGGGTATAAAAAATGTAGTTTTAAATGGGGTTCTTTACCCAGGGTTCTTTAAAGTGCCACTGAAACGAAATTTTCGTATCTGAGATTTTTGCATAATTTTATAGTTTGAAACACGCTTATTATCGAGGGCTAATTCGTTTTCGCCAGAAAAAAGGGGAAAGTTGTATTTTTTAGCGTTGAAAACCGCATTTTTGCTTCAAACCATGTCCGGGCCCTGGGACCGAATGAAAACGATTGCTGACGTCACTG
>Ga0126337_10001424_pt1 | contig 14457 bp, 10 predicted proteins | sample DipCmetagenome_FD_92527 | JGI IMG/M metagenome (GOLD analysis project Ga0126337, IMG submission 92527) | Coral microbial communities from La Bocana,Puerto Morelos, Mexico - Diploria C A metagenome | ecosystem: Host-associated > Invertebrates > Cnidaria > Coral | place: La Bocana,Puerto Morelos... | reverse complement strand
GTTGAACGTGAAATGATTTTGTTGAGCTTGATTGAAATTTCTCTTGACCTTGATAGCAAATTTGTTGAACGTGAGGCCAATTTTGTTTCTTGAATTTTGCACCATTTGGCTTTCCATAGCCAGGCTTATCAGAAATAACTCCGTCAGTAGTAGTGGTAGTAGGACTGATCGATGATAGAAGTAACTTGGAGCACAGGAGCAAAGGCTAGTTCTAATGCAAATGTGCTCTACTAGATAAGTTTAAAGTTAATATGATATATAAATCGCAGGAATGACTTGGGGGTACCGATGGAGCCTACTGTGCGAAAACTAGTTGACCTGCAGAGTACGCCCACCTTGCAATGTGCCTGAGCATGGCATCGTGAGTATTAGGGCCCTGGTGACCATTGCTTTTTGTGCCTGGTTGATGTTGTCATTTTGCTATGAAGCGAAAGAAACGTGGAATTCTTCTCATCTTTCTTTGATTATTTCTGAACTGCAAAGCGGCTGGTTAGTGACTAGTGGCTGCAGCTCATTTAGTAGGTGATGGGAAGAAGCCATTTGTGGGTAATTGATCGTGATGGACGTGTGTTTCTGTTCAGTGTGAGAGATAAATCTTGGCGAGAGATCTCTACCCCGGAACTTGGTTCAAGGAACTGTTTTAAGAGAGTCTCAGCCGTTGAAGACTGTGCATGGGCGATAAGTGCCAATCAACAGCCATACGTGTTTGTTCATGCCACTGAACTTCCGATCAGAGTTAAAGTAGAAACGTACGAAAATCAAAGATGGGGAATTGTAAATGGTTGGTCAAAGAAGTCGGTGAGGAGTTATTTAGTCTTATTTCTATGTAGTTTATTTCACAATTCCTGAACGCGTGAATTATCAATCACTAATGGCCACAGTTAAATGCTCGTTATGTGCATACTTTGAAAGATTCAAACAGGAGTCAATTCCAATGAATGACAACCAGAAATATATTCAGAAAAATATCTTGTTCTGTTGAATTGGGCAGTAGTGACGAAACTACAATCCCGGTCAAAAGGGTTGAGACACTTTCAAGAAAATGACATTTTTTATATCATACCTCTTCATAAATACAATTTTTGCAAACCCCTTCCCCCAAAAACAATGTTGTGAGCTAGGATTTTTAATTTCTGGTCTGTCAGCATCTCGAATAAAGCAACTTTGCAATGGTGGGGTGGGGGAGGGTCTAAAAAAAGTATAAAAACGTAACGTAGTGAAAACTACTCATTAGACATACAAAAAAATGCAATGTCTCAACGAGTTTTGACCGGGATTGTAGCCTGCGTAGCAAGCGTTTCCGTGGGGTTAGGGAGCAAAGAAAGTCAGAGAAACGGGATTTTCAGTGTTTTGCCCACACGAAAAATGGGGCGAGAGCCAAAAAACGAAAGAGGGGGGTGGGGGATGTATCTGGCACTGATGACGTGGACTCACTAAGTCTGATTATTCAGAAAAATATATTTTCCAATCACTTTTTATCCTGATATATTTTCTGACTATATAGTTTTAGTATCACCCAACTAGTGGACTAATGCAAATCCTGCATTTTGATTGGCTACGCTACTAGGGGCCTATTAGCAATAGTCATTGAGTAGCGAAATTCTTTTGGTTTATCCCCCCAAAAAACCTTTGTTCAACTCACATTTTCCAACTTTGTTATTGCTTTTGTCTGTCCGACTAGTTGGGTGATACTAAAACAATTAGACCCTTTGTCCTCAAGGGCCACGGGTCAATAGCCCATTCGGCTTTGCCTCATGGGCTATTGACCCGTAGCCCTTGTGGGCTGCGGGTCTACTTGTTAAGTAGTCCTAAGTTTTAGCCACATAATTTCACTTAAGTGAATAGATCTTTGTTTAAATGCACTTTTAACTGCATAAACATCAAAATTTTCTTGGCCATCCTTGATGCAAAAGTCTGAATAACCTTACCATTGTGTGTGCATACATGTACTACATATATCTTATTAGACATTTTAGTGTGTAGTATCACTGTATATTTTTTACGAGTCAAAATACAAATGATGAGTAAAAATTAGCGATACTACACACTAAAACGTCTAATAAGAGATTTATTATTATTTATTATTATTTTGATCTTTCGCGTGGTCAGGGGAATGAGACGAGTGTGATATTTGTACTCGTTTCGCATGTTATTTAATATAATAATAGGTATTATTATCCAACTGCACTTCGTAGAGTACAAATAACGCCCAAAACAAGTACAAATATCATGTGATATTTGTACTCCAGAGGACTGCACATTCATTTGCACATACATAATGTTGGATAAATATATCTTATTAAACGTTTTAGTGTGTAGTATCGCTGTATATTTTTACGAGTCATGCAGTATTTTGGCAAGCCTGAAGGGCGAGTCAAATACAAATGATGAGTAAAAATATACAGCGATACTGCACACTAAAATGTCTAATAAGAGATTCATTATCCAACGCTTTCGTTTCCCCAAAATTCTGACTTGCCAAGGTTTTAAATCTTTCGCACAGTCAGGGGAATGGTACAAGTACAAATATCGTGTGATATTTGTACTCGTTTTGCGCATTATTTGTACTCTACGAAGCAGTGTTGGATAATAATAAATCCCTTATAAGACGTTTTGTTGTGTAGTATCGTTGAGAATTAGGGCTTGTAAAAACACTCAGGGATACTACACAACAAAATGTCTAATAAGATATATCTACGAGGTACAGTATTTTGTACTCATTCCATTGAATGCAAAGAAGCCTGGCATGCCCAATAAATGAAAACTGGTAATCAATATAATCAATTTCAATCAGTAGAATTAATAATAATAATAATGATTAATTGATTAATATTGGAAGTTGATGAAAATCGATAACCAAGGGAGTTGTGAGTCTTGATTTGCGTCAATTTTTATCGATTTTCATTGGTGTTTTTCAGTTAAACTGCAGCAAAAAAAAAAAGAAATAATGTGCAAGAGATTAGCCTCCTCCGCAGCCCTTATCGGAAGGCACGCAACCCTTCCCGTAAAGAAATGGCTGCTCACATCAGTTGGAAGTGATCTTTTTCAGTTATCGTGGGAGTTATGAAGGTTACTGGCCTGCATGTAGCCAGTTGGCATGTTGTCTGCTTAAGAGAAAATTGAAAGTATCCTCTTTGAAGACTTCTGATATTGATAGCAATTATGAGGATTTGAATTGCGAGTTATCAACTTTAATTGATTAAGTGAGGTAATTGATAATAATCATGTATCTTATATACAAGGCTAAAAAAGTTAAAATTTGTAAAATTAAAAAAGTTTAAACCAAATGTTTTCGGCAGTTTGCCATCATCAGGGTTGATATAATTAATTAATTGATCATATTGATTTGCCTTCCAATGATTGATTTTCATCGATTGGGTATGCCATGAACTTTATTGCATGCAAATGACCAATAATCAATTCTTTTTCAGATGTTTATGACTGATCGATGGGCATGGAGCAGTAAAGATGGCAAGGAGCATCTTCCCAAGGATTCATTTCAGTTACCATCAGTTGAATGGATATGGGAAGGAGATTGGTACATTGATCGTGGAGTTGATGGGGATAATGATGTATTTGTATTTCTTATGCTATATGTACATATGATGTGACCATGACTGATTGAAGAGGATGTTATATTTCAAGTCTTGTAATGATATCATTCTTTTTATTTTATGAAGGGTTGGCAATATGCTCTTGACTTTCCAAGGACATATCATCAAAAACAAAGCAAAACCTCTTGTGTAAGAAGACGACTTTGGTCAAGATACTACAGATTTGATGGCTATGATCGTTGGATTAAGGTCAGAATTAAGGTCATACTGCTTGGAGTGTCAATGGCCAAAAAAAACAATTGTCCATATCATGTAGATTTTGTTTGTGTATTTAATTTTGGTAAGTTATTTTGTCATCTGAAACTCTGGAAAAATGTTTTGCTCTTATAAAAGATTGACTTCAGTGTAAATTAAGGTTAAGGTAGACTTAGACTTTTAAGTCTAAAAAGATGTTTTATATGTACATGTAGGTTCCTGGTCTTAATGTAGATCCAGTTAAGCAACCATTTCAAGATATTGCTGTTGGTGGGACAGCTATTCCTGGACAGGAGCCAGGCTACCTTGCTGTTTGGGCTGTCACTTTTCATGGGAAGGTCAGTTCTACTTGTGTAGTGTTTTCTTCAAGAAACATCTTGGATGGTTTAATTGTACCAGTGTTTTTTTTTCTGTTTCCTGTTGGTGTCAACTGAGTTTGTTTGTCAGGTTTAAAAGCAAAAAAATATGGATGGATATGTTGTAGTTAAAAAAATTATAATCGGGTAAAAATTAAATTCTACCTGAATTTAATTGTTAACTACAAAAGATATGAGTGGTATCCTCCAGGTGAAAGGTATAAGTAATGTTGAGTCAAAGCTTGAAATGAGTTGAGTGTCTATATTATGGAGGTATACATGTTATAGACATAGAGATATTAGATTATAGAGGTGCCATTAGTGTACTGTTCATAGAATAGTAAAAACCTGTTTGACTCATGGAGGCATCTCTAATGATACATGTATTTGTTCTCTAAGTTAAGTTACTATCTGTTCTTGAAACAGAACAATGTTAGCTAGCAGACAGGATTTGAGATGGGCATGTTTTTTTAACTTTTGATCTGTTTCACTTGTCATTTTAAGGTTATTTACCGTTCTGGAGTGTCAGAAAAATGCCCTGAGGGTGACAAGTGGATAGAGATACCCTCCCCCCAAGTCAGCATTACTCAACTGTCTGTGAGCCCATCAGGGGTGGTGTGGGGAGTTACCTGGGAAGGTGTGGCTGTTGTACGGGTTGGTGTCTCTTATTATGAACCAACTGGTGAGGAAGGAATTTAGTTGACATTTTCTTTTTTATTCCTGTGATGTTGCTTTAAATGCAATTCAGAGCTTAATCATTTTTATTATTGGCAATCTTCATGTGAAATCATATTCCAAAATTAAAAACAACCTATTCATTCTGAGGATTTTCCTTCATAAGATATAAGACCCTGTATGAACTTGAAGTTTTACAATGTTCTTGACAAGGTCCTCAATTTGAATTTCCAACCTATTACATTGCATTAAAGTTGAGAAAGAGAAAGAATTGAGAAAGTTGTAAAAAGATGAGTTATTTCTTACATTAAATGCTAAATAAACAGGTCTTGTCTAATAAATGTAGTGAACCATGGGGCAAATTTTTTTTGAAAACTACAGTCTTGTTTAGTATAGTTAGTGTTGGCCATTATTGTATTATCATATGAAGGTTCTATTGCAAGTAACCTGTCTACCGGTATTTGGCTTTAGGCTATTGCTCTTAAACATAGTGTTTAGATCAACTGCTTAGTGTTAGACAAGGTCCATGACACAGTCTTTGTGAAACTCAAGTATTTTACCAAGGCGTTAACTTTATATTGAACCAAACAAACAGCAGTTCATGTATATGTTGTAGTTAACAATTAAATTCAGGTAAAAATAATTTTAACCTAGTTTGATTCTCAATTTCCTTTGTCTTCTAACCCTAATTATTCATAATCAATGAATGAGTAGGGTTAAGAGACAAAGGAATTTAATTTTAACCTCAATTTAATTTTTAACTACAACATATATCTTGACTGTACATTTGTATCTGGCTAATCTTTAAAATATAACTTGTTAAGGATTAGTTTGGGAAAAAGTTGCATCACCAGAAGTAGGACCGTGTCAGCTTTTACAAGTGTCTGCAGGCTTGAACAGTGTATGGGCGCTGACAAAAGATGGCCAGGTAAGCTAACAGCTGCAAGTTTAAAGTTAAACTTAACAGTGGTGCATTGCTCAGTTATTACGAGAAAGGCATTTTATTCTTATATTTCAAACATAAAAATAGTGTACTGGTAGCCATTTTTGTTACAGCATTATGGTAACAGACATATGGTGTGATATGATTTGTTGTAAACTGCTGTAAAGGTCAAGGAAAAAGGGGAAAAATGGTTTGGACTGTGATGTGGCTCATGACAACCCTGAAGTAGCAGCTACCAAAAAACCTCCCTTCTGACAGCTCTGTGAAGCTTCCCTTAGCGTCTTGTATTGGTTGTTTCTTGGTTTTCAATTTCACAAACAACACCGATCTAATTATTTTGTAGCACTGTTAGTTTTGTGTGTGTAAACATCAGTATGGAATTGGAGTTGGATTTTGAGTGGTGCAAGAATTGGGATCAGGAAGAGGACATTTCTGAATAATTTTCTATAAATTACAGACTGCAAAATAATGTAGGAGCTACATGCTAAAGGTACTATCTACTACCCCAAATGAGGCTGGCATATCTGCGGCATACTGACTGTGTTTCATATACAATTGAACTTAGACATAATGCAGTATGAGTAACCTGTTGTCAGTTTATCACAAGTCTGGGACAAAGAAAAAAATGTGAGTCCCCAGTTGAATAGAGGTTGCACCCATAACCTTCTGCACTCAGGTTGGATCAGTGCACAATAATTAAAGATTCAACTGCCATCAGCAGGGACTTGGAATTTTTTTTTTGTCCCATGCTCTAGACAAACTAAAGTTACTTATTATAGCTCACTGTCAGTGTAGCTGATGTGCTTTTACTTCATAGGTTTGGTTTAGGAAGGGTTTGTCTAGAACAAATGATCAAGAAAAGGCTGTGACTGGATCACGATGGGTGGAAATGGTTGGAAAATTTTCTCTCATTACTGTGGGATTGAATGATCAAGTAAGTGTGGCCTTTCTTTTCTGCTGAGAGAACCTTTAAGAAACTTACAATTGAAATCATTTTCTTTTTCTCTGGTTTTCTTGAGTCTTTTTAAATTGTTCACTTATTTCAAAAATTAATGAAGGATTATTTAATACCTAATGTATCAGAGTATTAAAATCCTCAATTGTTGAGTATTAAATCTTTCAGTTATTTTTTCATGTCTTTTCTTTAGCCTTTCCTTTTGACCACTGTTTTTATGTGGGAAAATCCACCAAATCAGTGGACCATAGAATGATTTAATTTCCATGTTATTCTGAGAGTGTTGAAACTATCAGTGGTGGAGGGAGGAAATGCAGGGAACTGGAGCAAGAATGAGAAACACTAGCCTAACCCTTAGCTCAGATTTTACAAAGTTAACACCTCTGCTAGTGAGGATTTCTGGCCATATCCTGATCCTTTCCTGGGAAGTCTGGGATTTGAACTCAGACCACTTTGGTTAACAACTGTTCCAATACTTTGTGCTCTAATTGTTGTACCATCCCTGGTACCTATTAAAGTAAGATAAAACCATTTACTTCTTATCAGTGAGTTAGGGTCCCATCAATTTTTACCCTGATTTGCTGTGTCATGGACTTGTTTTGCTTTAGCATGTTCAACATTTGGCAAAAGTGTTAGCAACCAGGAAAACATGTGGTCCACATATCAGACCTGTAAACGCAGTGGACCACATCATCTGTTATTCCTTAAAAAAATTGCTGCTGTAATTTTCGTGCAAGAAGAAGCATCAACTACTCAGGCTGACCCTGTAGAGGATAATGTCAAATTGTTAAATAAGATGTAATAAGGATTCAGTCTATGATTTAAATACTTGTTATGTCATTAATAGTTTAGCAAGGCGCTTAGGATTTGTCGTTTTGTCAGGTGTTTGCCCTCAGCACTCTGGGAGACCACATCTATTTCCGTACAGATGTGACACCAAATGAACTCGTAGGAAGAACATGGAAGGTTGTACATATGAACAGACCTCTGATATCATGCAGCCAAACCACCAGCATGGATACACTTAGTTCTGTAGATGGCAGCAGCGGCAGCAGCAGCAGCAGCAGCAGTCAGGCTAATGAAAGTATGGCTTGTTACGTCATTTAATACGGGGAAGATTGAAAAGACCGTCAAATGTATATATACTGTTTCGAGAAAGGTTGTCTTACAAAAACTTTAAACAAAACGTACGCTACAATATCGAAATGTATTTTGGGTAATGTGGCGTACGGTCCGTTGACAGTTGCTTGATCGAAGCATTTAATTTGATGTGCCAGAAAGAATCGACACAAACACGTGATTATATTCAGGCTTTCCCCCTTCCAAAACACTGTTAACCTCAATCAGGTGCTACCCTAACCACTGCTACCTATAATACCAATCGGCCCTGACGTATACGTTTTAGTACGCTTGTGTGGGACAACCTTTGTCGAAACAGCAATTCTGCGTATTTCGTCAACTGTTCATTGGTGCACTTCGCTCACTAAAACCTAAACCAATTTTTTTTTAACGTGGTGTATTATCACGAAACCCAGAATGAAAATAGAAGCGATTTTATAGGTGATATGGTCGACGAATGAAGCTATATAAGAAACGAGATGAAAAACTGGCTTCCTGGAAACTGGGATAGGAGATTTTCTCGCGGACATTTCTCTTCTTGTATAACTCCAGTGTTTTGCCTTTTTTGTCGTACTTTTTACATGTAGGTGTATTCACTGAGTCTGATAATGACTACAGTCTTGAAGCTACCTCCAGTCTTCCTACCAATATCGAATTCTTGACTTGGCTAAGTAGCGGCGCTTGTGAAGTGGATTCTTCCACATTTACCGAGATCAGCGGCAGTCTTTTGTCTTCAGGTAGCAGTATGAATCTTATTAGTGTAAGCACTAGGGATGCTGCTTGGAGAAAGAGTTTAATCCAGAGACTGCGTGCGAGGGACCAAACAGAAACAAGCCGCTTTACGGATGAATATGAGGAAGCTGTTTCACAGGTGTGTAAAGAAGCTTCTGCTGTAATAAAGTACTCGGGTGTTTTCATATTTTAGTTGAAAAAAAACAACAAATTCACTGTTATATCTGCACAAGTCTAGCCGCAGTTTTGTTTTCCTCTTTTGGGGAATTTATCGCAATCACTGTGAAAGCGTGAACTCCATTCACACTCATTAAAACGCTTGCCCGGCGTGAGAAGAAAGCGTTTCCAGCCCGACATGTTTATTTCATGGAAGAGAAAGTTCGTTATAAGACAAGGTGAGCTTTTTCAACTTTTGCTCAAAAGAAACTGGATGTCTTAAGTATATAGTGTTAATCTGTTAAAATAAGGTACTTTATTGCGTGGAAAATCAAAGGTACATACGAGAAAAGAAAACGCTATTCAATAATTCTACTCGCAAGTTGAAAACAAACATTTTTTATTGTGGCGGCCACAATCATATTTCTTACATAATCACAGACGGGTAAAATCGTTGTACTCTGTAATGAGCTCAAAGTCAAACTTCAAGGCTTCAAATCTGGTTTTTAAATGTGACAGGTATGGTTCATCCAAAATGATATCCTGCTGTTGTAAGCACATATTATTGTCTTTTAAGAGGAATCAGTTGAAAAGGCCAAAAAAGGAGCCGAAAATTCATGACTACCAGGTCGGAGGTGTTATCGCAGCGCTCGTAACTTTTAAAACTTCATAATGACAAATATACTTGTGACCTGTACAAGCCTCTTTTTTATGAGAAATCAGTTATTTAACATTTGCGATTGTCCTTTTCTGAAAACGAGTTAAACCAACTCTTAATGTATTTATGCTTTTTATGACCAAATTGTGATCCCTTTCATAGAGGAATGATTTTATTGTTGATTGGTCTTGATTCCTTTCGTAACTAGACACTCCTGTGCATACGCACTGTTTAAATCTGAGCAATAATGCGATTCTTTTGAATTGGTAAATTATTTAACTTTTTACTGAGTGGATCTTACTTCAGGATTAGATAATTTTCTATATTCACACTTTGACCTCACTGAGTTATCTACCAAAATACTTCTTACAAACGAATTTTACCTTAAATTCTTCTTTGTTGTTTTCCATTCTCCGTTAGTAATAAGCGGTATTTCATCAAAGTTCACATTTTCTCAAAGTATAGTATACTGAGAGCTTTAGAAAGTCTTTGCTCAACACAATTTCTGTTAGAACTCTGATTGAGCGTGAGGTTTTTTTTCATTGTGACAAAACAAAGGAATAAGTCAGTGCGCGTGCGCGTGCATTTATCAGTCGGTAGGATGCGAGTGCGCACAATGGTTTGTCAGGATAAATTGGAAAAACAGTTTTTTTCTGGATAAGCTCCTTTTTTATGGAAAAAGCGATGGCGCGTTTGAATAAATTGAAAAATTTCCAGTTCCACCATTAAACGGTCTTTAAGCTTAGCATGTTGAAAATGTCACCTATGCACGTAACACTGAAAGCGGGTGTAAATTACACGCGATTTTCGGCAACAAACATGTCTTTTATATTTTTTATTTCTTCGAAGCTCATCACATTAACCTCTACATTTTACGTTATAGGGTGAGTGGTGTAAGAAGTCTCGTTTTCAAATGCTGCTCGAAGCGAATTCTAACCTCTGGTACGAGTGTGTGGTAAAACTGGACCAAGGAGATGAGAGGCGAGAAGGAGCATTGCTTTGTTACTACGAGAAAAACTCTGTTTACGAAGAAATGCGGATTGCTTTGCGGGACATAGCATGCGTTTGTGTAATTCAGAAAATGTCGCGGAATCACTGTTTTGCCATTCATACTCCTATACGAACGCAGGAACGGAACCCTCTGGTGATCCACACAGGCAGTGAAAAGGACCTTAATGACTGGCTCATGTCATTGTCAAGTGCTATTTCACGGGTACACAACTGCGAGGGACCCGCTTCGTCGAGAGCGATCTGGGCGACATCACTCTGTGGTGATGTTTTCTTTTGCGAGCCCCCTGGACTAGAGACGGAGATGCAGCCAACTCAACTCTTTTGGCGCCAGATTGGCGGGCACATGCGTAAGGTGGAAGGCGGAATGTCGGGAGTGACGTGGGCGATCGGGTTCGACGGAATGCCATATTATTACTCTGGCGGGTACGGTGGGGGTATTTTTAGCGGTTTTGACAGTAGTGTTTCTGGGATTCATCAGCAGGAGGATTATGACTGGCATTATATTTACGAAAATCAACGCTGGAATCCGTTGGAAGGATACTCTGATAGGTGAGTGAGTGAATGATTGCTAGATTGCGTCAGTGAACTGTGAACTCCGCTATATCGAGCATTTTCCTTTCCCTGAAGAGTTCGAGAGAGAGCCTTAACCTTGCTGGACACCCTCTATACACTCCTTAGTACGCATGTACATCAACTACAAGACCATATTGTGAGTTATATCTTGTTACCGACCTTCGCAGACGCTTACCAAGTGACCGATGTAACTGGAGCGACGAGAGTGGAGTGTATGAACGAACAAGAGAAGGATATGCACTTCCATCGAGTCAGTGGCAGTGGGCAGATGAGCAGTGGACAGTGGAGACTAGGCCTAACATTACTGACAAGGATGGCTGGCAGTATGCTGTGGATTTTCCAAGGTTTGGGTTTATTAGTATTTAGAAATGTCAGTCATTTCCCGCCCTTAGCCTAATCACCTGCGAGAGACGCGGCTTCTCGCCTGGGGATTAAGTTGAGGGCGTCCGGTGGACAGGAGACATTTTAGGCTACGTTAATCAGTCAATGCAACATGTCGTTGATTTTGGATAGCTTTTTGTTGGCTTGTCATTGTATAAATATTTGAGTACTTATACAATGGAACTTAACTCTTAGAACTCCATAGCTTCAATGTGAGTTAACGACTTGATGCATGCCCATTAGGTTTGTTGGCTTGTCAAAAATTGTATTGGAAGAGAAAGTGAGATATTTCTTCTGTAAGGCATTCACATGGTTTTATTTGCTGTATATTTAAATACAAGAGGGTTTCAGTTGCTGTTTCAAATCAGATGTTTGGAATGTTTACATCTTTCGAATATTAAGTGAGTAGTAGCGGCCCAATTCTACCGGAACTTAGTATTGAGAGTCGATCAACTACACTGAAATCGTTTGAATTATCCCGTAAATCGGGAAACATGCAAAGTCCACAATCTTCACTGTTTGAGGTCGGTAATTATCATTTATTTGTCATTTCTTCCGCTAATAACTGAAAGAATTGCCAGTTTGACAGAAGATGTCGCCTATAGAAAGCGTGTGTAGAAGAAGTCTACATTCACATTTCCGTCCAGTTTTCTCAGGAATCTGGACCTGTGCCACTTCTAGTGCGGACGATCAACGATGAACTACCAGCGGGTTACAGAAAAACGCGTCCGCTCCTTTTTTGCGCCCTCGTGCTTTTTCCATCGTCCCCACGAACCGAGTGCCTTGCTAACGAATCTGTGTCATGCGCTAAAGTTAACTGCCTTGCCTTGTAGATGGAAATGAAAGCTATGCAAGTGTCCCTCGTTAGCAAATGTCAAAAGCACTCAAAACTTCGACTCCACACTTTTTTGATGAACACCCAAATGTCTTTGTTCGTTCGAATTTGTTAAGATTAAGTAGTTCTATTTTTCAGAAGTTATCATCGTGAGCGAGGCTGGAATGACTATGTGAGGCGAAGACGATGGAAAAGGTTAGATGATTTGTGTGCTTGCCTCGCATGCTTGCAGCAAGCTAAATAGATCTCGAACTAAACGCATGCAAATGGCACCGTATGTGTTTGTATCGATCTTTTTGTGGTATGAAGTACAGAGTTAGTTATAGTTAGTAGAGGGTTAGTCGTGGTTAATTGTGGTTCGAAGTGGAATCAAAGTTATAGGCTAGAGTTCGTGGTTGCCGTCATTGGCGAAAGAAAAGTGATTTATATTTGACTTTCTGATTTCTCGTAATCAGTGAAATCTGCAAACAGGACATTTGGTGCGTTATTTTTGATTACTTAACAAGTTTCTTTCTTAAGACGCTGTAAACTGACAACGACTGGTCCATGGATTCAAGTGACACCTCAAGTGAGACTACGTGATGTATCAATTCAAATGGATGTACTTGATGACTTGATAGCGGTGTGGGCTGTGGGGACAAAAGGTGATGTCTTATACCGACATGGTGTCACTGGAGATTGTCCACAGGTAAGTAATAACGTGTTATTCTAGGTATGAGACGTGCGCTTTGTTCGGTTGTTCAAGTGTAGTTGTTACTGATGTATACTGATGGTGGCCAACTGTCAATCTAACTAGCTTATTATTTTTTTCAAATTCATATGGCTTATTTTTTTTCTGTGTGCGTGAGCATAAATTCAAATAGACGTTTGTTAGTAACTCGGCGCTGAAGTGAGGAGTAATCTAAAGGTTCTGTCGCCGTACAAAATGAGTTAATCGGGACTTCAAAATACGCTTTGTACTACTACGGCTACTTTGGCCGTGAGAGACTAAGCTGACAACGGCGTTTTACGCCAAACTCAAATGATTTTCCTGTACGGGAACGGCCTGTTCGTGTCTTTATAAAAATGAGTTCGTTCAAGGAAACAAAAGGCTTTATTCTACTGTCATACGAAATAGGCTTGATCAGTGTCAGTCAATGATTTCCTTCTCCTGTATCCGTCTCAAATCTCCCAGAACTTAGACTTGCCTTGATTTGCCTTGATAGAAACGCCTGTAATTCCAACCACAAAACAAAATATAAACACTAATAAAAAGCTCAGTCTCAGCACGGACAGGTTGTCCGTACAACGATTTCGTGATAAGCCCGAAAATACAGAAGCAAATATCTACGAAACTATCGGCTGTTCGACCCGATAATAATATGACTGGATTGATCATCTTGTGGCAGGTGATAAAATCATTCACATTTTCCCGTGCAAATGACAAAGAGACAATCATCTTAGAACTGATTTCTACGATTAAATACTTCGTCCTCAAACTAGCCTGTTCAAACAGTGAAAAAGCGTTAAAATGAGAACGAAACAGCAGATTTACACTCACGTAGTGCAGAGGTCGTGAAACCAGGCATTTTCCCGTAGTAGAAAGCAAGGCTACGGTGGGAAAGCGGTATTGGTACGCGCGTCATGACGTCACCGGAAGTGATCTTCACTATCTGCTCCGTACTACCGCCCTAATTTCTATAGGATTTCTTGTACCTGGTCGTACGTTGATATGGTAATGCAGGTTATTTCATGACAATAAAGTGTGGAAGATAAGAGTATTAATCCCTCATGTGAGCCTTATTCCCGAAGTTATCCACCTCAAGGTATTTTAAGATATTGTACCTAGTTGACAATGAAGTAATTTATAAAACACGAAAGACTGTTTGACCACATTTCCAAACACTGAGAAGATGGTATTTTTGACGAACTTCGAGGTGTTTGGAGAAGTAGTCGAGCACGGTCTTGAGCGTTTGATATATCTTCTCAATCGAAACTAAAGCTAAGGAGAAAACGGAGAAGTAAAATCGCAAAAATCATTCTGATCCGGCTGATCGGCGGATAGTTCAGTTTTTCGCCAAACAGTGGGAATGGATCCTGGTTTCAACCTTCCCTTCCTTGTGGAACAACCTCTTAAAGCAATCCTTGTTACAATGTTCCGAACAAACCATGAACCGGCCTTTAGGATTGAAATTTTTTCGGTGTAAGCTTTCCATTTCGCGTCCCTTGTTTGCTAGCGACCAATGCAGGGAAATTCCAGTCGCAGGATGCGATG
>Ga0126337_10001423_pt1 | contig 14459 bp, 18 predicted proteins | sample DipCmetagenome_FD_92527 | JGI IMG/M metagenome (GOLD analysis project Ga0126337, IMG submission 92527) | Coral microbial communities from La Bocana,Puerto Morelos, Mexico - Diploria C A metagenome | ecosystem: Host-associated > Invertebrates > Cnidaria > Coral | place: La Bocana,Puerto Morelos... | reverse complement strand
CCAAATCTTATCAACAGATGATCCTTTCACACAAGAATTCATGACACCACAATGATCAATGAAATAAATAATGCGCCTGCAACCCAAATACTTCATCCAGACTGCTCTTGCCAGTACAACTGCATACATCTCAACTGGTCCTATCAAATGCTTCTTGCCAACATTTTGCCATTGTTCCATCAAGCATTCGGGCACGAAGGATCCGAAAGCTCGCACCGCATCTCGGTGTTCGCCCCCAAACATCACTGCACCAACAGCTCCCACCAATTTGCCATTTATCTCTTCACACGAACCATCAGAGAAAATAAGAATGGGCGCCTCTTGTCTCGATGCAGGAATTGTGCGTGGTGGCGCCGCGATGCGCTCCTTCAACAAACCAAAAACTGCAAGCTGTTCATTGTCAAGAAAAGCAACAGTCTTGGAACTCTGCTCAAGCCTCCGCACGTCTGCTAAAGCCAGCTTCCCCGCACGTCCAAGCAACTGCGACTCCATGAACTGAAGTCTCCCGAAGATGGATGGAAGGGTTGCAATTTCAACCTTTCGCTCAGCAATGATCTTGTCAAGAGCTTCCGTCATTTCCACAACTCGACTTTCCTTGTTGGACACCTTGACGCAAGTCTTTTCGTCATCAGTCACATCAACTGTCACGCCCAGCATGTCCGCCTTACGTTCAAAAGGCAACTCCTTGTCTTCAGCCGTGTGGATTCCAAGAAGTTTCACGACAAGCCTCACCGTCTGTTCCGTGTTTCTGGCCAGAGCCTGCAAGGAAACCAATGGGTAGTCGGGTAGTCGTCAAAATAGTTTGTCGCCATGATCTTCAACTCAAGCAAGACCTTTTTAACGAATCTAGCGAACCGGTTGAAGTGGAGCACAGATCCGACAGCACCGAACGGCAGGGTCTTGCAGACGTATCCATACGTTTGTCCATCTTTGGGGTTTTTGATACAAATGACAGCAAACTTCTCGTCCTTCTCGGCAAGGGGAAGCTGCCTATAAGCAGCCTTCAAATCAACTGTCTTGAGAACAACTTTGCAAGCCGTTCCAGATGACTTCCAATACGGGTGAATGTCAGAACGCACGCGAGACCCATCAGAAAATTCAACGTCAACCATCCCGGTCTCAGAGGTGCTGTTCATGAGCATTCTACATAGCCACACCGTCTCGTCAAGAGCCCTTAAGTCGATCCTTTCCTCGCAAGAGATAGCAGAGTTCACTCCATTCTCGCACAGGTCATCTATGGGTCACCACTTATTGCGCTGCCACACAGCGAACCGTCTCACCGGAATCCAAGCTGATGCAAACTTATGTTCCAGTTCGTCCCAAGTAAAGGGTCCCTGAAGCCAACATTTGTCATGTGCCTCCTCCTCTGTAATCGACCACAACTCATCCGAAAATTCTTCCAAAGATTGGTTGTGTTGTTTGGCCCATATGGCAGGTTTCAGATATTTCAATTTCTTCATGAGCTCTTGTTCGTCCATTTCTTTTGGCTTGGCGTCTGCAGGAAAAATGCCCGATGCGTCCAAATGTCCTGTGATAGCAAAACCTTGCACCAACTCATCAAATAACCTCATGTCGGGCCACTTGAAACTCTCCGCAATGCGCTTCATAAGAAGAATCTTCTTTCCTTCCATGAGCCTTTGCCTTTGTTCAGGCATGCCACGGTGCAATTCATCTTCTGCCGCTGCAAGCTCACTGCCCCATGCCTTCCACTGTTGTAAAGTCTGCAACCTGTGTTTCATAATTGTCAATGGTCCATCTTTCAATGTTGCAACGACTACCCTCAACACATCGTCATCAACTGCTCTGCAAGAATCGAAAGGATGCGTCAACTGTTTTGATTCATTTACAAATTCCTCTGGTGTGCGAAAAACACCCACTTTCCAATCAAAACTTTCATCTGGTTGTCGCTGTTGTTGAGAATACCCCTGTCTATAATTTAACACACGACTGCCAGCTTGAAAACCCTCTTTGTCACTCACCAAGCAAAACTTAGAATCGACTAAGGGTGTGATTGTTGAAGAAAATTGTCCGACAAATTTGAACTCAGACACCAAAGGGCCCCACCTCGACGTCTTGGGTTGCTTGCCTGTTGCGGCCCTGGTGATAATCTGTTTGTCAATGCGGGGTTTGTTCAACATATGATCCATTTGTTGTCGAAAGGCTGCCATCTTCAACAATTCAGCAATACGTTCGCGCAACTTTCGTGGATATGCAGCTTCTTTAGACGTTGCGAAAACTGTTTTTCCTTCAGATCTAATCATGCCCCAGTCTGCGTGTGTATGTGAGTTATCGCAAAAGGATTCCAAACCTGCAAATTCGATGCATGATGTAAGGAAAGCAGTAAACTTCTTTCGGTCGCCTCCGTGGCAACATGAAAAAAAATACACCTAAAAACCCAAAGCAGTCAAGGATACCATCTCAGGAATAAGCCACATGTAGGAATTACCTGGGTTCTCCAAACTCCACATAATATTCAATGTATGCAGCCACATGCAAAATTTTGCCATCTGAACATATATTTGGTTTGCGCTCTCAACTCTTTCCAAATCTACACCTGAAAGCCAAGGGAAGCCCATAGGCCAACGTGATGACCTAAGCGGCTTTGGTCCACACTGCTGCTGAGACATTGGTCGGTCTCGAGCACGTGATGAAGTTCCGCAAGGAGGAGCTCCATGAAAGAAGAATAACCTTCTGCTCAACGCAATCTTTTCCAGAAACTGCCAAGAATGTCTTTGCCTCAAATCTAAATGCACAACATGCATGTAAGGTCGATGCTTGTTGCCACCAAAGTCTATTGCCAACGGCTCAAATCCATATTGTTGCAAAACCGCCGACAACATCGCAGATCCAGCACAAGCTTCAACCACAAAAATCGAGCAGTCATTCAAATCACGAAAGATTGTATAACCACTTTGGGGATCTTCACACTTCGTGGATTCCCCATTCTTTGCTTGTCCAGAGCTACCCTTCTTGGGTGTTCTGGATCTTTCGGTTCTTTCCAAACATGCATGCCCCTGGAACATTTCCCATTCTGCACCTCCTCCTTGCAAGTCCCAAGGTTGAACCCATAACAAATGGGAAGGCCACCATTGGTATGGGATCGACAACCGATAAGCTCAGCAGGCATGCGAGATTTTCCTTTTCCCTTTCCTTTTCCCTTGCCTTCGTAAGGCGAAGGTCTCCACTAATTTGGATCTGCATCTTGCTTGTCACCTCCACCAAATTGAGACTTCACAGCTGCCCCAGGCATAGGTTGCATCAAACAAGTCACTGCCGTGCTATTGATGACAGCGTCACAGACTGCTTCGACTGGACGTCCTGCCCCTGTCGTTTGAATGCCACTTCGCGTCTAATCCGCAAGCTCCATGAACATCTTCTGGTCTGCACTCTGAAGTTGTCTGAAAGTGGGCTTCGAGAAACCCGGTGGAGCATCTTCAATTCGGGCTCTGATCAAGCGGTCTGTCCACACTTCCATCTTGTTAAACTCTATGATGTTCGCCTGATCCATCGCCAACGACCTTCTCGTTAGCGCATACTGCAAAAGGATTTCGCTGCTCGTGTCTGCCTGTTCTGAACTGGTCTTTGTTTCCACCTTGAGTTTGCCCGTGGTTGAGTCGAGAGTAAAAGATGCATCTTTCTTTGGATCACACTGCAGTTCCGATTCTCGGGATGTGCACTTTGACCACTCCACATATTTAACATATTTGAGTCTGTTCTCTTCGTAAATGCCACAACATATATCTATCAGGTGGTCAGATGGCTCGAGGTGGCCTTTGATAGATATGCCCACCAATCTTTTTTTGATTGTTCTTGATAACGATCTCCCCTCTCAGGAACGTCTCGAGCTCGTCTCTTCAGCCTTTTCGATCGTCTGACGCATCTCAGTGGTGACTGCTGCATACACCTCATGAAACAACCTGCGGAATGAAGCACGTTCAGCGACCGAGGCTTCCCTTTCGATCACTTTCTCAAATACTGCTATGATCGGTGCCTCATCTGCACCTCCAGGAGTATACGAACTGATGAATGCCAATTGTGAAAGAGAGACAATGTTTTGAGCTTTAAACTTATCATATATTGCAGCGGTCAATCCAGATGCCTTCAATCTGGATTCAAACACCGGTTGGCTTTCAATGAATGACGCCATGCTTCCTTGAGCCCGTGATGATCTCGGAAGATCAAATTGTTCTTGACTTGGTGATCAGACGGATCCGATCCTCTTGAAGAAATCTTCAAACGTCATGAAAAGAAACTTGACTCGTTCAAGTTTCACAGCATCACCGTCTGCTACAAATGTTAAAGCAACGTGAATTTGACTTGCATGCAACATGTCACTTAAATGAAATGTTCCAAGACTTCGAACATGACTGCACGAAAATGAATGACTATGGAAATTCAAATTGCCGTCATGTTTCAGATGTCACTTCCAAGTTGAACGACTTCGCACATGTTTAAACATTGTTCGGACATCTGATAAATCGCAAAGTTTGTTTCACAAACTAATGCACGCGCCTCTTGGAACTGCTGTCGGAGATTTACAAAGAAACTCCACAATGGATCATGACATGTTATGTACCTGGAAAACACTGCTTGCACACGGGATGAAAAACCTTAGGCTTTGAGTCGATCTTCACATGAGAGGAGGATACCTCCCAACCACACTTGAACTTGCTTGCAGATTCTTCAAGGAGCACATGAATGGTTCTCGAAACAGGATGCCGAAACAAGAGGCCCTCGTTCACATGTTCCGGCCGCACATGTCCAAGCCAATCTCCAACGACCTTCTCAACAGCAGATTCTTCAATCTCGTGGTCAGGTGCCTCTTCGTCCGCCGAATCTTCACTCGAAGAACGAGAAGCGTCCTCAACGTCGCCCCCGTCAGCATTTTGGCCGGATCCTTCCGAACCTTTTGCCATCATGCCTGATCTCGTCTGGTCAGGTTTGAATGTTCCCAAGGCAACTTTGTTGACCCATTCCTCCAGCACCCGCAACGGTGCCGTCATGTTGTCTCTACCCAAAAATCAATGCTGTAGAAGACTTTCCAACACTGCGATAACCCAAAAGAGCCCTCGTCTGCAAATCTACTCCGGCTTTTGCTAGCCAGCTCAAAGTCGTAGCCTTGCATCTGTGCGTGCCATAGTGAGCCACCTGCTCCTTCGACGCTCCAACTTGAGTCAACAAAGGTCTAAGCCAGACACCTCCAGCTTCTGGAGTGATCGGCAACTGTTGCCAGCCCCCTGACGGATTTGGGGCCGGCAGCAGAGGTTTCTTGTCACCAATTTCAAGCTTCGGCAAATTGATGCACTTGAACCAATGTAACCCCCAACACTCTTCATGAAGACCCTGCACCCGTGCTACCATTGGTAGATGCCTCGTCTTACGTTCAAGAGTGTAACTAGATTAGCTGCGGGTTACACTGGCCGCAATGTAGCCGGACGTCGAACCTTCTTCATTAGCAAGGTCAAGCTTCATGTTCCCAGAGTGTTGTCTGTCTGAAAAACGTGCACGAGCATAGATGAGATAACAGAAAAATCCTGCTGCAACCCTGTCATACAATTTGTATTTCGAATTCATCACAATGAATTCTAAGGCTCTGACATGTTCCACCTTGAGGGGCTCCTTCTGTCGTAGAGCCCTCTTTCTCAGATAATGCTTCGCCGCCAACCCAGTCACTCGTTTTGATTGTACGCACTCTTTTGCGCTTTCGCACTGCAAAACATGAACAGCATATGCCAGAGAACAGATGAAACTTCGTGGAAAAGTTGCAGCAGATTTTTCACCAGCATCTTGAAGGAAATTATTCACCATTGCTTCAGTGAACGGAATAATAGCCGACATCTTCCTAGCTTTCCAATATCCAATGTAACGTAAAATCGGCCCTGCCCTTGCATGAATTGTCCCAGTAGCCTTTCCAGAAAAAACGTTTTCAAGCGTCTGACCAACTGTTGAATTGTCAAGCCCGGCCTGTCTGGCTGTCCATAACAATCTGATAACTCCAAAATCGAGTGGACTGCACTTCAAAATAACAACCCACTTCTGAATAGCAAGCAATCTATTGTTTGTTAGCTTCTTTTCCCAAGACATTGTAGGTGCCGCACTGACCTTGAGCCTCTTCGAGGAAGCGACACGTGGCACTGTCCCTGAGTCATCATCGTTCGTGAATTCTACAGGTTGACTTGCAATTGAAATGGCACAAGTTTGAAATGTCCTTGGAAATATGTCACGTTTCACCACGATACCTCGTTCCCAAGGTTGCACCCATCTCGACTTGTGAGATTGTTTCATTGCAAACTGAACATGTTGATGCACCGCTGAGTCAAATGAAAAATCAGCCTCAACAGTTTCATCCACACACTCTTCCATGAGTTTATGAAACTTTCCAAGAGCACTCGCATCTCCAGGCTTAGCTTCAAGCAACTCATCTTCCATTGCGCTCTCAAAAGGCCTTTCGCACCACACCTTTGGTGGTACTACTTTGGCCAACTGAGATTCGCCCCATTAAACTCGGAAGTTGCGTACTAACAGGGGGCCCACCCAACCCAACCCTATTGAAACTTAAAATACGAATAAACAAATAGATGATCGAAGTGTACACTCCATTGCGCGTGTCATCCTTGCTACATGACTCGAATATGCACAAGTACACTACGATATATTATATCATGCTAATCTTCTCTGTATCGACTCAAGCATGACAACTGACATCACTGACGGCTTTCGGCAAACACACAGTTTGTTGGTTTAAAAACTCAACTTTAAACAGTTAAACGAAAGGTTCAAAAGAACCACGCGGAAAACGGGTTTTTCAAATTTTTGCAACGCGTCATATTTTGCAAATTTGAAAAACCAAAGTTACTTAGTTGAAAAGCGTTATGAGTCTCCAGTGCCTTCCACCTCAGAACATACATGTTTCGCAAAAGCCTGGGCGAGCTTGTTCACACACTCGTTATCAGAAACACCTCGTCGCAAGCTGAACTTCGTCCCTTCATTGTCGACAAAAAGGTGTCCTAGTCTGCCTTCAAATGAATCTGACCAAAGCATAAAAACTAGGACAGCAGCAAGGGTTTCAGCTTCAAAAATTAGCTGAGATTTGTGTGTTTCGCCTAGCTGTTGCACATGCTCATCCCTCAATTCGATGGAGAAAAATTCCCATCTGTTGGTCAAAACATCAGTCTTCACACCACCAATTCCACCACGCCAACTTTTATCATCCTTTTCATAGCAGGCGTCTGTAAAGATGAGTGTCTGTTGCGTTGCAAACGTCTGTATGATTCTAGGTTTTCCACTCTGCAGCATCCACAAAGAGCTTCAAAAAGAAGCAGTCATCTTCATCCAACCAGCTCTTGTCTCTCTGAAAGCATCTGGACAAGACTTGCATGCATCGTTTGCCAGTGCGAGCAAAGCGTTGGGCATCAGCGAAAACAGAGATGAAGCCATCAGCTATCGCTTCATTCAGCGAGGCACAAAGCGCCAAAACTCTCTCTTCTGTATTCACCAGCTCAGCGAAACCAGTGCGTGATGCTTTCAAGTCAAACTTTATGCCAAGTGCTTTGCAAGACGGACTGAAGGGGGCTGCTTTATTCCCTTCAGTGGCAAAGATCCAACGCAGGAGACGTAGTAGGGAGGAAACTGCACTTCCCGTACTCTTCTCCAACTGAGGTGGACTGAAAACAATATAGTCATCATAGAAGCTGGTCCAGATGATGGATAGCAGTTGAACTCCTAGCCACCAAATAGATCTCGCCAAACGCAAAAACGAATGAACACTTCGAGTAGCACCGAACGGCAGAACTAGCGCTTGAAAGAAGAAGGAGGTCTTCTTCACTGGGCAGTAGACTGCCACGTATGCAGCTTCTCGCCCTTGATGATGTAGACCTATTTGCCTGTATGCACTCTTGAGGTCAAAGGTGCGCACTAAAAGGTCTGTGTCTTGATTGCATTGACTCTTCACATTGAACCAGTTGCTCAAAACTGCTGCTGCTGCATCAATTGTATGCAAGGCCGGCATCTCAGAAGTCGTCACACAACTGTTGACCCCAGAATCTGAGTAGTCGTCGATGAGGCGAGCTTTTTCACCTTGCTGCAATCCAAAGCGTCTGGTAATGGGACTGTGTGGATCAATTTCAGGTATGTCCAAAGGGCCTCTTAACCATCCTTGCTCTACCTCAGTCAAGGTCTGTTGCCACACCTCTGCATCGATTGAATCACTGCCAGAAGAGCTCGCAATGTCAAAGGCTTTCCTTTTCATCATAGCCGAGTGGTGGTGGCAGGAACAAACTTGGAAGGAAGAACACCAGTTATAGGTACTTCTCCCATCAGCTTAGCTCCTTCCACGAGTTCTCTTTCAGCATCCACATCAGGATATCCAGCTTCCACAAACATCTCCCTGAACAGCAAGATCCGTTTTTGAGAGACCGCCTTAGCTACCACTGGATCCATTGAATCTTTGAGCTTTCGTTCTTATTCTTCCAATTGTTTCGCCCTAGTATTCCAGAAAAGCAGCGTCTTCAGTCTCGCCTTTGCAATCTCCAGTGGGCTCATTTGGATATGCGTTCGTATAGCCTCCTCCAGAACACCAGGAACTGCTCTTTGGACTGCTAGCGGGTGTTCGAACACTGAGGCTTTCTCAATGAATTCGAAAGGTTCCCAAGGCACACCATAAACTTGCAGTGTAATCGATGTACGCGGTAAATGTTGCGGAATGCAGCCACCATCTATATTCCAACAGCTTTGCAAATGTTTTTGGCGTTTGCACTGACATTCTCCACTCCATCGAAGCCCCCCACTTGGAAAGAGTGGGGGATTTTGCAATGGTCAAGGCTTTGACACGGTTGAAGCCACATGAATAGTTTTTGCGCATCACGAAAAATCAAAAGCTTGGACATGTATTCAGGCACCATTGGCAACATCTTACCTGACAGAAGTTGTTTGCCACTCAATGATTGCGCTGCAGGATTTGGACGTATGGACTCTGTCTGGACAAAACCCATAGAACCAAGCTTAGTCAGGTAGGCATTGACTATTGCCGTATGAGGGTAATGGACCTCAAGGGATGTTGCAAAAACACGTTTTGATCCTTTGCGAACTGTGCCCCAAGGTTCATGTCTATGATTTCCAGGGCACACAAGGTTGATCAGGTGCACTTCTTCAAAGTTCGCGACCAACCTTGTCCATTTCGGCCTCGTTGAGCCGTAAGCGCAAGCTTGATGATCTTGAATGAAAAGGTCTGGTGCAAATTCCATCTCGGACCAAAAAGAGGTGCACCAAAACAAACTGCTGCGAGGGTTTTCACACATTGCCAGTGTATGCAGCCGATGGCATTGGTCAAAGGTTTCGCCACAAAAACTGTAAAGTATATTAGCTTGAGATACACGCACTGCATTAATGCCTTACAAAGAACTGATCCCGTCAGGCTCCAAAACTGCGCGCAAAGGTTTTGGCAAAACTTCTTCACCCTCCAGTTGAATCTTCCGGGCTGCACTTGCTGTTCCGCAGGGTGGTGCCCAAAATATTCGCTCGAGTCAGATCTAGTTGGATTATTGAAGCATGTGAATTCCGATTTCTGCGGTTGTCGACTGCCACGCACCCCATCATTCGGGCTCTGCGAAAAGTTGCAGTGACGCCTGCAGTGCCAGCACATAGTTCAATTATGACCAAATCCTTGAGATGAAGGTCTCTTGCACGTTTGGGTTCTTCTCCTAGTCACTCCTTCTGAGGCATTTCATTGGAGTGGGCCTTGCAGAACTGATGCGGCTTGAAACAATTGGCCTTGAAGCAAATGTGGCGCCCTTTGGAACACGCTGCACCATCAGCAGCACCTTTGCATTCTGATAGATTGTAGTTGAAACAAATGCTGCGCCCCTTGCACCATTCCTCTTGGAGCCATACTTGAACCCTTGCCCTTGTTTTTGCTCTTGCCTTTGCCTTTTTTGTTTTCCCAAGCATTGTCTTTGAGATGATCTTGGGTCTTCCATGCACCATAGTTCTGATTCAGAGGCAGAGGCATCAAATGGAAGGAAGTATGATAATCACGAAGGGCTTCATGGGTTCTGGCGTCTAATGGCTTTACATGTGCCGCATCAGGCCTTATGTCTGTAACTGCTCTTGCAAGGTAAAGAAAACTTGTCGGTCAGCTCTAAGCAGCCGAATCATTGAGGTCGGAGCATCGCCAGGAGGAGGCTCTTCAGATAGATGTCGAAATAGGGCATCTGTGTATCGTTCATGCTCGGTGTATGAAATCAACTGCGCAAACTCATAAGCAATCCCTCGCCGCTTGAAACATTGCAGAAGCGCAAATGCTGAGTTGGTGTCAGCATCGGGGATTTTTGAAGATTCTTTGAGAGTAAGAACCGAATTTTGGTTGAGCTGCAACTTCTTGTCCGTCTTGACTGAAAGCAACTCAGCTTCTCGAGAAACACATCTTGCAGGCTCGACATACTTAAGGATCTTGCTCTCGTACTGTTCATTCTTCAATCAGAGCATTTGCAGGTTCCATAGCCCCTTCAATGTTGACGCCTGTCAGGTTTGCCCTTAAATTCCGCATCCTAGCGTTCTTCTCTGCAGGTGGGATAGGCTTTGAGGTGTCAAAAGTTGGGTTCTCAACTGCTGCCTTCAAACTTGCCGTGATGATGATCTCAGCTTCGAAGTGAAGCCGCCTTACTGCAGCAGCTTCACCCATGGCCGGCGCTGTTCCAAGGTTCACTTTCAGCCATTCCAGAAACTGCTGATCCTATACTCTTGCCCTGGGCGTGCAAAGGCAAAAGCTAACTGACCCAGTGTAGAAATTCCTGCAGCAGTCAATCTCTGATGGAGCACAGTGGGAACTTGGTATTCGGCAGCACGAGCATCAAAATGAGCCGTTGAGTCAGCTAATGACGCCATCTTCAGCCAAAAACGGCTCTCAAGCCACCATCTTCAAGAGTTTCTTCAAGAAACAAACACTGCCAAATTCACAAGGCAGCTTTTATGCAAACACCGTCGTCTCAAATTCACATGAGATTTCGCAACGTGTATCAACACGCAACAAATCATGTCACAAACGAAGTGCAAATGCAAAGACTTGAAACAAAGTGGACAACACATCTCACTACAACTAATGAATAGCAATCTCAAAATCACAAGAGCACATGCAAGTAGAAGTTTCAAAACTTGATACATGTCGACACGAAAAATCACAAATTGTTTTTCCGACAGTGGGGTTCATAGAGATTCAATGCTAGCTTCCAGCTAGACGTCAAAGCAACGGCTGCACCTTATTCCATGCAGCTCTCTGATTGCACAATATGCTGTGGTAAGCTTCCTACCACACTTGAAAGTTGTTGCAGTCTTGCAACAATGAATCACCCATGACTTCGAATTGATGTAGAAGTCAGCACCATAAAAAGGCAAGGGCTGAGGTTGAGGAGGTGGTTGCTCAGCTTCTTCTTCTTCTCCGCTAGAGGTGGTGGTTTGTTGACTTGCCTCTTCACTCGTTTCACTCAAAAGATCCGGACTTTGGTCACCATCAGGATCTTGATGATTGCCGCTGTGGATTGAAGGAGCAGGAGACTGTAGTTGATCTCCACCCTCGTCAGCTAAAGAATCGCTGTTCACCTTCAAAACTTCCGATGCTTCCGCTCCACCAGACTGCGAAACAACGTCCACCTTTTTGCTGTCCGAGCTGAAGTTTGCAGGATTGGTGGCTGAGTCCAGACTGTGAAAATTGACAACGCCTGATGCTACCAACAAACTCTGGGGTAATCATGCCTGACCTCGTTCAGGTTCGAAGAGCCTTCTTGTCTGATGGCTTGCAGCATGGCATCGTATTCACGAAGGACTGATGACAAAAGGTCCCAGGAATATAAGACCGTTGGGTTTGCAATTGCTGTAGCATGCCTCGCCAAAATGGCACGGATTTCAAGCGACAAACCAAACTTGCTTGCCCAACTCATCGTCGTTGATTTCAATGAGTGCGAGCTAATTCTCCGACCTGACTTCTTCGGCACACCCAGAATCACGCGAAGGAACTCTGCACCTTCCTCTGAAGCCAGATAGCGCTTTTCGCCAGCATTTCCCAAACTCATCCAAAGGTGCAGGCATCATGTGTTCGGGGTCTTCCATAGGCAATTCCAAACCACAAACATCTCGCAATGCCAAATAATCTTTCACCCAGTTGCCCCTTACTACACCTTCGCACGGTGTTACCACAGGTAGAATTTTTGAACGAATGTCTGCTGATTTCGTCCCTTTGTGCAGCTGTGTTTGCAGTTCGAAGTACTTGCTGCACTCGTCCACGAACACGTGTTGCACTGCAAGAAGGTCAGACCAACGGCATCTCCCGTAAAGCATGTGCAAGGCATGTCCACATAGCAAGCGATCAATGACATGCTTCTCGGCGTCCACAAGGATCCTGTGCAGCTGTCTGACTTCCACTAATGCTCTCTTCTTGGCCTTCATCTGGGCAGAGATGCCCTTGATGCGCAACGAAGATTCGATGTCTCCTGTCCCGTCAACTCCCAGAATGTACCATGCGAAACGACATGATTCCAGAAAAGTTGAGGCTTTGGTAGGAGGTGCATTGTTGTCATGTAGGTACTTCACATAGCCCCACGCTGTTGATTCCAACATAGGAAGCCAGGCAGGGCCCACATGATCAAGGCGCCAATTGTAAAAGCCCTTGATCCCATAAAGCCTTTTCCACAAAGTACCAGGGCTCTTTAGGCTGAAACAAGCATCAAGCAATTCACTTCCAACCTGGGCGATTGTGTCAGAAGTTGCATCCACTGTTGCTTGTCTTCCAACTGTGATGTTGGATACGCTCATAACAAGCAGATCCCACCAGGCTTTGATTGCTTCTCCACGTCGCTTGTCCCTTTCGTCCACATAGTTGAGGTCGTCCACATTTTTCACAACTTTTCAGAATGAACGACCAAGGTTTGGAGGCTCTTTGATCTGAACCACAGGTTGCAGTTGAAGGTCTGCTTTTGACTTGACCTGAATTGACAAATTCAAAAGACTATTGGCACCAGGTTGCAAATCAGGCGGTTCCAATCTAACTGAAGAGGAATCACTGAAGACACCTGCTAGCCGCTTGCGCTCCCAAGGAAATTTGAACTGCCCCAGATTTGCAGTCCTCATAGCAAGGTGTTCCACACCCAGAGAAGTTGCAGACTTGTTCGCAGTTTTCTCACCACTCCCTGAAGCACAATCATCAGCGTCTTCAATCAGAATGCGAGGCCTCTTGAGGTTTGCACTGTCTTCAACCTTCGGCTCATCGTCTTGCACATGACTCCAACTGCCTGTGTCAGAACAACCGTCAAGATGCCCGAAAAACTCTTCTGATTCCGGAAGCTCCTGCTCGTCAACATTGATCACTTCATTTCTCGCATCATTGCCTGAACCAAGACTCAAACCACTCAGTTCTGGCGACTCCTCAGGCAGAAAGGATGTTTCCTTGTATGCTTGCGATTTCTCAAGCCACCTTTTTCTCATCCTCTTCGCCTTCGACAGTAATAGCAGCTGTGATGAATATGTCCCTCTCTACGCGTGCACTCTGCGTCGCACCACTTGCGCTTGTAGCCACAACTGTAAGGTGTCAAAAGGTCAGATGAATGCTGCCTCTCGTTGGCAGATTGCGGCGGTGGATCAATCAGGGTGTAGCTACTGGCACATTGACTGTCTGCGTCCACTGAAAGCAAATGAAACTGAATTTCCGCAGCCACACGATTCTGTAAGTTGACTAACTCCAGATTTGTAAGATCTTTCAGTGAAATATCAGCAGCTCCAACCCCATTGCTTTGCATGACGAACAAATCGAAAAAGGTCCCACCACGACCCTCCCTGAGCCAATAGTTGCATGATCATCTTCAAAATAATGCAGTGTCTAAACGACATTGGCTTCGTTTGGAAAACCTTGACATAATTGATGGCTAGAAACCTACCCGCCCTTCAACTGATGAACTCTGAGTTGACCCAGCGTTTTTCATGGCGAAATAATGATCAACGGATGAGCAGTGAATTTCGCAAACAGGCACCTAATACAACCTTGGCAGATATTCCATTCGCAATGGTTTTTGGCTCAAAATGAGTCAATCAGTGCCCATTTCATGCGTTGTTTCACATACAGTCAAATCTAGTGATTTTCACCAAAGAGTTTCAGCTACTGAAGTTCTTCATGGAGAGTAGTTGTGACAACCATGAAAATATTCCTTTGCAAAAGCCTCCGACCTTACAAAAAGGTCAATGTCTCAAAAATTGAATGTTTCAAGCCTTCAGCCTCCATTAAACAATTACCCTCCCAGGGAACAAGTCCATATCCCACCTTTGTAAAAAGGATCCTCTTTGAAAAGTGCTGGCTGGTGGGGGAAAAGGTTAGTTCCCAGGAGGGTATCCGCGCGCAACCCAAAAAAAAAGTTTGACCGCCAGACGGCTAGGTAATTCAAGTCGTGACCGTTTTATTACCAATCGTTAGAGGTCACTTT
>Ga0126337_10001422_pt1 | contig 14470 bp, 7 predicted proteins | sample DipCmetagenome_FD_92527 | JGI IMG/M metagenome (GOLD analysis project Ga0126337, IMG submission 92527) | Coral microbial communities from La Bocana,Puerto Morelos, Mexico - Diploria C A metagenome | ecosystem: Host-associated > Invertebrates > Cnidaria > Coral | place: La Bocana,Puerto Morelos... | reverse complement strand
TATGACCAAAATGGCGGCAAAATGGCTAAAATTGATACCCAATTTATGACCAAAACGGCTGAAAAACCATACCCTTTGGGGCCGCACATACCTATATAGCCCATATAAGGGAGTACCCCCCCCCCCCGGGCTTCAAGCCTACGAGTGGAACAGACAACAGCGACGACGTCGAGCACTGATCCTACTGAAAGAAGTATGAGATGAAATTAAATGTGAAAGAACGCAGACAGAAAACTGTGTGCGTGCAACAAGTCACCTCGCTTAGGTTTTCAGATTTACGCTGAAACGGAATACGAAATTATTGCGTATGGGTCAAAGAGTATTACCCTATGGTGACGTGGCAATGCAATCTAGTTTTTAAAATACATTTCTGGTGACAAGAAACCGTTATGAAAACCAAATTCACAAGTAATCAAATCCGTTAGGTGAACGTAGCAATGAAAAAGCATGACGCCTGAGTCAAGCACCTCAAGAGTGATAGCCAACAAATGTTTGAGGAACTTAGTGGGGGCCTTTAGACGCAGGCCTGATCAAGCAGCTGCTGCCGCAGGCTGCCATTTTAATCCCAAATGCCGTGGATCTGTGGTGATGATAACTTAGAAAAACCACACTATCATGCAGTTGCAGGTTTCGCGTGTGATAAACCCTTTTCAGTTATAGGCTAATGATTACTTTCAAGTGTTTTGTAAAACTGACGTATCAACCCGTATGAATAGTTTCAATCAGGGAGACCTCAGCTTATTTCCGGCCTTTACTAAAAAGTACGGTCTGATAGAAGGAAAAACTTAAGAGAAAAAGCTTAACTGATCATTAAAACTGAATCGTGCTTGAAAAGACGGAAGACAGAGAGTGCCAATAAAAGTAAATAAATAAATAAATAAATACATAACTGACTTGAATTGTGCGTACACTAGTCATTCAAGAGAAGAATGTAAACGTTAGCTTAAAACCTTGATCTGCTGATTGCTCAATCTCTTTCTTTTGGAGTTTCCAGCCTATTCTAAATTGCAAGGGAAAGGCCCATTGAACGAGGTTGTATTGTTCTAGCCTTAAAGTTTTCGGGTTTTCCAATTTTCGTTTGTCACGCAATCGGCTACTGATAAAGTGGGACTGATGGTAATTTCTTTACGTATGATAATAGGACTGAGAGTGGGTGGGAGAGGGCTCTTGGTCCTTGTACTATTTTGAAAATGTGAGGAATCTGAATAAGCTATGGCACCACTGCTTACATACTTAAGGACACAGAAAGCCATCTCTGGGACCATTTAGTTTTTCACCTTTTTAATTAGTATATTTACTGAGATATACAATAATCGCAGCCGAAAAGGATCAGCCACTCTGTAACCAAAAAGCAAACGGCCCCGCAGTAGCACTGCGCCGTAAGGAGTCCCTGGTTATCCCAGGCTTTCTTTCAACGAAGAAATCCATCAGTAATATTCTCTCTGCAATAAGGCCACAATTCCACAAGAACAAATTTCAAGTATTGCTGTCAACATGTCAGGATAAGTCACTGAGGAATTTATGTCAATGGATCATGCAAGATTTTTGGCGCGAAAAGTCGTAATCTATTCCCACTTTCCGCTTGAAGAATATCCGTTTCGCTTGAAGTAAAATTTGCTCCTTGTGATTTAGCGTAGGCGGCCTTGACGATCACTTTACATCTCCTGATTTCTGTGTCTACAGGTCAGCGAGCTCTAGACGCTGTGATTACAGTCCAAGCTGTCAATATGAAGACAGCTGTCAATCATTTTTAACAATGAATAAAGGCTTAGTAGCGATGGGCGCGTGCCAGAGAGTGAATTGTCAGATGTAACTGCATACGCTTCACTCTTTACGCCAACTATACACGACGAATCATTGAGTTCAAAAACCATGGTTCTGTTTGGGTAGGTTAACCTTGCCGTACTCGAATCTTCACGAAAACCGCTGTCCTTAGTAATCCTTTTGCTTCTTTGTATCTGGTTGTGAGTTGATTTTTATAATCATGTCGACTGCTAACTGCTTTGGATTACATGTATATCTTAGATCACTGGAGTGTCTGCTGCTTCTTCTTCCTCTTGCTACATTCATTCGTTGTTCAGGTACTGTTTTCATTTACTGTTAGTACTTTGTAACTATTGCATTTGTTCTTTCGTAAGAGAAGCATTCTGGTCAGTTTTAGAGGAAGTCCAACAACTGAAGATCTCGTGCTCCATCAGAGGTCATAAAACCGCCATAGTTTGCATAGTATTTTTCCATTCTTGTACACGCCTAATTAGTTATACGCTTCTTGGCTAAAACGTGATTGTTACAATGAGTTTCCATAATTCAATTTCTTTTGTAATTGTTGCAATTGGTACTTCTCTTGGGGTGAATATCGATAGGGCGCGATTTTAAGTGTTCGCTCAGAGCACGATCGCTTGTTACATCCGTTCTGAAGTACACAAGGAATAAGCTTGGCGTGGCTACCAGGTAGTTCATGTCTAGCCCGAATGAAATCTAGTGATGAAATCTTCTTTTCGTGTGATACGATCGGAGGCCGAGATCAACGTCGCCTGATGTCATCTTTAAAATATCTATCAGTCCTACACCTTTGTTTACAAAAATACGATTTAATGATTTCGTCAGATTCTGCGCGACAGGAAATGTCGATGCTGCCACAAAGCGTGAAAAAGCTCCTCAAGCCGTTCGTTTCATTGACATGCGGTATGTTAAACTTAAAAATAGCTTTGGATATCAAACTGCAATTTTACCTAACATCAGCACAGTCGGTTGAAATATCATCGTTAGTAAATAGATGCATCGTAGTTATTATCTCTGTTGGAATCATGCTGGTTGCCCGTATCCTCTCAGCTTGGCGCCAATGTGATAGTTATTACTTAGTTTCAACAGTTTAGATAAATCCAAAGCGTCTAGACCTCAGTAACACTGCACTTTCCAGTGCAATTAACATTTTAAGCCTAAGGCAATCGCCGAGTGAGTAATCTTTCCTCGCGTTTTGATTAAAAAGGGCAGCGATAAATTTGACGCAGGACCGGAAGTCATAGTATAACTCTCAGGTTTGGTTGTTCAGTTTTAAGAGTACTGCTGTCAAATGTAGTTTGCTTGAGGTGGTAATATGTCTTTTTATTGGAAATACCCGGCTCCGCTACGACGGCATGTCTGCTTGCAATCCACCACGTGTTGATTTATTGATAAACCTTCGGTTAAAGAAAATGTACCCTTTCCGTGCAAGGATCATTTCTTGAAAGGCAGGAGTTTAGAGACCCAGAGGAAATATCTTGCAAGATGGTGCTGTTTACCGTGGTTACTTTGTTTACATTGAAAGTATTATTACTGCTTAGAATAGATGACCTTTTCTGACAAATGATCAGAGGTCAAATACAATATGGTGTGTTTGTAGAAAAAACAACTAAAATTTCTTTCCATCTAAATTTTGATTTTTTTAAGATTAAACTACATCATGAGCAGTGTCTTAGCTGCCAAAAAGACAGATTAAATCTTTTAATTGTCCACTAAATTAGAGAAAAACATCTGTTTGTACCTAGACTATATAAATGCACTTTGTCCTGTTGCCAGTGAACGTTGTTATTTTTGGCTTGTTTGTTGACCTCCAGCCTATGTGATACAAAGAAACCACTTTACACACAGTAAGCTTTGATGCAACGAATCCACCTAGCACAGTATCACCGAGAAGCATCGTTAATCGGTTCTTAATCACGTCCTAGAAAATTTCAGCGCCTAGAATTTAATCACCTTAAGTAGGCAATGTCTTGCTTTGCTGACCAGAACAAAAGACTCTGCGTGTAAACTAATACTGTCATTCTTTACAACGAGTAATAAAGCAGATTTAGTATAGGATAAGAACACAAGCCCTTGATAGCCTTGACATACGAAAGTTAAGCCTTCAATTGGGTCGCAGCTGCGTTCCAGTATTCAGTTGGGATCAGGGCATTATCTGTCACTCAGTTTTCACGACTTTCCAATCAAGTTGTTTCATCCTGCAAACCCTTTTCACCAAAACATCCTTGAGATTTGTCGTTTTAGCACCAAACTTTGAGGAGAACCTGCTTTTTTCTTTCTCATCATACTGCAATGAATTTTAATGTCTCGTGCCTGAAATCGATAATTCGGCAATACTTTGATTATCTGAGATTGTCTTCTAAATCCAAAGAAGTACATTGGTAAAGTCACAATAGACGTTTTCATTACTTTACATTTTTTAGTTAGTTCAATTCACGATTGGGATCAAATTAATGTGAACCTTCTTCCTATCATTCTATTCAGAGTCACAAACTGTTGAATGTTGCAATGAAACGCAAACTCGAGTCGACGCCTCTTAGGTGGGTTGTGCTTGATGCTTTTTTTCTTCAATTTGCTTGTTGAAAATATAGTTTCGCCAGCTCCAAATGCGAATTTAAAAGCCTGTGTCGAAGTCTCTAAAAAAAGAAAATTTTTGCTGCAATTCCTGGACTTCCCGTGATGAAAGCCACTGCCAAAGTAGCTCTTGTCAATAAGAAATCACACTCTAATGCTGAACGTAATATTGCACCAGGAGGTGTTGTGTTTACATAAGAGTGGAAATCCTATCAGTAAACAGAACCTATTTTCTGAGGTTTTTTCACAATAGGATTTCCTCTTCTCTCATCATCTGTGACTTCCGGATTGCTTCTTTGCAAAATCGATAATCACGTTCGCTTTCCAACATGCGACGTAGAGGGTTCCGAAGCTTTCACACAACTCCTCATCAAATGTTGACTTGAACAACATCAGGATACCCAATACTACGATTTCGAGCGTTAGCTTTTTAACTCGCCACGGTGGCCAATTTACATTTTCAACTTAGTTGATATAACCAAATTACATTGTTACCCCCACCGACGCAGCACCACAGTTTCTTTAGAAACTTTCACCCTTTACGAATTCTAAAGCTTGAGAAACGTAATGGGTCTGGCAACCCCACCCCTCTCCCTGAACGGCCGAGGGTTAATTTGTCTACAATATAAGTTTGAAAATGTCGTTAAATAATCAGTTATTTTCTCTTTTTGAAGAACACCGTGATACTGCTATGAAGGACAGTCAATTTCTTTTTTACTTACTTCAAGTTATTTTCAATATAAGTGGAACGTGTACAAGGAAAGATGTTAGTTGTTAGCCTAATCTGAGTCTCGGGCACAATCGTAATGTGTTTGATTCTTCTCAGCCTCTACGTTCTTCTAGAAAAGGTTTTTTGAGCAACCGAGAGAACAAAATCTGTGAAAATTTACACTGGCTCAGTCTTCATTCACCTTGTCCTTAGTTGGGTCATATATATCCAAACGCATTTGGACTGTGCATCGATATAAAAATAAACACGTGGTTACGTGGACACATTTTGTACATTTGTTTGCATAAACTTTCCTTAGCTAAACTGCGAGTATTATCTCCTTTGTGGATCAGCAAGACCCAGAATTACTGTTTCATTAAATTAAATGCTTGCGAAAAGAAAAATCTCCCCTGCAGAATAGTCTAGACTGAAACATGAAAAGTCCGGCCTAAAATTAAATTTGATCTAACGAGTTCAAGACCTTCGAAAGTCCTTGAAAAGCGCATTTATTTGGTCGGTCTGCTTAGAAGTCCTTGAAATTGGAGTTTTCATAATTGATTCGTGACTTACTTCGATTAGAAAGAAGGATATGAACTTGTGAACTTGTCCATGTGATGTCTAACAAGGTGTCGTGAAAATTGAAATTGACGACCTTCAAGTCTTTCGCACAAAATGTAGGTCCTGCAGTACTAAATTTTCTTCGAAATAATGGCTACTGTGGAACGAAGACAATCAATGATGGAATACAGACCAAAATAAATCGTCATTTTACCTCTTTTGACATACCTGTTTCAGATATTAGAATGTCGATATTCTATCGTAACATTACATGTCAACGCCATCCGCCTGTAATTGAACTTTTTTTGTTGTTTGGAACAGTAAATCACTGTTTTTGGCAGCCAAACGCACTCATCGGGTTTTTTTTTTTCATCCTTTATGTCGCCGGTCCCGCTGGTAACACGAAAACGCATATCCTTAAGTGCTATTACGATAAACCCAGGATTTCCGCAGTTATATCCAAAGATTTACTCGTTATTTTTTGAATTTCTTACCTCTTGCGGTTTGCATGAGGAAATCTTCACTCACACGTCAGAATTTGGGTCATCTCCATGTTCATTTGTACACCTGGTTGAATCAAATCGTTTGGTATATCTCGGCACTTGACGGCAAGAAACTCTTTCTCGATCGGTGCTAAATCATTTCTGTGACAGAGTGTGAATAGTGTTCATGGCGCCTGCTCAACGTGGGGTTCAGTTGTCGCATCCTTTTTATAAGAGTGGATTTTGATGCGATAATTCGGTGATCGGAAGCTTTCACAGTTTTAATCTGAAGCCGCTGTGGCTGGAAGCACCAGAAACAGTCAAAGATCATGAAATGGGAGTCTTTAGGGGCTTATAGGCGCCAACAACAAGTTAATTTGTCAAAATTCGCAAGGGATCATGGCGACAAGGTAATCAACAAATAGATATTCTAAAACAATTTCTTGTTGCTGGAATATGCCTGAACTTCCTTCTCCCAGCAAGTTCCTTGATGAAATCTGCCAGAGTACACATGTGACCCAAATTTACGACGTACTTCACGAGGGGAGAAGGGGGGAGGTGGAGGATTCGGGATAGGTAGATTCACATTCCCGGCTTCCGTGCCTGTTAATGCCGGCTCTTGCAGGTAAAGAAATCAAGCACAGAAAACCCATTTTTAACTTATGATTAGGTTGCATCAATACCTCTGGTTTTCCAGCAAACACTTCTCCCCAGCAGAAACACATTTCCATTAAATACAATTCACCAAATGATGCCCATGATTCATGGAAAATTTAGCCAATTTGCAGCGAAACATGTCGGTTGTTGGTGTTAGACACTTTACCCTGCCATTCCCAGCCAACCAACCAACCAACCAGCCCACCATCGAACTAACCAACCATATAACCAGCCAGTCAGCCAACCAACCAGCCCACCATCAAACTAAACAACCATATAACCATCCAGCCGACCAACCGGTACATCATCCAGCCAAACAAACAAACAAACGAGAGGAGTGAGATAAATTCTCAATGCGCTCGATATATATTTTCACCCTAAACTTAGCCGTTCCTTTTCATTTTTACACTAATAAGTGTTAGCATTTATTTTAAATATTTAAAATTTCTAAAAATGTTTGGATCATTAAAACTTTGATGAAACCAAGTTAAAGTATATGCATATGAGAAAACACCTTTTATAACGTAATATTTATTCACTTCAGGGGCAGCAATTTGTGGTGGAAATCGCCATGGCCTTTTTGGAATCATTCAGTCCCCTAAGTTCCCTGACACTTACCCAGACAATCTACACTGCGAATGGAACATCACCGTCCCTGCAGGTCACCGGGTTAGAATCCGGTTCACAGTGATCGATGTGGAGTACTTCTACATGTGTGATTACGACTGGATCTCTTTGCGCTCTGGCAATAGCACCCTTGGAAGATTTTGCGGCTCTAACAAGTCGAACAGAACGCTTCATAAAAAGCTTCCCAAAGAATACTCAGTTTCACCAACCAATGAAGTCACCCTTACGTTTCACACGGATTACTCTAACGAGGAACCCTATAGTGGTTTCAGGGCACATTACATCGCTGTTGGTGAGCCACTTAATAACCTTTCATCCATCTACGTACATCCCTTCTCCTTCCCTTCCTTCCTTCCTTCTTTCTTTCCTTCCGTTCTCCGTTCGTCATTCCTTTCTAATGTATTTGTGGATGACTGAGCTACACAAAATGCATAGAATGATTGAAGTAAAGCTTGGTGATTTTTTTACGTCGCTAACAAGTTGCATACCACCTTTGAAATAACATTTCATTGGCATTTTAATTAAAAGAAAGAGAAAAAAAATAGCCTCAACTGGAAGTTATAAAGTTCTGTTTGACAGTTTTCATTTATCTCAAGTCTATTTTTTGCCATGATTTTTCATGCAGATGAGAATGAGTGCAAAGTAGATAACGGAAACTGTGACCATTATTGTCACAATTACATCGGTGGCCATTATTGTTCCTGTCGATCGGGTTACAAGCTTCAACCGGATAAGAAGTCTTGTCATGGTAAGTGTTATACCTATTCTCTGGCTAAGTGACAGAAATCTCTTAAGTATATACTTCAAAGTATAACAGTCAGAATCTACAATTTTGTATATTTAAAACGTGTGTTAATTTTCAGTTTGAAGAGCCGCGCGTCGTTGTGTACCATCGAATAGAAAACGATTTCCAATAGGAGACACCCCAGTGGCAATTCATGAAATAAAGAAAAAAGATTTGCCCCTTGCTGTCTTTGTCACTTACTTTGGCCTTGCTTGAACATTCCGTAGTTATATGCAATGATCAGCAGTTAACTGCCAGAAGAGGCGAAATAGCAAGTCCAGAATACCCCAAAAAATATCCCAAAAACTCCAGATGTGATTGGACCATTGCAGTGGATAGGGGATACCAGATAACGTTGACTTTTACTCAGGTAAATATGTTTATAGGATGCAAAAGCCTACAGTTCGTAATACCTTGTCACAGTTCATCACCATTTAATTTTTTTTTGCTGATCTACAAAATTATACGAAATAAATAAATATTTGCCATGGTACATTCCACTGGGGAGGTGGGGGAGGGGGAGGGGAGAGACCCTTTTGGGATGCCCACCATATCATACTCTAGGATGGAAGTAAAACGCTTAAGGTGGCTCCTGTAGTTTTACGATCGCACGCGCGCTGAGGACGAAGTTCAAGTAATCTGCGCGCGCTGCTCGAAGGGAGACGTCAGTGTTTTTCGATATTTTATTTCCTGAACATGAGCTCAAAAAGCAAAACTGAAAGTGAATTTTCTCACGCTTCCTTCGGTGAAATTCCGTAAAATGTGGCAGACTGTTAATAAACATTTTACTTTAGTCGGAGCTCGTTTTCCAGGGAAATCTATAAGACCAGATTTTTGGCAGCGATAAAAGACAAAAATTTGAAAAAATTGAAAAAACTGCCTTTACAAACCCTATTTTTTTGTGTTTAAAATTCGTATCCCGCTGGGTGTGATGTGTTGTGAAAATAGATTTCCTTGAAGGAAATTCAAGAAAATCACGAATAAGGCCAAAAACAGCAAAAAAACACATTGATTTGGGCATTTATAACTCAAGACTAAAACCCAAAATTTTAACATAGATGATTCTAAAACACTGTTTAATCATTGCGTATTACATTTGATAAGTGTGAGAGGACTGGGTAAAAACATGAGTGCAACTGAAAACAGCATTCAAAACATAACACTTGCACGCGCAACGCCATAAATAATTACCCTATGGAGCCACCTTAAAGGGTGATAAAAAAAGACAACCAGAAATCAAACATGAACGTAAACTGTGGCAAAATGTTTGGCAACCAATGACGTAGACAATTTATTGGCGTTTGGCGTTGATGGTGATCGCCTTTGTTCATCTAGTTTGATGTAGAGGACCATCCCGATGTGACATGCCCCTACGATTACATGAAGGTGTCAGCGGGCAAAGACAGGAAGTATGGTCCATTGTGCGGCAAGACTCTTCCACAGAATATCACTTCAGCTGCCAATTACATGCACCTTGAGTTCGTGTCTGATGACTCTGGAAATTACAAAGGATTCAGAGCCTTCTATGATACACATGGTTAGTGTGCAGTTTCTGCAGTAAAGACCAATCGCTAAAATAGCGGGTATTTTTCTGTCAACCAAGAGAGTTATCCCTCCCAGACTTACTCGAAATTCTCTTTTACAACTTATTCGTTTCATTTATTTAATTAAGTATTTATAATGGACGCTTCAATTGCAGCAGAAACAGTTTGCAGTTCTGCATTTAAATCGAAACTGACTGTTTGAGATGTTTTGCTTTTCAACAGGTATAAGATGTCCAACTTTAGTCGCTCCAGAACATGGTAACATGACGGGAGACAGTTTTACGTTCAAGGACGTCGTAGAGTTTGGCTGCGAGGAAGGCTACCTTCTGACTGGTTCGTCAGTGAGAGAATGTCTTAACACAGGAGGCTGGGACGGGGTCGTCCCTGAATGCAAACGTACGTAAAGTAATACTGGGCGCATAGCATTACACAAGGGAATGGAAAGTGAGAGATTAAAAAATGTCTAAAATTGTTTTCCAAAGTTTTTGATCTTAGTAAACGTTAGATTAATTTAAGCAGTTAAAACTAAAACTCCCTAATCTCTAATCTATGACGGCGTTCACTGCCGATTATTTTAAGTGAATCTTTGAACAGATCATGTGATATTAAGGTCGTGGGTCGGGAGACAAGAAGCAAATAGACAATTCGTCCAATAGCCGGTACACTTTTCTAATAAACTTGTTAAAGTTTATTAGAACATAATTTATTATTTATTCTTTGATGTTAGCGGTGAATTGTGGAAACCCGGGAATTCCACTTCATGGCCAAATCACGGAGAGTGGATTCACCTATAAGAAAGTCGTCAGTTATTCCTGCAACAAGTATTTTGAGCTTCATGGTCCAAAGACGCGACAGTGTCTGGCAGATGGCAAGTGGTCTGGCGACCAGCCTAAGTGTGTTGCTAGTAAGTTACGTCAGAACATAAACTCTTCCTTTCAAGCTTGAAATATTTATTATCTCCTCTTCATTCAGATTTGCCAAATGAGCCTTACTCGTCCAAAAGGTCTCATCAGCTTTTTTCTCTCTACAAATAGCCTGTGGAGAAGTGAATAACTTCAATTTCAGCCGTGATGTATGCAGGAAGAGGATTGTGGGTGGACAAAACGCCTTTAAAGGAGCGTACCCATGGCACGTGTTAGTCATGAGGGATAATAAAATCGCGTGTGGTGGAAGTCTTTTGAATGAGCAATGGGTTTTAACAGGTCAGTTACCTAGACCTGGTAATTTTAATGAGTTCTTTTAAGGGCTAAGTACCACTTTTTAGGTGAATGTATTTACGCATGCAGTGTTTTAAGGGACCTTCTTATGTACTGCTGTGTTAAAAAATCATTGACAAATTGAACACAGACTAAAAGAATCTTAAATTTGGCAGCAGGCAAAGCACACTAATGTTCCAGTTCTAGTGTGTTTTGCTAAACACTGAAGGAAGTGTTTCGCCAAATCAAGACCAGGATTATAGCTACTCTACGCCACAAAATCATCCGTCTTCAGGCTCTCGGTCAGCAGGCCCTCCCGCTCTATCAAATCCTTCCACTGACAAAGAGCCTGAATAATTTTTTGGTGATGATATTTACTGTAATTTTGTGTTACATTTTAAATTAGCTGCCCATTGTGTTACAAACAAGCAAAAAGGTATCGTTCGCGAAGATACACTGGAGATATTTGCCGGTCTCCACCAGATAAAAAGATTGAACGCTAGCCATGTGCAGAAACGAAAGGTGGTCAAGATCATCAATCACAAGAACTTTGATTTTAAGCTGTTTGAGTCTGACCTGGCTCTTTTAAAACTCGATCGGGAAGTCAGAATATCACACTACGTAAAACCTGTTTGTCTACCGGAAGCACCGAGGTAAGCTAACTACACTACTTAAAGGATGCTTCATGATACAAATTTGAATCTCATCAATCTCTCCTTTCTCAGTAAGTTTAGATGAACAAAAAACATGTTTGCTCAACTTTTCTCTTACAAGATTGTAATTTCACTCCTAATTGATGACTACATGTGAAAACTAGTTTGCTGCTATCTGGGAGGTGCAGTGACCTATAATAGTTATCGCATTTAAACGCAAGGGTTTGAGCTATGACCGCGGTTACTCACACGTTGTTTGCCTGAGTATGACACTTTCTTGTTTCCAACCGTATTAAGAAATAAGCAACGAAAAAATAGGAGGGCCTGTAATGAATATAGCATCCTATCCAGGGAAAGTAAAAATACAATTTTACGGGAACTGGAATAGAGATAAGCCATCCCTAGCCTGCATTTCTGCAGGGATTGATACAAAAGCGCTAAGGTACGTACGCAGGCTGAGCTTTCCCTTCGTGGCTGTCTAAGTAGACTTAAAACTTTTTCCTTCTTTTAATTTTATTACAGGCAGAAAAGGATGTTTGCACCTGGAAAATTCGGTCGCGCCGTGGGATGGGGCTACAAGGCAAGTAATGGTTCCATTGGACTCTTTGCAAACACCTTGAAAGAGATCTGCATCCCGACTATTGCTAACGACGTGTGCCAAGCCGCCTTCGATGACGAAGGGTACACAGTGACACCACTCATGTTGTGTGCAGGGGAGACTCGTGGTGGCAAGGATTCCTGTAATGGGGACTCTGGTGGCGGCTTTGTTTTCTTTGACACAACCATCAGGAAGTGGGTGTTGGGCGGAGTGGTAAGCTGGGGAAGCAGCATGGGATGTGGATTACGTCACAAGTATGGTGTCTACGTCCGTGTGTCTGAGTTTGTTCCTTGGGTTAAAGAGAAAATGTTTTAAGACTCTCTCTCGTTGTATGAACATCATACTAAGCCACATTACTCTAAACGTTTCAAATGAAGAAAGATAACTCCTTTACACTGACACTAGTATTAGCTTTTGTGAACATGTCCTCATGTCTGACGCTGTTGAATGATATCAATCACTGCTTTGTTTGCAGCTACATGTTATGAATTTCATGTCCAAGACGTTAATAAGTAGTTATAAAACCGCTGTAATCTTCATAGATGCGCTAATTCGAGCTACATAATTGCAAAGGCAATCAATTTTGTTTTTATAGAGTTGTAGAGTAAAGTGAAAGCTTCATGATGTATCAGATGACTTAATTAACTAGTTTGAAATAACCCAGAACTTTTTTTCTTGTATTTAGCTGTAGAAATCGTTTTCTTTGTGTAGTCTGTATATTATATAAATATACTTTTTGTTCATTCTCGTTGATTTGAATGTCCGCTCTTTCTGCTGAATGCTAAAAGATTTCTTTTTCCTCGGGGCCTATTAGCTAAGTTTCTTCACCAGCCTAAAAAATGATCCATATATTTGGTAAGGGTCGTTTTAGAAAAATGTCGGCTTTCTAAGACTGCTTTGTACAAGGCTGCACAATAAAATTGACGAAAATTCCACGTTATACTGAAGCAGCCTTTCTTAAGTCAGGTTCAACAACAATGTTGTTTTTATAAAGTATTGTACGGGTAACAAACGCGTTTCAGTGTATATCGGGCCGTAATGAGTTATATCTTTCTGGGAAAGACTTAGTAGCTTTATAAAGCGTGTGCAAATCAAATTAGTTTCAGCAGTGTTGTTATTGTTGTTGTTGTTGTTTTGCTGTTGTTTGGTATTTTAATAAATTCTCTGTAGGGCTGTGCTCAAGTCTGTTATAAAACCTATGAACAGGCTGCTTTGTGAGCAAAGCACGGAGAGAACAGACCGGGAGCCGAAGACTGTAAGCCAAGAGACAGACAGAGACGACGTAAGAAAGGGGCACTATACGACTTGAACTAACTCACAAAATGCCCATGTCTTTCAGGCTTCGCTTACACTGATTTTACAATTCGGATTTTCTCGTCCGACCCTAGCTGAATTATCTTCTCCCAGTAGATTGCCCTATAGTTCTCCCGTTCCTTTCACTTACTATTTCTCCACCTGGTTCACAGGCCTTTCCGTTCTCACCTGAGAGCTGTTCAAAGGCTATGATGAAGAACGATTGGGGTGCTTCTGATCCGGTCTTGGGTAACCCTATTTATTTTGACAGGAATGTTTTTCAAATATGTAACTGAGTTATTTCCTTAACAAAATTTTGATTTCATGCAGTTGTTGTTACGTTTTGGGCTTTTAGCGTTGTTTTAATTAGATTACTTTCGAGTATGTTCCTGACGGCGTACAAAAATTAAAAAAGTCTATCATGGCGGATCAAATTGGCGGCTGTTTGGATACCATGACCTTATCATGTGATATAGCGTGATCAGTGATAGAAAAAAGGGAAAATATTTTTGAGTTTCATTATCATAATCCATGCTTCTCCCCACGTTCAAAAAATCAAGGTAAGCCGTGGATTGGGTTCAATGAGTTCGACAATCGATTGAAATCATAACCGAACTTTGTGTGAGTTCGATTACTCAATCAAACACTTGAAATCTAATCCAATCGAGCTCAATGCATTACATGGAGTTCGGAAACAGAAATAGTGACTAGGTAACCAACTAACGATTGCTCTCGGTTGTCAATAAAGCTCTTGGCTTTCTAAAATATTAAAATCGAAAGGCGGCACAAACAGAACTAGAATTTGTTTCACTGAAGGCATTGAAATATAAACGTATGAACATTATGGAACTTGGAAAAATGTTTTCAAAAATTTTCTTTTAGAATTAAATAATAATATATATATGTTATTTACCGGCTGGGAGGTCCGTATCGTGAAAAACTGTGACCGAGGTCTTGAAAATGCTGCCCGAGGCCGCAGGCCGAGGGCAGCATTTTCAAGCCCGAGGTCACAG
>Ga0126337_10001420_pt1 | contig 14475 bp, 4 predicted proteins | sample DipCmetagenome_FD_92527 | JGI IMG/M metagenome (GOLD analysis project Ga0126337, IMG submission 92527) | Coral microbial communities from La Bocana,Puerto Morelos, Mexico - Diploria C A metagenome | ecosystem: Host-associated > Invertebrates > Cnidaria > Coral | place: La Bocana,Puerto Morelos... | reverse complement strand
TTAAGCCAAATATGCAAAGAGGGCGTCCAATTCCAAATTGAAATACGAAAAATTAGGCGTCGTTGTCCACGTTCCGTACAAGACGCAGAACTTGGTAATTTCACGTTGTTGTTTGGCAGCGGACGGCAAAGAAATGTACAAAGATTTATAATGCACGTGCACAGCTATTGTTTTGCTCATTAAAATTTGTGCCGTTCTCATTGCCATCGTTGTCGTGCTTTGCTTAAGCACCCTAATAACACGAGGCGTATCAAGTATTGTTATGCAAATTAAGGCGCCATTTATGCAGAGTGTCTATTGTGTTAACAGAAATGGAGTGGTTACTAAATTTGCATCATAATGCAAAAGCAAAATGGCGGTTTTGTAGACATGGCCTTCTGAAGGTCATTCAAGGTCACCCAATCCTGAATGGAGCGTTTTAAGAAGACTCCTTGTCAACAAAAAAATTCTAACAGAGTTTCGGTCAGTCGAGATAATTTTAGACGTTCTGTTTCGAATGTGATCAATTGCGGCAAGATTTCCATACAAACATTTTTGTTGTCATGTGACTTCATTATTGTTCAAAAGAAAAAAAATTACCACTCCTTCTGAACTTTTAGTTTCTTCAGATGTAAGACTCTCTAATAACTTGCAATTGACGTTTTGAAACGTTTAAACCTGACAGGGTTCCTCATTATGTAACAGAGTATTTTGCGTTGCGTGACATTAAAATGGCAGCCCGATCAAGCTCTGGTATAGAGCAAAAGACGAGTTATTGCTCCAATTATGGCTAAATAAACAGTTCTTGCTCTAGAAAAAGTATTAATTTTGATGTTTCGCAGCACTAGAGTAACTTCGATGGTAGATCTCAATGAGAGCTACGGCCGCCATGTTGGTGCCATCTGCATGGTCAGTGTTATTGAATGGTTACGAATTTTATTTTTGCTGGCGTGACACTGCAAACCAGCCATAGCGTTATACTATTTGTTTGCTTCTTTGTTTGTTTAACTGATTGTTCGATCGAGTCTCATTTTGGCCGCAATATGTGAGCACTTGGTTGTGGAGAGTATCTGAAGTAAACACCGTCAACTTACCCACCAAGCCTTTCAACAGGTCCTTCATAGTCTTTCTGCAGTGGGCACCATTCAACTCGTCAGGCACCTCAGCACAGCATTACCAACCTTCACAGCACTACCATTCTACAGAGGTCAAATGAGCAGTATAGGTGATGAGGGTTTTAATCCCAAAATCAACAAACCAACTTGTAAGAGAAATAACAAGCGAAGAGCTATAATTATTTCAAGTCGCGCCCAACGTGCAGAAGATATGATGCCATAAGACAAACTGGCATTAACTAAGCCTTTTCACCCGCGGGCGATCCCTCACCATATCCCTGTTTTCGTCATCCAGTGACTGAGGACTTCCACCTTATTCCCTACCCTCTCAACCCTTTTCCGATCCTCAAAAACTAGTACTAGCACTTGCATATTTGTTAAAACAAACCTTAGCCTGACTTGATTTCATGCCCTTGTGTTTTCTCTGGGTACAAAGTTTTGCTTTATTTTCGGATTGGTTCAATAAGCGACATGAACGTGTACTTCAAGTTGCCTAATTTTTAGTTTGTAAAAACCCAAAGAATAAACAAGAAAAACCATTCTTCATTCATTACGACCGGACCAAGATCTAGATTTTCAACATTACTATATTGATAACATTATTAGGGGCATTAAGCAGGGGAACGTCTGTTGATACACTTCCAAATTCTCAAAACGTACTTTACAACCAACAATCTTGGACAAAATAAATGGAGCATCTGGACCACCCCTTCCCCCTCCATTTCAATGATGCCAAAATGGCGTGTTTTTGCTCCTTCGCGCCTTCATCAATATTTTTTTGGGGGGGGGAGGAAGGGGGTTAATTGTTCCTTTTTATTCTGTTCAAGATTGTAGAAAGTTTTCTAGCATACCTGAAGTTATCTTCACACGAATGATTGCATTGGAATGTCCATATTCTGGTCATTCCTGGAAAAAAAAGAAGAACAATTAATTTATTCAAATCGATTTTTTTACAATTTGTTATTTCATTTGCGCAGTAGGCACGTAGCACGTCATGTAGCAACTAGGTTATGTGACACCATTAGGAAATAATCAATAAGACTTGTTCAGCAGACGTAAGAATATTGAATCCTGAGAGATGCTTGTCCTGGCACAATGTCCTGACTCGCTTTTAAATGAATAGCAACGAATTCTGGATCGTATTTGGCGCGAGAATGACAAGTAAAACTAAAATACTGCGGAGGAAGCGACATATTGCAAACGTAATACAAAAGACTGGTGACTGGAGAGAAATGTCGGCTGTCGTACGTGATTATTTTCTTTGATTATATCTTGTAAGTTCTAGGACTGCACAGAAAGCCATTCGTTTATCAGAATCTACAGTCATCAGTCTCCAAGATCAAGCTGCTTACTTAATTTAAATACTTCAGAGCCCTGACGCCGAGCGTTTCAAATATTTGATGACTAGCACTTTCTATCGAGTTTTGTGCGACATTTCCCGAAAGAAACCGAGGCTAAATTCGTTTACATAAATATAACATTAAAATGAACTGTCCCTACCTTCACAACAGAGAATTCAAAAACCATTTGCAGAGAGCACAGAGTGTAAACTTTGCTTTATCGAAAGCACGTGCTTGTAAACTTGCTCGGAAAAAGCGCTCTTGCTAGATATTTGCGTTGGCAACTATCCAGAAACGTATGGAAAACATCCCACCAATACTTTTTAACATTTTCCATGAGCGCTGGTAGACGGTCAAGGTTGAATTCTGCCTAAAAGACATGACGATAAACGTCTATCGATAAACGCAGCAACGAACAACTCTTTACTCAACGAATGTACTGTTCCATCACCTTGCATAATTTGCAATTTAAATTACAAATTACAAATTAAATGTTTGCGACCATGCACGTACCGCGTGGTATTTTCAGTGCTGTTATTCAGTGATTGGTTGGCTTCCTCGTGATTTTTACGAGTGGGAAATTTAAAATATCCTTTTAAAGATGCAGTCGGATGACAGAAAATTAAAATTTGGAGACTATAAAATAATCAACTTTTTCAATTGTTGAAAAAGTTGATTTTTTGAGAGATATTTGAAATTTGTTTCAAGAGATGTATTCGGATTTTTAAAGGAAAATTGAATAAGTACTGAATAACAATCAGCTTTTTCAATCGTTCTTTTTTACTAATCTTTCTCTTCTCTTCTTTAATTTCATTCTCTTTCCCTATTTTTCTTAGTTTTTAGAATGACATCGCAGTCTGGGTGATGTTGTGATCTGCCTTTTAGGCTTTCATTTCCCTAAACTGCGCTCGGATTGTGTACAACTCGATAATGTCAAACAGTTATAAGGGTGTTCAGAGCAACCGTAAAATATCGAAAACACATCCAGAAACTGGTTGTCAACTAAATTAACTTTAATTACGGCCGTTACTTCCTTTAATAATTAGTTGGTTATTTTACTTCAGTTACAACCACTGTTTATTACCTATAATTAACTTTTGACCACTTTTATTGTTTAAAATTGTTTAATTTTATTTGTTGATTTATTTCTACATCTTCAAAGATATTAGCATAATTATGTTTTATCTATTATTCGAAGTGAAATAAACTTTCTTTCCAAGACGCTAGGATAAAAGCAAAGGCTACCAAAAACAAGTCAGAGTTATCTACTGTCAAATTGTACTCAATCAAGCTTTTGTTTGATAGGCCCACAGTTGAGCAAGCATGTCTGTGGTCTTGACAGTAATCCGAAGCAGAACTGTGTTTCATCAAGAAATTTACTTTAAATTGATCGCAAGGCTGTAGGACATGTGAAATAAAAAATACAGGTGCCACTAAATTCCAGTTGTACATGTAAGGCTTACTAAGTCTTTTCCATTTTTCGTTGCTTTGTTGCAGCTTTCGGCCCAGTCTTGTGGTCCTTACTGTTCTATACTCTTGCCAGTGAATTCACTGTTGGCAAATTAGGAATGCTGTTTAAACCAGCTTTATAGTTTATATTTTCTTGGCAACAATGACAAACGCTGTCAGCCACTTCTTTCATTTTGTGAAAATAGCGGCAACCATTTAGGCTCCATGACTTTTGACAAGACATCTTTTACAACTCTGACCAGATACTGAACATTGTGCCATTGAACAAATTTTGATTCCTAACATGTGGCGCACGGTAGCTCGCAGTTAGGAAGGCCGCTAAACATCAAAAATATAAAAGCAAACAAGCAGGATTTATGTTGGTAGGCCCTTGATCCTGCACATCTTTTGTTTTACGCTCATTGACCCTTCATGAATTACATAATCGCAATGCTTCTACTGGTTAATTGTATGAGCACACGGAACCATCTTTTGTATTTTTCCAGGTTTTGTGCAGGGTCAACCCCCAAAATAGCAAACAAAAACATACAACAAAGAACTTTGTCAAGTTTATTAACCATTTCTCTTAATTAACTATGGGTAACTGAAATGCTTCTTGGACCAAAAAAGAACCAGAAACATAACAAAGGAGAATGTTTTTTTCCCTAGTTATGCCGTCAATGGACTAAGTACAAATCGAGTGAAAAATATATTATTCCATTTGAAAAGTAACACTAGGTAACTACTTCAAAACTTTCATCTACTAATAAAATTCGGCACTTGAAAACTTTGTGATAGGTTTCTTTTTTCAGTTGTAAACTACAACCGAGCAAGCTAAAACACATACGATAAAGGCTGTTTACATTTGTCATATCGCAAAGAACACTTCCTTACAACAGAAACAGCATTATCTAGCTCTGACCGTAAGGCAAAATAAAGCACACGCAGCACGAATCAACTTGTTCGTGTTACGATGTTTCTTCTTGATAAACAAAAACCAAAAAGAAAGTGACACAGGAAATATACGACAGGCAGAAACAGCATTGTCTAACTAATAGGCATTTTGTCTCTCGGCCTCTACATAAAATAGCAATTAAAATTATTTGATCTTGTATTCTCATTCTTACTGTTCACCACTGTGAAGTAAGCTGCATTGTTACATCAACAGCATTAGCTAACTATGATACAAAGAAGAACTATATAGCTTTGTACAATGTATCTCTCAAAAGATTAAGCCACCACAAACAGGCAAGGACCCGTCGTTCGTCACGTGACTATTGCATCTTGCACTCTGGTTGGTCGCCCGCGGGTTTAGACGCATTCTCTCTAGGCGCCAGTGGTCCCCGAGGTTTGCGATGTCTTGCCGAGGGAGCTGCGTAAAAAAAGCTTGTTATTATTTTTGTCCTGAATTCAGGGAAAATGTGCTAAAAAGAACTATTTAAATAATGCAAAATTCTTAAGGTTAATAAAAGGGTAGTTCCAGATCGATCCGCGCTGTGTAAATCCTAAAAATTAACGTTCGTAATATTCTCAGTCATAATAGGTGAGTAATCGCATGAAAAAATGTTGTATATGTTTTGGCGAAGAAAGATCTCTTCCAACAACGAGTTCTTCAAACTGACAGAGAAGGAGGACACGGGAATTGTTCTTGTAAAACAAAGATGGCGTTGGATCGGTCACATGCTCTGTAGAACAATCACTACAATATCAAAAGTTGCTCTCAGATGGACACCAGGGAGAAATATAAGGGAGGCCGCCCCAAATACACCTAGAGGAGGACTACAGAGGCAGGTCCTAAACCTGAAACTGGGCGTACTCTGCACGGCTTGTCGGCCAAGGACCGAAAGAGATGGGGGAGTCTTGCTGATGCCCCACGCGCAGTTGGCATCTAAAAGATGTATAATGATGAATCGTATGAAAGCTCGAGAATTACACCTTACATTTTCAAATATCACTCGTAGTGTAAAACACTCGCATGAGAATTCAAATAACTGACCAGGAATGTGTGACTCGACAGGCCTCGGCACCTGGCTCCTGCCGGGTTTAGGGATCTTGGTTCTTGGGCCCTGAGGAATGTTTGACATGTTTGTCTTCCGAGGTGACAAAGGCATCTCTGGAGGTGCAAACTGTGCTCGTGGTTGGACACGAGTTGACTCTGGGTTTTCTCTCTGTGGACAAGAAAAGACAGCACAAGTTTAACCCTTAAATGGAAACTACGATTAAGAAAACGATGCGACAGCCAACATAATTGTTCTCAGACGTCTTGTTTCTCCCTGGCCCTGACCACAGGTCTGGGAACGAGATTGGCGTGACACGTGACGTAGTTTCCTAGTACGATTAAGGTGATATCAGCACCAGTATGTCAACAAACAAAACTATGTTAACTATACATTTTGCCTAGCGCAAGCTGTGAGAATTCAGTGATAATCATTTGTTTGTTCTCAAGACCAGCTGACGAACAGCGAAGCTACCATAATTATTCAATGTAGCTCAACCTTTTTCAATGAGCGCCTTCCTCTTAAACACCCCTTCCCATTCCACTACAGGTCGACTATTTTCCAAAATGAGGTGCCCAGTGCACTAGCTCTAGGTATTTTAGAGCAGACATTCTGTACTGAACCAGGTTCACAGTTTGTAATCTAGAGACTTTGTAGATGTCATTGCAACAAGCCAATTAGGCGCCGTGTCTCGGATAAGCAGCCTCAATTGAGGTGCTGGTATTTAATAAGCACCTTGGGCGGCCCGTCAGGAAGAAAACGAAAATCACATATCACTGATTAATTGAAAAGTATAATTGCAGAAAAGATTCTTTATTCACCCGATATAGGAGTGTGTAAGGTCCAGATATCTTGCTGTAGTGTTTCTGGGCGATATAGTTTATAAGGCGTTTCTTCGCACCACGTGTAAGTTCGCTTCAAATTCTTTGAACTTACAATGAATTCTCTTCGCGAACTACATGTACAAGCGCTACATACTAACAGCAAACATTCGAGTCAACATACGTGTTTTGAAGAATGTCGCGTGCACGCAAAAGGGACGCGACAGCGGCCCCTAAAGCGTCAAAAGAGTGCCACATGCAGACAAACTGTTACATTAGCTGAATTAACGTGCACGCATGCAAAAGACATGACGTCACGCCCTTATAAGAGTCAATGAACAGCCTTCATTGTCAATGTGTGATAAAAATTAGCAGCAGACGTGAACTAATTCCCACTTGATAACAAATCTAGATTTAAGACTAAGTTAAACATGTTAATGAAAATTAATTATTAACTTACTTTCATTGCTTGTACATTTCGTTTTGCTGCACTCCGGGTTTTCACTCCTGTGGTTCTGCCGTGTTGAGTAGACGATAATTGGACGGGAAGGCCTGGTATGTTGGCATTTCCTTCTTTACTGTCAGCTTTAGGCATCCCCACTTGCCCGTAATTGGTCAACCGAGATCGTTTGGCGAGGTTGCTTTCTGTGGCTAAAGAAAAACGCATAACATAACTTTTAATTTGTGGCAGAAGTTAAGAGGTGCAATAACCTTGAGACTAATGATGCTACCACTGTTTAACCTTTGTTTAATGTATATGCATAACAGGGTTTTGCCAAGCCTTAATGTACAACCCGACATTTACAAATTTAGATGTCGTTAATAACAAAAATTATCCAACACGTAAGACAAATTTGGGACGATTTTGTAGTTTCAGCTCGAAATAGTAACGCATCTACGTTGGTTTACATTGTTATGCAAAGAAAATGATAACCATTAAATTAAATGGACATTGGGCTGAATTGCATAGACTAAATGAATAAAAGGCGGATTTGTTGAATTTGGTACAATCCTCATGTGTTTGGCCCCACCCATGACAACTCAAATAAACTTTTCCTATAGCATTGTTGAACAGCAGAGCTTTGTGATAGTACGATAACGGTAATCGAAATGAAAATTGAGCCCTAGCAAGTAAGAACGATTGTGGTGCAAATTTGTAGTAGGTAAATGATGAGATTCTAAGCAAAAATCATGCATAATAATTTTATTATGGAAAGTTAATAAATTCAATCTGTCTAAATGCTAGAAAAAGACGTAAGCTAATTAATACTTCGAAAAGATGGAAGTACCAGTTACAAAATAAACATACCTTGTTCGCCTGGCCTTTTCTTGGAATCAACAACTCCACTTGGTTTAGTGATACTTCGTCCAGTGGCCACACCCTGTGCCTTGGTATCTTTGTCGTTCTGAGTCAGCGATTGAGAGTCCTTTGGCTGAGAAGAAGACATAGGCAGTGACTTTATATCCAAGTTTGACAAGGACTTCGCAAGTGGTGAGAGAAGTATTCCTGGGTTGCTAACAGCTTTCACCTCGTTCACTCTGGAGGAATTTGATTTATTTAATTCGTTCGAACTCTTTCCAATAGTACCAAGTTCTTTGCTTGGCGGTTCACTAACTTTCTCCCGATAAAGGTTTTCTACGTTTTTTTCGGCGGTCTTCTCTTTGGCCTGAGCTTTCAACCTTTTAACTTCTTCCTGTAGTTTGCTTACTTCACGCCTGAGCTCATTGATCTCCCTGTCCTTGTGACTGAAATCTTCACGATCATTTTGTTCTTTATTAACTTTACCCTTCCACTTCTGAATTTCGATGTTTAGTTCGTTAATTTGGTTCTTAAGTCGTTTTATTTCTTCTGCCCCGGCCAAGTTTCCTTTACTTTCCAGAGATATCACCTTCAGGTTAGCTTGATCTAGTTCACTTTCCAGTTCTTCTTTACGACGCTTTGCATGATTAAACCTCAGTTTAGACTCCTCAAGCTGGAAAAGAAGTTTTTTATTCTCTTGAATCAACTCGACCTGGTCTGCGCCTCGAGTTGAAGTATGTTTGAGGCCTTCATTTTCATCCTGCAACAACTTACAATCATTGTTAGAATCCTTCAACTCAAACTTGATTCTGTCCAGCTCTCTCTCATAGTCTTCCTTCATTTCTTCGCTCTTTTCTTGTGCTTGTTTAAGCTGTTTTTTAACCTGTTCGAGTTCTTTACATTTTCCTTCAAATTTTTTTCCCTCTTCAATAATTTTGTTCCTAAGTTCCTCATACGCAAATGTCAGTTCAACTACTCTTGTTTCCTTTTCTTTGACAGATTCCTCATTCTCTTTGTCAGCGAGCTTCAATATGGTCTTTATTTCAGCAAGTTCCGTAGTCTTCATCTTTAAACATTCCTTCTCTTCTGCAAGCATCTTTTCCATATCATTCAAAGTATTTGCCAATTTGTTCTTCTCCTTCACTTCCTCTTGTAACTTCTCTTCAAGTTCTCGCAGTTTCTTGGTAGAATTCTCCAGAAGAAACTTTTCTTCGCTCTTTTGCATCAGCGATGCATCTTTCTCTTCTTGCAAGTGACCTTTCTCGATTCTCAAACTTTCAAACTGTTCCTTCGTCAAGTCACACTGCTGCTGCAGTTCCGCAACAACCTGAGTGGATTTTTCCAGCTTCTCCTCTAAAGATGTGATCGTTATCATCAACTTGGCTTTTTCATCAGTCAAGCTAGCAATCAGAACTTCCTTTGCTTTTGATTCCTCCTCTAGTTTATCTGACTCAGATTTCAGTAAGTCAACTTTGCTGTACAAGTCATCTTCCCTGACCTCCCTTTCCTTATTATCAAGTTTTGTCTCTTTTTGTATCTCACTCAGATTCTTTTGCAGTGAAGAGTTGATGTTACTCAGTTCTTTCAATTTCTCTTCTAACGTGCTGCATTTTTCCTGTAGCTGACTTACGTTGTGGCGTTCATCTTCTAAATCGGAGATAAATTGCTGGATTTTCTCATAACTGTAATTACCTGAACTCCACAGTTTTCTCTCTGCATCGTGTTCTCTGTCTCTCTCATCTGCCGCTTCTATAAGAACATTCTAAAAAGAAAGAAACAAATACAGATGTCTGTCAATAACGTTACTATGAAAACGTCTAGATAGGGAACTGTTGTTAGAGAATGAAAATAGTTGGACGGAGTTTGCATCTGACTAGGGGAATTAGCTACACCAACAGTGAGTGGAACGCAATGTTGTTACAAGCCATTTCTCCCGACAGCGAAGTGAATGAGAAGACAAGAGTGCCTTTAAAAGTTACTAAACAATTGCATTTGCGATAATACCTTTGTCCCGCGTTTTTTCAAAGGATGAATAACGCTATCCATTAGATCAATTATTGTCTAGATAGGATAATTCGCCTTGACAACCCTTATGTACTGTCCTCGGAGAGTATTGTATCCAGCGGATTGCATTATCCAAACTTTAACCAACTGGGCCCGTAGCAGTAGAATGGCTTCACTCACCTTTTCTTGTTGTACCGTTTTAAGACCATGCCGCAGCTGTTGCACAACCGATTCCATCTCTTGCAGCTCGTCATTTTTTGCTGCAAGTTTATGTTCTAGATTGTCAATCTTGTTGCTGAATCTCTCCTCTTGTTGCAAGGCAAATTGCTTGGCAGCTTCAACAATTTCTCGCCTCTCATTTTCAAGCCTTTCAAGATCTTGCTCCTGCTTTTCCGCTTTCAAGACTTCAAGCTGGGATAAGACAGGAATGTGAATATAGAACAAGGAATTGAATTTTGTACTTAGTAAGCATGATAAGTCTCACTGCGGATGTATTTGGTTTCGCAAGAAGAACCAATGGAAATTCATGTTCGCCAGTAATTCACTTAATTCGCAAATTCCTAGCCACGTTTCTCGGGAAAATATTAAATTAAGACTAAAGTACGCTTTTGTACGATTTTGTTCACTTGGCCGTTTGGCAGCACATCCGAGACTTGATCAACCTTGAACTCAGTTCTCCTTAGAACTCGGCTTTCCAGAGGACTGGAAAATAGCAAGAGCAATCAAAGTACTCTTAAATTATGAAATTCCACTGCACTAAAAAAAAAAACACCAGACATTTATGACATAAAGAGCTTTAAAGAAAATAAAGGAATAAGGCAAACTCCTAACCTCTCTATTAGCTGCATTCAAAGCTTCCTTTAGTTTCTGCTGATCGGTTTCTTCATCTCTGTATCCTTCCAGGACAGTTTCAGAATTATTTTCTTTGCTCCACTCCAACTGCTGGGTGACCTCTCCCAAGTGATGCCGCAACTCCCGCTCGACCTCTTCTGCTGCAACATACTTAGCTTCAAGCCTGCTGACTTCAAGATTTGTCTTCTTTAGACACTCATCTTTCTCAAAGATTTCTTCGTCTTTCTGTACCAGTTTGTACTTCAGTTCTTCACATTGGGATTCAAGTGCTCTTATTTTGGTTTCAAGATCCAATTTCACATTAGCAGCTGAAGAAGCTCGCTTCTCTTTCTGTTGAAGTATCTCCGCGTGCTGTTGTTCCCTGGTATTAAGATCTCTTTGCAAGTCATCCAGTCTTCTTTTCAAACTAACATTTTCTTCTGCAATCAGTGACTCGGCATTTTCAGGGCCATTCTTCAGCGAGGACAATATCTTCGTTTTCTCCTCTTCCCATTGTCTTTCTTGTTTTTGAAATGCGTTCATCATGGCTTCGTTGTTTGATTGTTCTCGGAGCAATGAATGCTTCAACTGCACAATTTGTTCCTCCAGATCTCTCGATCCATCATCTCTCTGCTGACATCGTTCATACTTTCCTTTGAGAGTAGCCAGTTCATCTGTCAGCGAACTGACTTGGTACTTGAAAGACTCAAGCGTTTCAGTCTGGTCGCTAAGATTTCTTTGCAGTTTTTCCACCTGAGAACATCTGGCCTTGAGCAGGTTCTGTAGCTTCTCTAATTCCTTATCCTTCTGCAAATCAACACGTGGCACAATTATTAAAACCAACGTAATTGAAGTGTTAAATGAGGTTAACAGTAAATTCAAGCACACTGAAGAGCAGCCGAAAACTGAACCGCAGCTTTCAGCCACCTTCAGTCAATAATATTTTTCATTAACTACCATACAATTTAGTGTATAGTACTGTTCTAATTTTTTTTTCAAGTCTTGCTGCATTGTGTCAAACCAGGAGCGCAAGTCTAACTACAAAAAATGCGCAAGACATACAGCTACATAGGTGATCTTAGATCATGATTTGAAAAACACTATCACAAAAGAAGAAGTTCAAGTTCACTTGAAGTTCAAAATGTTGTAATTCACCTAATAATAAATCACTAGTTAAACGTACCCAATGGCAGCACATCAGAATCATAAATGATGAACACATTGACTTTCCTCACCTCTCCTTTGTCCTCTTCATGTTTCCTCATGTCATCCACTGACTGTTTACTTGTTATTTCCAGTTCCATTCTAACAGCACACACCTCTTCCTCAAGTCTTCCTTTCTTGAGCGACACCTCTGCTAGTTCATTGTTCTGACCGGCTAGTCTCTCTTCCAAACTCTCCTTCGCCTGTTTCAGCTCTTCACAAGCATGCATCATCTCAGTGTTTTTGGAAGATAACTCGGCCACTTCTGTAGTTTTCTTGTCCAACAATGAGCACCATTCTTGCTTCTCCGACAAGAGGTCTGCAATTTTATTTTCTGCGTCCTGGAATTTTCCCTCAAAGCAATCAATCTCTCCCTGTAGTTTCTCCACCAAACCGTTGCCAAGCTCCTCTTTTTCTTTCAATTTTCTGTTTGTTTCGTCAAGCTCGGAATCTTTTAAGGCCATTGCCGAGGTATGTTGAGACTCCATTTGACGTAAAGCATCTTGAAGATCGGTCAACTCTTTCTTTGTGTCTTCTAGATTGGATTTCAGTTCGCCTTTGCTGGTCTCCAATGACTGCACCTGATCTTGAAGAATACTGATCATCTTTTCGCTTTCTTCTTTCATTCTCCCCATTACTTCTTTCTCATCTTTGGCACTAACAAAGGACTTTAACTTTTCCTCAACTTTACAGAGTTCTTCGTTTGCGTGCTTCAACATTTGTTCAACCTCATGCTTCTCAGTTTCCACACCTTTATATATTGCTTCACTTATTTCCACTTGCCTTCTGAGTCGTGACATTTCGTCTTGACCGGTGCAGATCTCACACCTTAACTCTTCTATCCTAGCTTCAAATTCTTCCTTTTGTTGATTCAGTTGCTCAGATAGCTTGGCCTTCTCTTCTTTCACTTTGTGCTTTTCATCTTCAACTTCTTTTAATGTCTTTTCAGCACGAGAAAGTTGGTGACGTGTTTCGAGTAGGTGCTTCTGCGAGTCATCAAGTTTGTCAACCACATCTCTGTAATCCTGGCCTTTCAAGTCTGCCAGCTCACAGGCCTTTTTGTAGTCTTGCTGGTAAACCTTGCACTCGTGTTTTAAAGCTTCCATTGCTGCTTGGTAATCTCTGGACTTTTCAAGAAGTGACGATTTCTCCTCTTCAAGATCTTTACGAGCTCTTATAAACTCGTCCTCTCTCTTTTGCATTTTCTCACTCAAGGCTTCATAAGACTCTTCCATCTTCACCCTCTCCTGGTCTTTGGAGGTTGAAACATTGTCAAGGAGTACAACTGTTTCTTTTAGTCGTTCAATCTCCTTCTTACTGTTCTCAAGCTGCTCAAGTGCTGAAGAACACTCTTCAGATTTTTGTCGCAACAATTTGCTCTGTTCCAGGGATTTTGATTCCCTTTCTTCTTCCATTCGCTTATTATCTTCTTCATGTTTCAATTCAGAAGTTCTCAGCAGCTGTTCCAGCTCCAGTCGGTCACTTTGTGCTTTAGTGAGAGTCTTGCCCAGAACATCAAGTTGATTCTGGAGTTTAGACACTTTATCTTCATTTACAACCTTGTTCTCTCTTAGTTCTTGTATTTCACCCCCTTGCTTTTCAAGTGCAACGAGTTTATTATCCAGATTTTCTTGTACACTTTGTAGCTCCTCTGAAAGAGTACCACTCTTCTTGCTTTCGGCTAACAATTGAGCTTCCAAAGTTTGGATATTTTGCATGAGTTGTTCCACTTTCGTCTCCTTCTGTTTCTCATTTGACAGATTTGCAGTGAGTTGAGTAGATACAGCTTCAAGCTCACTTCTAAGGGTATCATTGGACTCTTCCTTTTCAGAAACCTTCTTCTTCAATTCCAACACCGCTCCTTCTAGGAGATTAACCTTTTGATTTAGCGACTCAATAAAAGAATCCTTGTCCTCTAGATCCATCTGTAACATTTCTTTCTGTGTTTCTAATTGTCGTATGTCTTCACGGTGCCGATGAACCATGTTGTTTGCATCTTTAAGTTGATTTTCTCTGTTTGTAAGCTTGCTGGTAAGTTCCTCCTCTGAACACGCCTTTCTTTTCAACTCAATTTCTGTGTTTTCCAATTTTTCTGTCAAGCTTAAAACCTGTACCTCGGCTAGATTCTCGGATGCTTCAATTTTACAACGCAAATCATTTAACTCTGATTCTTTGCTTTCGATGCGTGCTTCTAAATGAGTACACTTTTCACCCAACTGTGACATTTGACTCTTTTGTGCTACATTTTGTTCTTTTAGTTCAGCTAGTTCATTTCCACTTCCTGTCTGCAACTCTTCAATAAGATGGCATTTACTGGTCAGTTCTTCCTGGCTGGTTTTAAGTACTTTGGATATCTGCTCCAGCTTGTTTTGCAAATCCGTATTTTTCTCCTGCAAGGTGGAGCTTAGGCAACTTTGTTCATCTAGTTTATTCCCG
>Ga0126337_10001419_pt1 | contig 14475 bp, 5 predicted proteins | sample DipCmetagenome_FD_92527 | JGI IMG/M metagenome (GOLD analysis project Ga0126337, IMG submission 92527) | Coral microbial communities from La Bocana,Puerto Morelos, Mexico - Diploria C A metagenome | ecosystem: Host-associated > Invertebrates > Cnidaria > Coral | place: La Bocana,Puerto Morelos... | reverse complement strand
TCGGTGACCCCTATTTTTCTTTCGATGGGTCGTTTTCTCTGCCGATTTTCTACGTTTTGCGAAAAAATGAAAAAAATCTATCGAGTAGAATTTTGAATATTTTGCAAAACGCTCCATCGAATTTCATTCATTTGACCTCTTCGTTTAGCTGTGCGTCAGTTTCAAATGCCTCTTAAACTGGGTTAAGGTTTCTGAAAATGATGGCAATATTTGAAATTATAAATGCCGCAGATCCACTTGCACAACATATTATTAGGATAGTTTGCCTCTGTTGACTTATCCTTGACATTTTAACCTAAAGTTCTTGGAGACCATGCTGAATTACGCGCACCAATTTTTCAAAATCAGACTAGTTTTCCACACGCCTTAGCTCTGAAACGAAGCCGGTGACCCCCTATTTTTATTTCATTTCTGAAACAAGTAAGTCATTATCTCTCCGCAGTAGAAGTTTAAAAAAAATCCATCGAGTAGAAAATTTTTGCGCGAACGTCCTTAAGCAAACCACAACGTTGAAGAGTAAAATGGCTGTGTACGCATGCGTTATAATTCTGTGTTCATTTCTTTGCCATTCTTTACAAAACAACAAGGAATAACCACATTCTGCGTATCATTATAAATGTAAAATAAGGCGGACAATGAATTTTTTGAAATTTCAATCTTTTCGAATTTACAGATCTTAGAGATTCTGTTTAACTCTGATTGTGAAAGACAACTGAATGAGTCTAAATTTTTGCGAGATTCAGAGGATGAATGTAAAGTCGTTTCTTAATCGACGTTGTTCCTGGAGTTGTTGCTTAAACTCCCTTCGTTTGTTTGGACGGCAGGCGACGGTCCGCACTTTCGAGAATCCGTTTGTTCAGTTGCGTTGTTTTCGGGCGTTCGTCTGCTTTGCACTCGTTTGGCTGTTCATTTCTACATGTATTTCTCTACCGTTCACTGATTCATTTTATAATGTCTGGCCAAACTCATATGGCTGGTTTGCAGGGTCACGCCATCAAAAATAAAAATTATAGCCATTCAATAAATTCATTTAAAAAACTAGGATATGAGAGATGATTGATATATAAACAACGTCGCCAAGATTTAGATTTGTGCGGTAATTCATTCGCGCGCTATTCGGAAAAGTGTTCTACCCAAATTTATAGAGCTTTGTATGGAGACGCCATGTTGGTGCCCATGCACATGCGCACCAACATGGCGGACGTAAAGTAACAGAAACATCTGCCATTGAGTTCTGCCATCGAAACGAAATAACTTTATCAATACTTCTTCTAGAGCAAGAACTGTTTAGTTAGCCAAAACTTGAACAATAACTCATCTTTTGCCCTGCTCGAGAGCGTTATCTGTCTGCCATTTTAATGTAACGCAACGCACAAACTTGGAAATACAGACTTACTCTATTGCATAATGAGGAACCCTGTAGGGCTCAAACGTTGCAAAACGTCAGGTTTTTAGAGGTTCTTACATCAGAACTAGAACTTCACAAAGATTGACGTTTTTTGATTTTGGAAAATGATGACGTCACATGAAAACCAAGAATTAAATTTTCGAAATGTATTAAAACATAGCTAGGGTAAAACCCTTTCGTTTCTTTCGGATATTTTTATAAAAGAAGGCATCCTCACAACGTTGTAGGTTTTCTTTTGCTTTGAAGTGAAGCGACACATAACAAATCCCCCACGAGAACATCCACGCAACGCGCGAGTCAGAACATACGAGGAAAAACTGGGTTCCAGGCTTTAAAGTTTTTTTTTACGAGGGATTGCCTTGGGTATAAGGCCTGTAGGTGGGATTCTCTCTCTTACCTTGACAATCGCTTGCGTAAAGATATTTACACAATTTTTCTTGATATTCGTGGAAAGCTCTTGATTAAACTATATGATTTCCATAATTGACACTCAAAACTATTCCAATTTCGTTTCAGGAATTCAATGGTAGCAATTCCACTACACATGAACTTGCTACCCCAAGGTTAGCACGAGTAGTCCGTATCCATCCAATAGTAACAAGTGGTCCGCTCATCTGCCTCAGAGTTGGTGTGTACGGGACTCCAGGTATGATTAGAGCCAAATTATGGGGAAAAATCGTCAAGCGACAGTGAAATCCTGATATAGAGAACAGGGAAGCAACCCATCTGTTCTTTTCAATATCTGTTCCCCAGTAGACGTCTTGCTGGCTGGGAAAATATTACACAATCAAAGACATTCCTTGCGTATTCCCTTGCAATTTTTGTTTGCGTTCCATAATACAGTTTCTCATCCTGACCCGAGGGTTACCCCCTTCCCTTCCTTAATTGAGGTTGTAGATATGGCCTCTTGGAGCCAGACGGACACCATCCCATGTAAAGATGTCGATATGGCCTTGTGTGTAAATTCGAGTGATATTTCTGTTGGCTGTTCAAGTTTCACAAGGAAATTCGCTGGGAAGTAGAAGCTGATGCATATATATCTTCTTGAGAAAGGACCTGATATAAATTTGACAGCTACTAAGAAAAGTAATTTTAAAACTGAAACCCTTGTTTGTTGGCTACTTCGTGGGCATGATGGCCCCCAATCTCGGAACGAGGTTGAATGATCGCCGATGAATTCGGTCCCGGATGAATCTGAAAAACTGATTAGTTATGTGCCCCTGAATAAATCCCTTTATTTCCGAACGGTAATCTCCATCGCATTTTAGTCAAGTGATTAATCGTAAAATAACTGGAGCAAAGTCCGAGTTTCTTGAGTCGTCGTAATAATTTAACTCCGCTGAGTGTATCAAAAAGTAGCTCATTAGACAAGTAAAACGAAGGAATGTTTGCAAAACTAACCCGAATAAAACTTCCCAAACTTGGCCAAAGTGAAATTCTAGTGGAAATATTGCCAGAAGCGTAACAATATAACTCCGTTTAGGTTTTTCTTCCAGGAGAAAAGCGTCACAGGTCTTCAGCTTAGTTTCACGGATTTCATATAATACATAAGTTAAAAATCGCCCGCACATGATTGAGAAGGGAACAATGAGAGTTAACAAAATTGGGTTTAAATGTGCTAAATTGACGTTTGCTTACTTCACCCACTTCGACAAGATAGATTTCAAAATAAATCAGAATTGGTGCAGAAGTCTCGTGTTTTAAATATTTATAACCTTACTAAAGAGCATTAGTATCACCCAACTAGTGGACTAATGCAAATCCTGCATTTTGATTGGCTACGCTACTAGAGGACTATTAGCAATAGTCATCGAGTAGGGAAATTCTTTCGTTTTATTCCCAAATAAATCTTTCTTCAACTTGCCTTTTGCTAACTTTATTATTTCTTTTTTTGTCCGACTAGTTGGGTGATACTAAAACAATTAGACCCTTATTAATTATCCCATTATTTGCTGCCAAAACCACAAATTGTAAAAGCACAAAACTGTCATAAACTTACCTACAGTAAAACGACTTTATTTCTTTTTTGTATGTTTTCAGTTTTAAACGTGAAATGTGATGTGCATCTCATGACAATCACTATCTCCAAATCAAGCCTGGGACCAGAGGTGAAGCAACTGTATGTGGGTCAGGAGATTGAAAGTTGTACGTTTGACGTGGATCCGAGTGCAACAGACATGACATTAGTGATACCTGTTGACACTTGTGGAACGAAACAGTGGACTCGTGGAGATTACTTGTTTTACAATAACGTTGTATACGGAAGGGCTCAGGCTCAAGGAGCCTCGCTGGTGGTTCACTCGCTGGACGTAACATTCAATGCAACGTGTGTGTTTAACAGAATCGTGAATGTAACTGCCAGCTATTTGCCCAATGCCAATTTTACCCTTAGTACAACAGGTAATAAGTCCGCCTTAAGGTTTCCATACACCGTTAGAGGCGTCTTACTCCCAAGCGACTCGGACTCTCACATTTAGAGGTCGTGAAAAATTTATGATTCATTTTATTTTAGAATTCTTGGTATAGTGTGATACCCAGCTCTATAAGCTTTAATAGGTATCTACAGTTTAAGCCGAACGCGCTACATCGCTTGTACGCGAGACACCTCTGAAGGTAAACATTAACCTTAAACGTGGTTTCACTGTGACATGAGCACAAGCACATGCATAAGTTTAACGTTAGTGAGGCACAAAACACAAACACGTATGTGCAGAATGGACAATTGCCTTGTTTTGGTTCCATGCCTCCTCGACAGAGTACTGACGAAAAGATGGCGGACGATGGTTACGCTTGTGCTCAGGCCGTAGCAAGTTCTCTCTTGACATACGAAATACGTACAAACACAAGAAGAAGAAAACATTTTGCTCTGGTTGTGCTTACTCTTGCGTTGTGCGTGCCTTTACTACCGTGTGCTGATATCGTAGAGGAAACTTAACATAAATTCGTGTCGCTAATCACAATATTAATTCATGCATGTACATAGTTTAACCTTAAGCAGAAAGTTCACTTGTTCCCATGAAAACCAAGCTTCGAAAATATTTACCTCATCGATCAGCTCCTGCACATATCCAAGCGGCTAATGGCATATAATAGAGGCCTCCCTCGTGCTTTGATTGGCTAATATCAAAATCCAGGAGGATGCAGGGCGAGTCACTTCCCTTGTATGGCTAGGTTTGAAATGGCCGTAGTTTTCCACAGAATAAGTAGTGTACCACTATCTAGAGTAGTTTGTTTCGCCAGGCAGGTCATTCTGGCCATGCCTGCGTTTGCTCGAAGCAGGCTTGGGGTGAATGTTTTTTTAGTAACACTATAGTCTTCCATATTTTTAGTATCACAATTTCGCAAAAGGGCCTATCAACACGTATTACTGTAGCATTTGATGTGTTTGATTCTTGTCTTTTCGCTATCAGAATACGGCGAGTTGAACTTTTCAATGGCTGCGTTTAGCGATGTTGAACATACCGATGAAATTACCGCGGCGGATCAGCCATTAGCCGTTGGAACAAGGTTATTCATTAAAGTGGAGGTCCGATCTAGCAATGAAGAACTGGACTTGCTTTTGGAAAGATGTTATGCGACCCCTACAAGCAACAGAGAAGACGACAATCAGCGGCAATTCATCGTTGGAGGGTAAGAATAAATTTACTCTTGGGGAGACTTGTGGAAGACGTCTTCTACGCAGACGGTTCTTTAGGCTCGTCATGCGTGATTATTTGAACTACGTTTGAGCTTGACTTTAGATCAGGGCAAAATTGTCTTTAATAAGAGAAGGGCGGTGGCCTCAAGGTTAGCCTATTATTATTCAGATCGAAGAGTCTGTTGTTCGAGCCCTGGCCGGGGTCGCTGTGCCTTTCATTCTGTTGTAGAAATGTGTACCAGTGAACATGGTCACACTGGAATGGATAAGTACCCATCCAGACGGGAGGGGGGATGGGGTGGTTTCGAGTAGATACACTCCTAGTAACTTGATTCTAAAGAAACCAGAGCTTCGCTCGCTCCTTCTCTCGGGAGTATGGAGCACGTGACCTGAAGCTGACAGCTTAAAAACATAAGAATAACAACAAAGAAATTGATTTTCCTACCTATTATTTGATCCAATTGTTACGATCATTAAAAGTGATAAACTAATAACAATATGATAAATAAAGGATTTTGCATGGCCGTGCGGAGAGTTAGCACAAGAAGAAAAAAGTCGTATCTCCAGTTAGCGGCCATTTAATGTTCTATTTATCATTACACTTGAAATACCAAAGCATTTCACTTTCGCTGTGAAAGGCGCGATTATTAAGTACCATAGCAACGTTGATGTTTTCAATTGTAAAGATATTGTTCCTTACTGCAACTGAGAATATTTCTGTCTGCCATGCACCCCCCTCCTCCAGACGGGATACTGCTGGTCCATAGCAGATCCCCCGCTCTGTGGGAGTTTTTTGAGTCGGCATCCATTAATTTTCCTGGTTGGAGACAGATGCTATGGGAGTTTAACACAACACAAAGAGCTTGGCTGCGATTTGGACCCAAACCCGGACCACTAGATCAACCCAGCGCATTAATCAATAGACTTGAAATAATTGAATTCTAACAGTTCTTTTTATCTAAACAAGTATACCTTTATACGTGTTTAATCCCAGTCTATGCCTTTGTTTCAATTCAGATGTCCAGACCTGAAGGATGACAACACCACCGTTCATAATTGCAAGAATTCTTCTGTCCAGGCGTTTGAAATCGACGTGTTCCTTTTCGAGGGAGCTGGCAATCGTCTTTATTTCTTCTGTGATGTGATTGTATGTTTCGCCGGAGTATCACGCTCGACATGCAATGACCACTGCGAGGCTTGTAGCGCAAACGAGCGAAGACGACGCTCAGCGGAATCATATGACAAAGGATCCGCGCCATATAATCTGAAGATCGGTCCATTTCAGATCCGAGATGCAGCAGCACAGAAAGAACAAGGTATTAAAATGTTTCTCTGTTTAGCATTATAATATAGATTGCACCCTGTGCGCGCTCTGATTGGTCAAAAACCCATGTTTTATCAGAATGTAAAACACAGAAAAAGCGTATTTTATTGTTTTCCGCTTCATTTATCTCTATATCATAAAGCAAATGAAAAGCCGTATATTACACTGTGATAAAGGAAAGGAAAATAATTCCTTGAGAAAGGGTTACATACTAACTAGGGAATTGTGTGTATATATTTTTGAAGATGGATGATTTTATAATGTAAAGCTTTATTTGAGAAGGATCTCTACAAAGTTATGCCTTGTTCAATGTGTAGGACCTGAGGGGGAGGGATTGGGCCAAATTCCCTAAATTAAAATCAAATAAGACATATTATAACACGCTGAGTTGGCCCCAGAATGCTGGAAATCTCTTTTCCGAGAACCTCAATTTTAAAAAATTTTTGGGCAGAGGATGCCCCCGGATGTCCCCGGACCTCCTTACCCCTTAGGCAGTCCGTCCCTTCTCTAAAATCCGTTATCCGCCCCAGTCAAAAGTAATTGAATTTGCTTTGTTTCTTCTTCAGACATACTTTCAGATCAGAGCAATCAAGATGGTCATGATATTTCTAAGCAGATGGTGATTGTCCTTGTGCTCAGTGGAGTAGCGCTGATTACCTTAGTTGTAACTGTTGCAACAGTAGTGGTTCTAATTCGAAACAGATCTCCTTCTACCGGCGACCATACCAAGATTCTTGCTCCTGGCACACCTACAAGAACCCACGCTTGGCTTGATGTCGGCGGCACGCACACTGAAACATAATTTAACTTAGTATATTTTCTTCCCTCATCGTATCAGTCTTAGTTTAAATCCGTTTTGGATACGTGAGTATGTCAGGCACGTAAAACACAAGATGTGATAAGATGTACTCGCGATTTTGCTGACTACGCATAGGCCATTGATTCACCCCTCAACAAAGGTTGCAATGTTGTTCAAATGTTTGTTCTATAAATTCACTGTCGGCGACTTGACATATCATGTTAAGTTTCGAAAACGAAAACTTTTGAATGTCTGCGTGCAGAAGAAAAGAATAGAAACTCATTGCCTGAATTAGACTCACCAATTCCTATTAGAAATCAAAACGGATTTGATCAGATATTTTTAACTAACCAAGTATAGATCTTGTATTATACTTTTGTGGAAGGGAATGGAATATAGGAACAACAATTTTGTAAGCGTTCCCGGTCTTTCATAAATGTACCCAGCTACTCCTGTTTGCATATTTTGTAAGTATCACTGATAGGTAACGCTGACATCATTTTAAAACATTTCTTAGATGAGGTATAATATTTCTGCTAAATTTTAAAAATTAGATTTATTCGTGAAGACTATCAGTTCTTCTCTGCTTGAATTCGGTATTTACTATGACTTATCGTTAATCATTTGAAATAATGTAGTGAATACAGCATTTAAGGACTTGATTGCTGTTTAGAGTATTTTTTCCTATAAACGTTTTTTTTTTTATCACTGTTTTCTTTTTTACACTAAAGAGGGTCAAGTTGAAGAAAAATAAAACTACTTCAGCTTATACTGTGTCTGAAGAAATTACAGATATGGTATCTTACACCGCTATCAACGGCACGGTCTATAACTTTGTTATTCCTTACTTAAATTTCCTTCTTTGAGGAAATTACAAATGCACTGTATTATCATTTGCAAGTATATTTTTTAGATGCTTAAAATTCTGTCAAGAAGTCTTTAATGCTAAGTTAGTGCATAGCATAAATATGTTTTTTCCTTCTTACCTTTGGTCTGAAGTTATTGACCAGTCATATCATCGTTAGATATTGAAAAAAATAATATGTTTTCTCTTGTCTTTTTTTGTCAGTCGTTTATCAGGATTTTTGATGAAAATTAGCTCGCAGTCAAAAGCGGTCGAACTGTCGAGCAAAAATAAAATGTGCCATTTTCAAATGTTTTTTTGAATACTGTTGCTCTAGTTCTTGAACATTTACAGACTGCTTTCAGGATCAAAGATCACTCATGAAAAGCATGATAATTCAGTTATTCAGTTTCAGTCAAATATCAATTTAGTTCACCTCTGGGTTCATTATTTTTAAAACACGAGCAAAAGTCGTCTCTAACCAATACTAGGATTTTGTCAATTTTAAATTTGGTCAACTGATTTAACTAATGACACGTTTCCTCTTTCAGCCAAAAAAAAAAAATATGGAAAAACAAACACGCTGAAAATAAGCCTAAAAAATAGGCAATCGTTTTAGTGGTTACTACACTACAAGGAAAAAGTTCCTAAACTTTTTTTTCTGTACGGAGTTATTAATAGAAACCTTCCGATGGGTCTTACAAAGAAGATTCTAGGGCGCTGCAATTCATAGTCTCCATCATAGTCATATTTATAGAAGATGGTAGAAAAAAAATCTTAGACACTCTGACAAAGGCATAGTACAGTTTGAATGAAACCGCTGCTCTCCAAATATTCTGAACAAGTCAAAGAATAAAACCATTATCACTTACCTCAGTTTTAGCGTATCTGGAAAATAACAGAGCCTTAACTAGTAAGACTTTTAGCGCCCTACGTGTCCCCTAGCAAAAAAATTAAAGGGGCCCCCAGAAATTGCTTTTCTTTCAGTGGGACAGCAAAGACCACAGAGTATAGTTCAGCAATACTTATACGTGCATCCTTTAGACTGTCTGGGTTAGTTATTCATTCGCCACTGCATGCCGAGAAGGGATTCCTTAGCAACCAAGTTTAACTTTCTCACTCTACATTCAGCTTTATGTTTGTCGCTGCTTCTAAAACTGAGCTTCTTATATAAACAAAATAAACTCAAATCAACTATCTTAAATTGCCTTCAGGGCATCATAAACACTATGACACACTAAGAACAATGCACCCTTTGAGTTAAGACATGATTAGAGAGCAGAAACGCCTGCACTCAAATCTTTTCATTTCAGACTTTTGAAGTTACTTCAGATCTCAGTATTTGGGCTTGGATATAAAAGCACGTCGGTCACTTAGGATAATAGCAAGTTTATTTTAAATCTGATCGCCCGACTGTCCGTTTTTCTTTCATGGCTACTACAAACGATTAAATCATTTTATGAAGCCTACAGGGAAAAGAGCTGTTATCTGCACTCAGTTTCTCGGATTGATGGAAGAGTCAGCCGGAGACCAAAATGACAAACACGCTAAAAAATGTTGACGACCGACATTACAAGATTCAAATACTGCACCAATGTTGCTAATAATGCGACAACGATAGTAAGAATAACCAAGCTTAACCACAATGGTTTATTCCATGCTTGATTGTTAAGTTGAACAGAAGTGCCCAGTATGTACATGGCGCTCTCAAAGAGCGATGTAATCAACATGGCTTTGTTGTTAGTCACGGTTACAATGTGGCGTAATCTCTCCGTACATAGCTGGATAGCTTTGAGCTTTTTCCACTGCAGTTTTCATCCCAAGTAAATTAAACCAAGATCCGAGCAGGGAAGAAAAACGAACGACACTAATTGAAAATGTTCTACAGTGTTTGGGAAGGAAGATTAGGTCAAATTAAATTTCATACACAATCGGGGAGTTGGATAACCCGAGTGATGGACGATTGTGGCTCTAGCAATCTATTTGCCAAGGTGGAGTTTTTTTTTTAATAACCAATCGCTGAGGAAAACTTAATAAAACGGATGTATTGACAATCCCTCAGCTCGCCTCAATCCTCTCGTTGGCACTCCAATTTTGCTTTAGATTGCATCACTGCGTGAAGCCTTCCAGGTTTCAACTTCCCTGGCGAACAACTCTGTCCATGGAAACGCTGCTTCTGAAACAAATAAATACCTTTACATTATCTTATTTTCCTTTGTGCCCTGATCTTTTGTTGTGATCAGTTGCAGGTAAATATAAAAGCTTCTTTTTATTGAACTCATAACTGCAGGACTCCAGTAGAAATGACAGTGGCTCTATGTTTTATTTGATTTTAGTTGTTGCCTCCTTTATGGTTAAAAATAGATCGAACTGTATAGTAACGCTGAAACTTTCAGCTCTCTGTGTTGCGGGATAATATCTTCGGGAGGTCAAAACCGATTTTATAAAATCGATGTATTAGCAAATTAAACCATGCTTCTTCGGGAATTAAATACTAAAAGAAATAAAAGACAATATCTGTCGGACTGGACAAAAAATTGAGGGCAACTTTTCACATAAATCCATTTCCAGAAACTAGAAAGTAAATTAATGATCGAGACAAAATGTGATGGGGTTTTAGTTAGGCTCATTCAGTCATCTTTTTGGATAATGATAACGCCGGAATTGGTGTTATTTTTCAATTTTTATTAACAACGGCACTGTTCATGTGGAGTTATTATCTTTTAATATACTTAATATATGTTAAAAAAATGTATTCGCTTTGGCAATATAATTTACTAATTGTATTGCGTTATTGTTGCAACTGATCATGCAGCGAAATAAACTGATTGGCAGCCGGACATGCTTTTTTTTATGCAGTTAGCTTCTATGTCGAAAACGCTCTGTCGGATCTTTATGGATCTGTCCTCTTTGAACCACAAAATAAACTTTATTTACTGAAGAACTTTATCTACTGATGAAGCGGAAACAACACTCGTGCAACGAAATGCTGGGCGTTCCGCTCGATAAGATAACAACAACTTGGGGGCCGGGTCTGACCATGCGTGCACCCCTTGCTGATGAGAGCGTAGCTATAACTTAAATATTGCCTTTTCATGGTTAATCATTTCCTAACCTCTTCAACGGACGATTGAAAGCAGCCTGTGTCAGGTGAGGTTCCAATGTTCAGTTGTAACTGTCTATTACAAGGATAAAATTTCTTTTCTATATAACTGGCGATCATCACGCTATATCTGTGGTTCATCTTTGCTTAAGCATTGTAACAAGCTTGGGAACCAAAGAAGCTGGAGTAAAGGTTGAATGAAGGTTCATTTTCTCCGTTACTAGATCCAAGGTTCTTACAAAAAGAGCCATAACGTGGTTTTAGAGGACGTCGGTGACTTCCATGATAGTAGTTAAGCTAAAACGTTTTAGACAGGCGGGATTGCTAAACGTTGACTGCAACGCGTATATGTTTTAAGAAACTTCAAGTCACGTCCACCTTAGAAACTCCGGGTCACAAGCCAAGTCAATACGGCAAAGGAAAAGGAAAATTTCTAATCCGAATCATTGCATTGTGCCTACTTGAACCTTGATATCACCAGTTCGGCTACCTCAAACTCAAAGCATTTTCTCTTGGATTGGCAGTCATTTACTGTACTACTGTCTAGCTCGATTTCCCGACATCTTGGACCTTTTTCCGTTTCCCGTACGATCGGCGTAGCAGCCGGGTTTTTATTAACTGCGTTACAAAAAATTTATCTACATAATTGCTTCTGAAAGAGAAAGTAATGAATCAAAGATAACACAAATTATAGTTATCAATGAAACAACAATAACAGCTCATAAAAAAATAATAAAATAAAACCAAAAAACAAAGCCCCCCCCCAAAAAAAAAACAAGCAAACCATCTTTCCCAAAGACCGACCGATTGCCTTTGTGATCAATTTAAGATTATTTTCGTTAGGGCAGGACGTTTTCGGCTTATTTTCTATTAGTCTTTATTGTTGTTTTATTGAAAACTTATTTCATTGATAACTCTTTCAGGGGTGATCAGTTTCAGCCGCCAGGAACAGTCAGCCGCTGAAGCGTCCTGGAAGTTTAGAACAATGATGTGCAGCTTAAAGTGGGCTGGAGCATTAGCACTGATTCTCAACTGCGTCCTTATGGCCGAAGGTTAGTTCCTTAAAATGAAAGCAAGACTGAAAAGTCCAAGTTTGGGGAAAAGTTCCATGCCTGTCCAAATACAGTTGCCGTGGAAAAACCAAGTTCCCAGTACACTGACACGTTACTTCATCCCAACATTGAGCAATTACTTGAATAATAAAAAAAGTTTGTAAAGGGCTTAGCTTCCGTTAGGGTTTCAAAAGAGTAAGACAGCGACATCTTCGCCCACACATCTCTTTGTTTTTCTTTGTTTTTTAATTACGCTTATTGCTTACTGTGTAGTGTATTATTACTATTGAAATTTTCAGTATTACCTTTTCAGCTCACACCGAACATGAGCTCCTCTTAAGGCACCGGCCATTATATCTCGCCTATAGGGGGTGGCCGGCTAGTGGATTTTTGTATACAATGAAAGCTACAAAGCGAGAACCTGTTTCTTTTGACACTTGCTAGAAACTAGTGACGTTTGCCTTGTGAAGTCATCGTTCAATTTTAGGCCACCTTCTCCGACATTGCTGAAATGTTACTGCGCGATTTAATGGATTGAAATTAACGTTGCATTGAGGGCGAGGAGAGAGGTGAAGGCAACTCTGGCGAAGCGGTGAAGTCTAAATTTTTCCGAGTTCCGTTAATGCAAAATTAAATCCAGTATATGAAAAAAAATATATTTGGATAAGTACTGCTCCCTCTATCCCGGAGAAATCAGCCCATCCGAAACCCCTTACGAAGTTGTAAAAGCACAGTGCAGTAATTCCTCGTTTCTACCTTATTTTGGTTGACTGCTGGGGTGTGCCCATCAATAACATTTTAAAAATGCGCATCAATTATCAAACGAAAAGATCAATTTCGAGCTTGGTTCTGAAAAGGTTGCGAATTGGCATATTAGACAGAAATCGGCGAGCATCTGATTTCTGCTGATTATGTGCATATATATATTCAAAACGTCTCTGCCTTAAAAATCGAAGCTTCCCGTTCTAAGGCAAATTCGAATGTAGACCAATAGAATACGGTTTTTATTCGACTCACGCTTTTCTTTTTCAGGAGAATGCGTAGATAATCCAATCGGACTACATGATGACACAGTCTTTCCCAACTCAGCTTTCAACGCAGGCTTTCAGGAGTCGGGTTACGAAGCCTTTGAAGCTCGCTTCGGTAGGAATGGCTGGTGTGCACCACCGGGTTTACCACCGGGTATTAGTCTAACGATTAATCTTGGAAGACTGATAAAAGTGTGTGCCGTGAAAACTGCAGGCGTTGCAAGCCTGAGCTCGTTCAGTTCATTTATACTGATGGAACTTTTACTCGACACTGGTTCAGTTGATAGTCAGGTAAATTTGTTTAATTTATAAGGCAGTCATAAGTTGAAGTAGACCTAATAAATGACGAGGAAAGGGTTGTATGTGGACTGTATCAACTTTGAAAAAGATGAGGCGAAAGTAAGTTGGACGTGCAGACGATAAATCTTTCCTTTGTTTTGTAAAGCAAAAGAAATGGTAGGAGTGTATGAGGGCTACAGCAGCAAAGAAATGCCAATTTGATGTGAAAGTTGTCCAACCAAATAAATTAAGAAATGAGTAAATATTGAAAAAAAACAAAATTTTACGTTTACGGATTTACGTTCACCATGACGCTATTTTTATTATAGAATGCTATAAAAATAATGACTTTGATTTAAGAGATAGAAAATGGAGTGCGTGTTTATGAAACCTCGGACACAAACACGAAATAAATTCTGGGAAAATTCAATTGCTTGCAGAGATCCAACATCATTAAATCTGATAACGCCATTAGAGAGTTTTCATTCTGTTTGCCATCATGAGTAACTTGAGTGAAGAAAAAACACCCTCAAAGCTTCTCAGTATCACGAGCATGAGATTATCTGTTCCGAGAAACAGATAATGTTCGAGGACAGCTGTCTGAGCACATTTTCGCGATGTAAGCGAAGGACACGTTGGTACGAAAAGCCGTTTGTTAAATGCTAACGGTTCACCGGTTGTTGTTAGAGGCCAAAATTAAAATAGAGCCGCCGCTAGACGTGAAGAGGACTCTTGGAACCTCGCAGCGTTGTCAATCGCGTGGGAAGACACTTCAACTTTTCGTTCATATTTAAGTGTATGCTTCTGTTTGCGCCTCTCTTTCCATTTCAATTTCTAACTAAAACTAACGGGACTGAGTTATTGTGGGGTTGACTAGCCCACATGACTTCTACGGTTCGTGACATTTGTACATTTGACGTTCTCTGTTCGGTCACTCGACCTTTTTTATCGCTTCACTCGTGTTTATGAAGGGCACTTCGTGTTGTGTTACAAGGAGAAAT
>Ga0126337_10001418_pt1 | contig 14476 bp, 6 predicted proteins | sample DipCmetagenome_FD_92527 | JGI IMG/M metagenome (GOLD analysis project Ga0126337, IMG submission 92527) | Coral microbial communities from La Bocana,Puerto Morelos, Mexico - Diploria C A metagenome | ecosystem: Host-associated > Invertebrates > Cnidaria > Coral | place: La Bocana,Puerto Morelos... | reverse complement strand
GGGAAGGCGAAAACAGAAACGAAAACAAAACGAAAACACCTGTGGTGTCGAAAATATTTTGCTTCGTTTTCGTTGTGATGAAACAAGTACTGTACTTTTCAGGTTTTCACCATCAGAGGTAGTTTTTAAGGCTAATCTTTAAGAGCATGTCCGCCAGAGGACCAGGCAGGGGTGATAAATGCCACCTCACCGATTTGAGTGAAACTTCGCCAGATTGAACGACATAACCAGTAACTCAAAGAGCCAAAATGGTTTCAAGATTGCAATTTTCCGGAGCGGAGTTACACCACCCCCTACTTTTTTGCATAAATTTCTTTTAATACTAAGCTAAATATGGGTAATAGTAGGGGGCTCTTAAACTAGAGCAATTCATCCAGTTCTTTTGTGGCTGCACACAAGTGTAAATACGTCCTTCGTGAGTTACATACAAGAGTTTCATATAATTTGATTGATTACCTGTCAGTCAATGTAAGTTAATAATTACCCATGTAAAATAGCATAGCAAACTACGGTGATTTTGAGGCCAAATATCTCTAGTGGCCAAGTCTCTCCCAACGAGATATATCACGGTTCAGTTCCACCTTTGGCCTGTACAAATTATTAAAAAAAAATTGGGGACCTGCTATTTTTTGTTTGCAGATAGAGCTCAAACCCTGCACATCTTCCACAAATTAACGGTTAAGGACTAACATCGTAAAGGCTTTTGTATAAACCACATCAGCAGATAAGCCAAGAAGATTTGAGCTCAAATTTTCAAAAGTAACATAACAACAATAAAGTTTGAAGTTCCAGTGAAGTTCTAATTGCTATAAAAACAAAGGAAAACAAGTGCGAAATAAAAGTCTTGAGATAACAAAATGTCACTTGCTATACCTTCTTCTTCCTAATTCATTTTTTTTCTCTTTTAATATCAATAGCAGTTGACGAACTATGTAGCTCAAAACTGACCCCCAGTGAACTGACCCTCTACTTACCCACCTGACCCTGTCTAAATACACTGGAAATAATATTGAAAGAAAATCTTTACATTCAGGATTATTTTCAATATCGTACAGAGTGTTATTATGCATACATAATGTGTATGAGTCAAGGAATGAATTTTCACATGCGTTATATCGTTTGCACGTTCATTGAGCGACTTGAGAACATCCCATGCCATAACCTAAGACAAAAAAGAGTTCGCATTTTTCCAAAACAGGCCAAAAGAAAATTGATTGAAAGGGGAAAATATTTTAGTATTTCAGCTGTAAACGTTTTCGCTGATGCACCGAGGTTTCTTGCCGTGTTTACTTTTCGGCACGAAGTCACTGTTATTTGGTGTCCGGCACAAACTGAAACATCATGAACAGTTCATGGTTCACCTAGGTTTTGAATAAACACAATTTCAGAACCCTGAACTTGGAACAAAGAAATTAACTGAAATTCCCTGAAAAATTTCAGAAAACTGTTACTGCAATAAGCTGAGACAGAAAATTAGAAAGATAATATTCGTAGTTCCTGTACATTTTCAGTAAAACAATTTCCCACCTTGTTCAACTCAACGTACATTTCTTTTTTTCTTTTTAACAGCATTTTTAAACCACTTTTACTAAATATATTTTCGTGAAATTGTTCTTGAACTTATTATGTAAAAAACTCAGCGAAACATGAACAAATTTGTCGGGATTTGAGTGGGACTTTGGCACAACAAATTCATTCTCTCCATTCATTCTGTTCTTTTCCCTACATTGTGACTCTCACTGCGACATTTCATCTCGTGGAAAAAAACTTCTTCCTCTGATCGAGCTCTTTAATTTTTCTAAAGATATAAGTGCTCATCTCCGGCAAATCTCTGTATCTGGCCTAAACAAGTGCCTCTTCTGAGAAAGAACAAATTCTTGCACGTGAGGGGTAGTTTGATGAAGGCGGCCGTGACAAATTCAATGCGTGGATAAAATTTATCAAAGTGTACCAGTCATTTTCTGCTTTGCAGAGGCATCTCGATGTCTCCTGATGTGGAGAAGCACCTTATAAGATCTGAACGCGAGCCTCATCATGACCAGGTCAAGCTCAAATGAGCAGAAACTCGCCGGTCCCAGGCTTGTGGATATCTTCAGCCTGACAATCAAAACGTGCTTTCTGCAGAGGAAGGACGAGCCCTCAGAAAGGTCAGAAATGTTGTAAACGTCTCCGAAAATTGTGAGAAACTATTTTATGGGAGATGTTCTTGCTGGGGGTGGGTTAACCCAGGAGATGTAGTAACGCGGGGTTGCGGGACAGTAGCGGGAAGTAAAGATTCTAGAAAAAAAGAGTGATTGACCACTGCGCAGATTCCCCCCCCCCCTCCTATTTCAGCAAGCTGTCAACCTTCAAAAAAAGTAGACTTCTTAGCAATACAGCTGCAGCATCTCCTCATGCGGATAACGTTGAAGCTGAAGATTAAGATGATGTTTTGACAACAGAGGTAACTGTCATCGGACAAAGCAACGGATCAGGTGCGAGTTTGAATTGTATATAGTGATACTGAACTATTATAAAAATAACTTTTTTCTGAAATTATAAATATCAACTCTTCCATTTTATACATGTTGGTCGGTTTCCCAGTTTTTTCGTATCATGTTTTATTTCCTATTTCACTTTTAATTAAATACATAAGTTGTAAATTACCAGCATGAGTTGTTTGTTTAATGGTCCGACAAGAAGGCTTACAAGTTGGTCACGGATGCACCATCAACACTTGCGTTAGTTCGCTCAAATTTTTTTTGGTGTAGGTTTTTCTAAGTGGGAGAGGCGAGGAACGCTACAAATCAGCTCTATTAAGGTGATAAAGCTTTTAGACAGAAATGGGCTCGTCTTTCTGGAAGCCACCATAACCATACACTACCTCGCAGTTTTGAACGCCAATTGAAATCTACACACGACAGAGAAGATCTCATATGAGCAGCAAATCACTTCTTGTGCTCGCTTATAGTTTCACTTTCTGAATAATTTTGGCAGAAATAAGCGCAATTATTTTCAAACTGGCTCAAAAATCACAGTACTCTTTTTCGCTATTTACAATAATACCAAAGTTAGAGTTCTCACTTGATATTATTTCTGTACTGCTTTTCAGGTAGATTTGAAAATAATTGCGCATGTTTTGCTGAGCTTTTTACATAATAAGTTCAAGAACAATTTCACAAAAATATCTAATATATTTAATAAAAGTTGTTTAGAAATGCCGTTAAAAAGGAAAAGGAAATGTACGTTGAACTGAACAAGGTGAGAAATTGTTTTACTGAAAATATGTACATGGGAACTACGAATATTGTCTTCTCAGCTTATTGCAGTAACAGTTTTCTGATATTTTTCAGGAAATGCCAGTTAATTTCTTTGTTCCAAGTTCAGGGTTCTAAAATTGTTTTTAAACTATTATTATTTAAAAAAACCTTGATGAACCATGAACTGTTCATGATGTTTTGTGACACCCAATAACAGACTTCGCGCCGAAAAGTAAACACGGCCGGCAAGGAACCTCGGTGCATCAGCGAAAACGTTTACAGCGGAAATAGCAAAATATTTTCCCCTTTCAATCAATTTTCTTTTGGCCTGCCAGAACCTGAGCTTCGAATGTTTTGGAAAAATGCGAACTCTTTTTTGGCTTATGTTATGGGATGTTCTCAAGTCGCTCAATAATCGTGCAAACGATATAACGCATGTGAAAATTCATTCCTTGACTCATACGCATTATGTATGCATAATAACACTCTGTACGATATTGAAAATAATCCTGAATGTAAAGATTTTCTTTCATTATTATTTCCAGTGTATTTTAGACAGGGTCAGGTGGGTAAGTAGAGGGTCAGTTCACTGGGGGTCAGTGTTTTGTCGTAGCCCCTCTGATGTCACATTACACCCGTTCAGTTTTGAGCTACATCGTTCGTCAACTGCTATTGATATTAGTCATATTAAAAGAGAAAAAAAATGAATTAGGAAGAAGAAGGTATAGCAAGTGACATTTTGTCATCTCAAGACTTTTAAATGCATATGAAGATTTGATACAACAGCTCAGTATCTGTCTTCTCAAACCGCACTTGTTTTCCTTTGTTTTTATAGCAATTAGAACTTCACTGGAACTTCAAACTTTATTGTTGTTATGTTACTTTTGAAAATTTGAGCTCAAATCTTCTTGGCTTATCTGCGGATGTGGTTTATACAGAAGCTTTTACGATGTTAGTCATTAACCGTTAATTTTGTGGAAGATGTGCAGGGTTTGAGCTCTATCTGCAAACAAAAAATAGCAGGTCCCCAAATTTTTTTTAATAATTTGTACAGGCCAAAGGGGGAACTGAACCATGATATAACTATCTCTTTGGGAGAGACTTGGCCACTGGAAATATTTGGCCTCAAAATTACCATAGTTTGCTATGCTATTTTACATGGGTACTTATTAACTTACATTGATTGACAGGTAATCAATCAAATCATATGAAACTCATGTATGTAACTCATGAAGGACGTATTTACACTTGTGTGCAGCCTCAAAAGAATTGGATGAATTGCTCTAGTTTGAGAGCCCCCTACTTTTACCCATATTTAGGTTAGTATTAAAAGAAATTTATGCAAAAAAAGTAGGGGGTGGTGTAACTCCCCCCGGAAAATTGCAATCTTGAAACCATTTTGGCTCCTTGAGTTACTGGGTATGTCCTTCAATCTGGCCAAGTTTCACTGAAATCGCTGAGATTGCATTTATCACCCCTGCCTGGTCCTCTGATTGACATGCTCTGAATACTTATATTTTTAAGCGGGCATTTGATTTGTTGTTTTTACTTGTAACCTTTTTGTATTATATTGCGCGTTTAAATTCTTAGGATTGTAATTTTTAGCGTTTTAGAGTATTGTAAAGCTCCATGGACAATTAATGGAAGATGGCGCTATATAAATGTATATTTATTTATTTGTTATTTATTTTAAAAAGTCTAGTAGCAGGCACGAAAATGTTGTTCCTTGAACTGGTCTCACGAATCCAAATTGGTTTGAATTGTTGGGACAAGTCCCTGCGACTTGTTTCTCAAAACCTTCGTGGGACAAGTCCCTGCAACCACAGAAACTACAATCTTGGACAGAATAAAAAGGAACAATTAACCCCCTTCCCCCCCAAAGCAATGATGAAAGCGCGAAGGAGCAAAAACGCGCCATTTTGGCATCATTGAAATGGGGGGAGGGGTGGTCCAGATGTTCCAGTTATTTTGTCCAAGATTGTAGTCTCGTCGTGAACCCGGTTTTCTGACTTCTACTCTTGTTTTTGAAAATATATGTCTTATTGGGTGGGACGGGAATCGGGTTATCTTCGCTTCGGGGTGTCTCTCGAAAGTATCACGCGATTGGCTGTTTCCACGCGTGCTGTTACGCAGGCCTGTCAAGGCCAGTCCAGTCCCACCTTAGTCTCTTCTCGTGCCAACTCCCCTCCGGTTAAGAGAAGCGAAAAGGACTATGGGGACGAGGATGCGGTATGTCAAACGAGATAAACAAGATGGCGCATGTCGGTCATTGATAAGTCGGAAGTGCTTCGAATTTGTTGCGAATTCGTTCATCAGCAGCGTCCACAGAAAGCATTTAAACTTTGCAAAGTGTGCTATCCGACAAAGAGAATAACATGTCGACCTCGGTAGTTCAAGATTCAACCAAGGCAGTGTATGGTATGTGGACAAGTTACTCTAATTGTCCTAATTCGCTGAATTTTGCAAAATTAGAACTTTATGGCCACAAAGTTTACTTTTTGGGCATTCAGTATTCAAGTAATTTTTGGTACCCTGTAGTCCAACTATGTTTTTTTTATCTCGGAGATCTACAGAATGCTCGTCAATATTTGTGCCTTCGTTTCAGCTCTGTCTGCTGCGATTTTGATGTCTAGTTAAACCCACACTAAAATGTTTGAACAACACTTATTTAATTGTGGCCTTTCGTTACAAGTTACATGCTTAAAATGAATTGCACATGGTGTAGACATAAATACTTTTTTGGAAAGGTGTTTTTTTTTATATGAAGATCTTCAATGAAACGACTGATTCCTAGCTGCTTGGCATGGGTTAATAGTAAAACAAGGTACACAAAAATGAAAGACCATTTGGTAACATTACTCACATTTTATACGCATGATTATTCCAAGGATATTTTCTTGGACAGTAGCTAATTAAAAAAGAAAGTAGGTTCTGGTACGACAATGTGAGTTAATTTGCCATTCTGCATAGAACAGCATGCATGGCTGTGATTTTTATCACTGACCAAACTGAAAGGAAACTGAAGTCTGCGAAGGGGGCACTAGAGGTCAAGTGCCGATAAGTTGTGAAGGATACTTTTGGGAAATACTTTTGGGAAATACTTTTGGGAAATATTTTTGGGAAATACTTTTGGGAAATACTTTTGGGGAATAGAAAATCATTTTCTAGACATATTTTTTAGGGTAGATGATGTCCAAGAAGGGTTTTGTTTTCATCTTTTATGATCAATTAATTTTGGGCTAAAAAAGGATGTTGTTAATTATATGGATATTTTTAGGTTCTTCACTCACAGCTTTACAATATTAACCGCCCATACAAAATTTTATTCATAACAATGAGGAAACTTGAACCATGAACACATACATATTTTTAAATGACTTTAGTATAGAATGAGGACTCTTCATATTAGCAAGAGTATTTTTTTTGTTGCATATTGTAAAAATGCTAATCTGATATATTTTATGTTTGAAAAGCCTTCATTCTAATTAGTCACTCCAAAAAATGTACCAAAAAAAGTCAAGCGTTCATGGTTTTAAGTGTCCTTACTGAAATATCCCTTTATTAAACATATTAAATGATTTATATTGTCTCCTGCATAAATTAAATTAAAGAGAATCAGATGTTCAAAATGGTATACATGTAAAAAGCATGAGAATGAATCCAAGGCCATAGCATGCTAGTAACAAAAAGAAGAAAAGGCTTTTCAGATTGCAAGGTCACTAGTTATTGCAAAAAGGTTACTAGTTATTGCAGAAAGGTTACTAGTTATTGCAGAAAGGTTACTGGTTATGAATGCTATGTAGTTTTGATTATATCTATATATGTTTGAATTTAGGTTTAACTCCAAAAGAGCAGTCTCTCCTTATGGAGATCAAGAAAAGAAAATCAGATGTGCTGGTTGAAATTCAGGTACAATAACATTTACAAATTAAACCTTTCTGGTTCCAAGCATGACATCGCATTGATTTCACAGCTAAAATATAACGTTTGTTCTACAAATATTATGTTAAGACTAAAGGTGAATTTTGAAAAAATGATTATTATTGTCAAAATATGACGTGTGATCATGAAATATCTGCCATACCTTGAAGTAGTGGATTTAAAGATTTTCACAAGAGATATTAACACAGAACCACATTCTACTCAAAAAGCTTGCAGAGCTCTATGCTCTTTACGTCACAAGTATTTATTAATTGGCAATGAACTGCTTATGAAAGAATTGCCATCAAATAACCAATCTGTAAGTTGTTTTAACTTATTTTTGCCAAATTTCTGATGTTTTGTCAGCTTTCCTAGTATTAATAGTATTCAGGACTTCCTTAGAGTCAATTGAGCATGGCTGATATTTTTTTTGAGAATGAAAGAAACTGTATTTTTGATAAAAAATGATGTTGACCTTCCCGTCACCACTAATTTTACTTATTATTTTAGCGACTCAAGTCCGAGATTGCAGATGTAAAAGCAGAAATGGACGCTATAGAACAAAGTGACAATGGGTAATTGAAGTTAATAGGCATTTTAGGTAGCAAGTAGAATAGTCTCATAAATTTACAAACACTATTCAGGACTTGTACAGTTCTTGAAAGCACCTTCAGTTGATAATTTGCCAGATTCTCATTTAAGAAGCCCATGAAGAACATTTAAATTATATGTACATTCATTTGTAGGTTTTGCTCTTCAGAGGTCCTTGAATATTATTTTACCAGCAGTCTTTGAAAGCACAAGACTATTGATAGGAAAGAAAAATTGGACTACCACAATATGTCAAGGGCTATGCTTTACTGATGCTGGATTTTAGTGTTCAATTTGTATTTTGGTGCCTCCTCTCTTCCCAGGCAAATTTTAAATCAGTTCTGTGGAAAGCAAGTCTTACATATTACTATCAAATTGTCCTTGAAAAATATCCTTGAATGGAAATATTACCCATCAGAGAGCTTCAGTAATAATCTGTATGATTTACCTATTATACTGAAACCAGAGATATACTATATTGCCAGAGCTATTTAGCTGCTAAGGCTGTACAATCTGCTGTGAACTGTACAAGACTGGATTTAAACAAGTTTTAATAGAGCTGATGTTGTTGTGAATAGGTCTAAGGATGATCCAAGGGCTAAACAGTTATCCACCGGAAAAAAGAAGTTCAACATTGATCCTGATAAGGTGAGTCAAATGTACATGGGAATGATAATAATAATAAAGTTTTATTGAGTTTATATAAATTATGTATACACCGGATTTTTACATTCTTGTTAAGGCAGTCAAAGATATCAAATTTATAGTCTATAAGGATGTGAGCTGGGGAGCTAAATGAACTGGTAGGTTTTCTAGTTAGCTCCCAGTATGGTTTAACTCATGAATATGAAGCAGGTAATTAAGAAAAAAACAGCTATGAATAAAGGACTCAAAAATTTACAAACTAAGGGCGCGTTCTTTTGGGACTATTCCGGAATAGGAATACTCGGAATAGACAGTGATTGCGTTCTTTTGGAACATATTCCGTTTTTGGAATGAACGGAATGCTATTCCGTTCATTCTGCTCCCAATAGCAGAATGGACTTGGAATGGACTATCTAAAGTGTTGGAATTATTTACAGTTGATGCAAGTTCTCTCGCACTAACGTCCATGGACAGTTTCCTGCCCTCAGTGGTGTTAATAACGGAAGACTCACTTTCCAGTTACCCCCCAAAAAAGCTACATTTGCGTGGCCAAAATAAAGCGAACAGTTTTTTCGACAAACCCTTGTATGCGAGCGAGCTTTCGGCGACTTCCTGCAAAGCAAAGCAGTCAGTAGCACAAATAATTCTTCGTCGTCTTCCTTTAAAAGGTTTTTAGAAAATGACGCTAAACGAAAAAGCAAGTAAACACCCAAAATGCTGGTAGTTACGGAAAATACTTCATCCATAAAAGATCTTTTTCATGACGCAAGAAATTGCAACTTGCAGCTCACGCGAGCTCGCGCGTGCGTAGATACACTAGTTTTCAGGTCTCCTCCGCTACCAGAATTCCGTTTTCAGAATATGCGTTCTTTTGGGAATTGATATTCCGTGTATACCGTTATCCCTAAACCGGAATGAGAATAGCCAGACTGCTTCCAAAAGAATGCGCCCTAAGCTTAATGGAAAAGTAGATCAGCTTTTGTTTTCAGATATGTTTACAGATTGTGGCCCTTGATGACAGCCCTGATGAATTGGTGTCAGTAAATAGAAACTGCAGACTAGTATTTTCTGTACATGTCCCTTCTTGGAATTTCAATGGAAACTTCAAGGCATTTAGGGGCCTCAAATGCAAATAATTTTAAAATTAAAGTAAAACTAAAATTAAATCTGAACTGGAATTTCCAGTACTGCCCGAGGCAGGGAAGGGATTAAACCACAAAGCCAGGGGATCACATTTTCTTGAAGTGCACGCTACATGTACAACCGCTGAGAGTAGAGTACTTCACTATGCACCTACAATGCACATAATTCCTTGGCACAGACTGAAGTTTGTTTTGACATTTGTAGACCATATGCACTCCAAAAATTTAGGATGTGCATGTGCAGATGACTGGTAATTTATATGATGAAACTATTTGTAAAATTGTAATTTTATCCAGGTTGTATTTTTATTTTGTTACTGGTAATATTCATATGTTGATTACATACAGTGGTGCACAATTAAAGAAACTATTTATCAGAGTCCAGGAGAGTCTAGATAATCATAGTTTCATTTAAAAGGTTCAGCTTGAAAGTTTCTATACTTTTCTTAGAATGATGAACAGTCACGTAAATGTGACTCCACATAGATACAGGTTATTAATGATTGGTTGTTACTTTTGCAAACCTGAAACTCAAAATCAGGCGTGCAACAGTAATCAGAAACACTGTATGATATGGGTCCCTTTGTAGCTAATATTATTAGAGTGTGGAAATTGTAATTGATTAAATTTGGATATCTCTGAAGTGGGAAAGAGTTGAGCAACTGAAAGGAGACACAGCTGTTTCTACACTATGCAAATAAATGCAAAATTCATTAATTTCATTGGCCTGACAGGCTAACAAATTTGGCACAAGTCTCATGATCACAGGGAACTTCCAAATTGAAAAATATGACTGCAGTGTAAATAATTTTATTCTGATCTAGACCAATACCTAAACCAGTTTGGCTACATGACAACTGCTGGAGAAATCTACAGGCAAAAAGGCTTGTTTCTGCTGCAAATACTGATCAGAATGGAAAAGTCAAAAAGACTTGATAAGAAAAAGGTAATTGAAAGAAAGAACTACCTTTGGCAAATTTAAGTTTAGTTCAGGCAATCAAAACTCCAGCTGAAGATGAAATTGAGATGTTTTTGGGCACCCTGGAAGTCTAAAACACTAAATACAAGACTTAATTATCAATTTTGTTAACTGTTGAAATTTCCGCATAATTTGTTAAATGTTTTTCTGCACCCTGTCAGATGGCATGAATTTATCCTTTGCTGTTGATAAAGAATTTTTAATTAGTAATCAACATGGCTAGTAATTTCACGAGTCAAAACTGAAAATGTACTGTTGTTTGGCAAGATGACCACCACCAAGGCCGAGCCCTGTAAAGATATTCATAAATATGTTTTACCTGAAATCGTAACCAACAGCCGGTGGCAAGATTGTCAAAAGTGTATGGATAATTTTTGCACAAATATTTTAAATATTTAATAATTATGTGATATATAGAGGCTGGCTGAAAAAGATGAACAACTTTTGTATTGCACCAAAATTTCACCCAGCTGTGGTAGGAAGGATTGTTTTCTCCTGGCATCATTTATTACCTATCATCATGGCATTTTATTTTGTTTTTGTTTTAAAATAATTTGGTAGAATGACATGCTCTTCCATAAGTTACTATTAATAATTCTTGTTACTATTAATAGTTGTTTTGAAATGGAATTTGAAGTTGACAATTTTTGGTGGTTGGGAGAAAATAACACCTGATGGTGCTTTTGGTCATAAATTTACATTGACACACCACCATCTCGTCAGAAATCAGGGTTTTTATTAGCATTGTTATCAGGAAGGCAACTCACAAATTTACAGGCAGTCAAAACTTTTTGAGCTGAACTTCTTTATAAGGAAGACTTGCCTCTGGATGATTTAACCGGGTGGGCAAAATCATCCTCACAGCCGGTCAATTTGCCTGGTGCCCAGCACTTGCTGAAAACCCACATAAATATGTTTCTTTCTCTAAAGCCAGGTTAAAACAGGGTTACTTATTTGTTTTTTTTTGTTCCATGTGGGACAAAAGGCTACAACAATCCCCTCCATTCATCCTTAAACAAGGCATGAGAAGTGTTCAAACTCTGTCTCTAGTTTGACTGTCAGCTTTTAATTTTGTGCTTGCTGGTGCTCTTGTGTTCTTAAGTTTGACTGTACACTGATGATTTTTGAGTCATGAAAGAGAGTAAAAAAAGTTTACCTCTTGTTTAACTCTAATCCCTGTACCCTAGCAGGGTCTTGTCGATCCTCTGTCATGTCTTCTTTGGCTTTGAAAAGAATTTAATTGCAACTTACAATAAAAAACCTTTTGTTAAAGTTTCTTTTAATTATTTTTTTTACAGGGAATAGAATACCTGATATCTAACAATTTGCTAAACAACACTCCAGAGGACATTGCTGACTTTCTTTTCAATGAAGAAGGCTTAAATAAGACAATGATTGGAAATTATCTTGGAGAAAAGTAAGTTGTGCTTAGTTGGACTGCATGATGACAACATAATGGGAAATTGAATCTCGGCAAGTATGGACAAGGCATGAAAATGGTTAATCTTCAGTCCTTGTACTTTTAGCAACGTGTGCTGAACTATATTTCCCACTTTTAAAAATGACTTCTTTCTCTTTGCCTTTAACATCCTTTTGACAACCTAGTCATAGGCTCTATTGATTACCAAGGTAGGAATTCTGAGCATCCTGTGTGCGATTCTATAGGACTATGACACTGCAGGCTTCCATGTAAGGCCCTATAGCCTTGTACAGTAGTCTTTAAGTTTCTACAGGTTCCTATACATTCTTATAGTCAGAATACAAATTATAGTAAGTTATCTTTTCTTTGGAGGATTCTATTGAAGGAAGTCAATACTAGATCTTACAGCATTCTACATGACTATTGTATACAATCCTATAGTCCTGATCCTGTATCAGATTTCAACCATGGTTCGCTGAACTGCATCTCGGGTCCACCCTACACATTACATTACAGTACAAGTACATTACAGTACATGGTTAGATCAGTATGAAAAAAAAACAGGTCAGATATCTGTGCAACTTTACCAGTTGAGAAAACATCACACTTATTATATTACCCTATGCTAAAGCCATGGCTAACAGAATGGAACCTTGTAAATGTATCATAAGAAATTCAGAATATTGAAATAACTTGTTGTCTGTTCTGGAAAGTTCAGTCAGGATATGATCATTGTTAGGCCACTTCGGGTAAAATGTAAAAATTTGTAATGAGAAGTTAAATTTATTGTTTGTTAATCTTAATCCACAGCAAAGAATTTAACCTGGAGGTTTTCAGATTGTTTGTTGAGCATCATGACTTCACAGGAAGATCATTAGATGATGGTCTTAGGTAAGTTCAGCTGGGTAACATTTTTTACTTAAAGTGACTGAATTTACTGCAGATTCAGGTTGAGTGTTTAATATTCTTTGTTGTTACATTTATTGTAATGGCTGGTTTGATAGTGTTGTGAAGCAAAATGCCGCACATTGCTAGCAATAGGCGAGTATGACGCAACTGTTAAATGAGCAAGGCACTAATTATTTTCACAGTGCCTCTCCACCCAGTTGTACAATTACTATTAGGTACAGTTTGATATCAGCAAATAAAGTTAAAAATAATAAAACATGAATTTATATAGTGCTCATTTCCCAAAGCTCAAGGGCTAGTAGTGGATGGTAACTGTGCAATGTTCTAGTGTCCTAGACCAGGGAAAGTAGAGATATTGCCTATGTTCACTTTTATTTACAGCATGGAAACCAAGATGAACTGATAATAAACTGATAAAAAGAGAGCATGCTTTGGCCTGATGCAAACTTAAGTTCCAGTATACCAGGAATACTTATTCCTAAATTAATATTGATATGTTCTGATCGCTTGAGGGAATTCTTCTAAAGGCATACATTTTAAGCAAACATGTTACTTAATCAAGGAGATAAATGTAATCAGAGAAGTTGATCTTGAAATGGCTAAACAGTAAAAGCAGAGTTTATCCAATGCATTTTTTTTTTTTAATTCTTGTAGGCAGTTCTTGTGGAGTTTTCGTCTTCCTGGTGAGGCACAGAAGATTGATAGAATGATGGAAGCATTCGCAAAGAGATTTTGTGATCAAAACCCTGGAGTGTTTACATCATCTGGTTAGTAAAGCTGCAAAAGAAAATAATTTAGTAAAATGTCTTTCATTCTTTGACTAGAAAGCTTTTATCAGAGTTACATGTGTTCACTTCTTAACAAGTGTTCTGTTCTTAGTACTTAATTACAGGTACATTTTAAGTTAGTGGCCCATTTTGGCATCTGGACAGAAAGACAGACAGACAGACAGATGATTGGACAGAAAAGGAAATGAGCACATGCACAGTATAATGTAATATTTCTTATTCACTTAATGCTCTTTCCACAACAATAACACAACATTTGAAGCAATCTCCATGAAATTTAAGTGACAGTACATCTCATGACACACTGAAAGAGGGTTTTCTTATTAAGGGATTGTTAAGATGGCAATCAAATTTCCGTTGTTATGTCTTACTGGAGTGATCTGTATACTGAATATGGATTGGTTCTTACTTTACAGATACCTGCTATGTTCTGAGTTTCTCAATCATCTTGTTAAATACTAGTCTTCACAACCCAAGTGTAAAAGACAAGGTAAGTGCAATAATATATTTTTTTCAAATTCAAGAAATTTTTGTTTAACCGTCTGACAGGTAATTGTAACTACATGTATCTTGAGTAATGAAATATTTTCACAAATTATAACTAAGAAATATTATACGACTAGCTCCGCGAGCGGGCAAGATGAACCGAATCTCGCGCTGTGATTGGCTACCTGAGCGGGCAAGATGGAGCTGTCTTGCCCGCTCGGGATACGGGTTAAGTCCCGCAAGGAATATTTATCATGTTATGGTGTTTTATCCCGTATAATAAATCCTTTATTGACCAAGCTTGTTCGGTCAAAATGGCTGGATATTGGCCTCGTTCTTTTTTTGCGTGTTTATGG
>Ga0126337_10001417_pt1 | contig 14484 bp, 11 predicted proteins | sample DipCmetagenome_FD_92527 | JGI IMG/M metagenome (GOLD analysis project Ga0126337, IMG submission 92527) | Coral microbial communities from La Bocana,Puerto Morelos, Mexico - Diploria C A metagenome | ecosystem: Host-associated > Invertebrates > Cnidaria > Coral | place: La Bocana,Puerto Morelos... | reverse complement strand
TTTTTTAACGTTTTTTGTCGCTTCTCTGTTCTTTGCTTGACGTTTGTAGTTGTGATAGCGACGAATACCAAAAGAGGCTGGCCGAGGTTAACAAGATTGTCGAAGAGACTGGGACCTATGATTTGACAGAAAAGGAACTGATTTTTGCCGCCAAAACTGCCTGGAGAAATGCCCCAAGGTGCATTGGGAGAATTCAGTGGAACAATCTTCAGGTATTATGTTAAACTATGCTATAAACTCACCCATTACCATCTACACCAATAATATATTTCAGAATAGAAAACAACTTTTTTGAAAACGTGTACTAAAGGCTATATTTCTGAACAGATGGAATTACACAACTAGTGCAAACTGTTGACACAATGTTGGTGCGAGCAAATATAATTTATTTTGATAACATAAATGAATCATTTTCCTTCTTTTTCTTCTAGAAAGAACACATTTTCTCCGTGTTGCTACCGGGTTCAAATATAGAAACTAGTGAAAATTTGGAAAACTCAAAAAATCTGTAGAAACACTCGCCTATCGGCTCGTGTACCCAGAGTATATTTCGTTGTTCTAAACTTCGACCTGTGTTTCAGTAACTTAAAATTAATACGGAAAATCCTTTCCATGTTCCTAGCTATAGAAATTAAAAAAACGGCTTGTACAAATGATTAAAAGGAATACAGGCCAAAAAATTGATCGATTTGTTTGCCGCTTTTTTGTTTCTTGATTCACCCTTGCTTTTGTTTCTTTCCTTATTTTTTCCATCATTAAATTTACTAGATTTAAGATGCGACTCTATATTGCGAACAACTAGAACAGGCCAACTGACGCTATCAGAGACGCTTACTAAACTGTTTCTTACCAGGTATTCGACGCACGAAACGTGACGACCCCGAAGGAAATGTTCGAAATCCTAAAGAAACACTTGGAATACGCGACTAATGGCGGGAACTTGAGATCTGTTATCACCATCTTCCCACAAAGGAAAGAGCCAAATAAGGACTTCCGGGTATGGAACTCTCAACTGATAAAGTATGCTGGGTACGCACAGCCTGATGGGACGGTGATTGGCGATCCGGCGAGTGTGGAGTTTACAGAGGTAAGTAATGGCTCCTGGTAGATGGCTAATATTGGGGCCTGGAACCTAGTAGAATGTAAACCCTGTGGAGACGTCATAAAGAGACTCTAAGGAGACTCTGCTCATTTGAGAGCTAAAGCCCTCACCAGCATTTAGAAGTTGGTTCTTTAGTTTACTAGCTGTTACTGCTCGTGACGTCTACACAGGTTACCTTAATGCTGCAGATCATTTTTCTCTGTCTCAGTAGATAGTTTCTGTTTTTATGTGAAAGATGTTGGCTTAATAACTGTAAAAAATTGAAAAGGAACTTTCGTTTTCCTACGAAAAGGAACGATTAAAGCAACTTGACCTACTTGCAGTAATCATGTATTACAGGCCATCCTCTCTTTTTGCGCAATGTTCAGCTTGGAAGTCATGTTAATTTCACATTGGTGAAAATGCCAACACTTGCCATCTGTCTCAGTTCTGTCCCTTCCTACTGTATTTATCAGGCACTAGTAGAGCTCACGCCTTTTCGAATTACTTAAGTGCCTCCCCTTTCTAATCACCTATTGGCCCTCACCTCTTGCACCACCGATCATCAGGCTTTCCCTCCTTTGGGTTACCCATATTCCACTATTTCACAGAATTACCCGTCTCATTGTGACTTTTCTTTATGTCCTGTTACTCAGATTTGTCAGTCGTTGGGTTGGAAAGGCAAAGGCGGTAGATTTGACGTTTTGCCCCTGGTGTTACAAGCCAATGGTGGACCTCCCGAGTATTTTGACATTCCCGCGGACCTTGCTCTTCAAGTGAACATCAAACACCCAAAGTAAGTGACGTCAGCGACTCACTTCACAGCGGTCCTTGAAAAAGCTCGGTCACGGTATTTTGGTCACGTACAATATTAATTTTAAATTAAAGGAAACCTGAAACTAGCAGTTTACTGAGATAGAATAGATAGAAACAGACAATAATAAACCATAGAGGAACAAGGATGGTTAAGGATGGAGAAGATCAACGCGGATTTCAAACGACGAACTTAACTTTTTAAGATGCGAAAACCGTAACGTAAATCCTTTAAACTGTTTTGTCTCTTGTCCACGTTCCAAGTTTATCTTCGTGTTATTTTTCACTAGGTATCCTTGGTTTGAGAAACTGGGTTTAAAATGGTATGCCCTGCCAGCGGTTGCCAACATGATGTTAGACGCTGGGGGCCTAGAATTTACTGGTGCTCCATTCAATGGATGGTTAGTTTCATAATGATTTCGCATTTCGCTTTTTATTCTTTGGATGGCAGTGTCTTTCCTTCCCATCCCCGAAAGAATATCTGCCCAATGGTTTACGACACTCAATTGAAAACCACTCCTAGTGTCCACTGACTGCTTTAATTCATTTACAGCGCCTTGTGCGGCCGTGTTTGCATGTCTGCTGTCCACCACCTTAGGTTTTATTAGCTAACAAAATCACCGGGAATGCTTATACATGATACACGTCTAGGCTACGGCCATTTTATAAGAAATTCTGAGCGCGCTTGTGCGACGGACTACATAGAGTGGTGGCTATGACAGAGTTTCTTTTAATCCCTGATCAGCTTCGAAAAATGAATCAAAGGCATCTAGCTGACGAGGAGCGCGATGAGCGAGTCACGATTTGTTTGAGCTTTTACTTCTGATTGGCGCGAGTATTTGTAAGCAAATCGTTGATCGTAGTAATGCAAAACGAAACAAAGTGTGTTTTGCTTTCCATATTCAAGTGAAAACGCTCTATCAGTTTGTTGTGAAACAGACAGACGACGAGTAACGAATAAACAAAAAACTCAACTGTAGATAATTTTGTTTTAATGTGCCGCACATTAGGCCGACCATCAGGCCGTCAATTTTAAAAAAGATGGATGTTTTAAACATTCTTGTTTGGGACTGAAAGTGTTTAACAACGCGTTTCAGGTACATGGTGACCGAGATTGGAGCTCGTGATTTGGGAGACCAACAGCGCTACAATATGTTGGAAGTGAGTGGAACTAGATGTATGGCCGGAGTTATTTGACCAAACGTGAGGTCAAGATTGCTGGATATTGGCCAAGTTCCTTTTTGCATGTTTATGGATCGAGACGGAGTCGAGGTCTATAAACACGCAACAAAAGAATGAGGCCAAAATCCAACCATATTGGCTGAAAAAGCTTGGCCAATAGAGGATTTATTATTCTTTTGGGACACAGCGCGTAATCCCGAGCGGGCAAGATCTTGCCCGATCACGGAGTTAGCCATATGACATTTTCGATTACTGACACCTATCTCTGCAAATAACACGTAAAACTAATCTAGCTGACAAGGACATAGTTCCTATCACTTTTTTAAAACTATGAACATGACCTTTTTAGGTTGTGGCCAAGAAGATGGGCCTGGACACCAAGAGCAATGCATCCTTGTGGAAGGATTTTGCAATGGTTGAAATCAACTACGCAGTCATGTACAGTTATCAGGTAAAAACAACTACTTAAGTACCTCATAAAATTTGACCCTTTAATCGTGACACGACGAGACGTTTTTTTTCCTAGCCATACCGAACAAGTGACCATTAACAAAAGTGCGCCAGTGACATTTCCATGTTATCAGCCTACTTAATTTCAGTTATTTCTTTAAGCACTGATTTGCATATAACCTCTGGTGATTACTGGAGGTCCCAGATTGGTCGCCTGTTTGCGGCCATAAGCGCACCATGTCTACAAAGTCCTCTCCGCTTAATGTCAAAGAGACCAATGTTAATCCACGTCAAGGACAAACCATCTTGATTTTACTCATCTGCACTTCTTACCTATCGCATTTTTTTATTTTGGTTCAGGAAGCCGGTGTTACTCTAGCTGACCACCATTCAACCTCAGAGTCATTCATAAAACACATGGAAAAAGAGGTTAGTGTATTTTTAACTCAGTTTTCTTGCATATCTGAAGTAGACAGTAAACTGCAACCAGACAGTTATGCAGTTATGCTCTTGCTAGATTATGGAACACATGCCGCACCATCTTATAACCATACATGGCGCCACTAACAAGTTCCCAGATCGGAAGTTTTATAACGAACTCTAAAAAATTATACCGCTGAGCCAAAACAGAATGAACGCAAGCACTGAATCATTGTTATTCGTTCTCAGATCAAGGTGCGGGGTGGCTGCCCAGCGGACTGGGTCTGGATCGTGCCTCCAATGTCTGGAAGTGCTACGTCTGTCTTTCACCAGGTACGTTTAAAAGTTTCTCCTTAACTAAAGGTAGAGTCCAAATTACACCGGTGAAAATTAAAAAGGCAGCTTTTTTTCTACGGTTACGCCTAACGTCGTCAGGAAAACGGAGCTTTCCGAAAACGGATCACTTTTTTGATTATGACTGATTTCGCCCAGAATTTTTTTAAACAGAAATCTCTTTCTTCCACTTTTATTATTTTAATCTCAGTGAAGTTCTGTTACATCGCATTGTTAATAACACCTATCATTACTGAAATTAACAATTCTGTGTCCTGTTATCATAATGAAATTAATGCACTAAAGCTAAAGTAAATTTAGGTTACTAATGTAGTGCTAAACAGAAATCTCGCTTTACCTTCTACTCAAGTAAGTTTTGAGTGTAAGCAGATTGATTATTAAAAGACTTCTGTTCTCAAATGTAGGAAATGTTGAACTACGTTTTGAAGCCGAGTTACGAATACCAGGTAACCTATTTATATTTCACTGTTGCTCTGTTTTAAATGCTCGCAAAGAAAAGCAACGTGGTCCGAACTTACAATGAGATTTTCTTTTTCCTTTTAAAACTGAACAGACAGACCCGTGGAGGGTTCACAGTTCCACAGGAGAACCCAAGAAGAAGATGTCCTTCAAAATTGTGGCCAAGTAAGCTTCGTCGTATTGATTTGGTGCTTTGCGTTTTGTTAAGCTACGAGGATCACGCGCGTTTCTTGACAAATTATCCCACTACATAAAGAGCCCCATCAAATGTTCGCGCGGAAAAATGACGTCAGGTTACCTGGTAACCTCTGTAGCAAAAGTCGAAGGCGCACTAAACTTTCACCAATAGAGTTGGGACTGGAAACGGAGCTCGATTTCCTGGCGTCAATTCAATTAAAGCTTGCTCCAGTTTCTCAAGCCTATGGTTGAAGAGATTGACGCAGCACAACAGCTTTTTACTAAAAGCTGTTCTCTTTCCTCCTGCCTCTTTTTGTAATTACTCGTTATGTCGACAAATTCAGAGCTCCTGTTACCTGTTATCTGACCATTTCATGCCAAGCGGCACACAAGGTCTCTACGCTCTGTCTCAACGCTGCCTTGTCTTTGGCTGCGCCGCGCCTCAGTACAGGCTAATTCTGTTAATTTCGATTTAGGAACGGTCTAGTCAATCATTTGCTGATGTTTTTTGTTCTGTTCTCTTTATAGGGCTGTTCGTTTCGCAGCTTTCCTTATGAGAAAGGTTCTGTCTCAGCGCAAGAAGACCACTATCTTATTCGCTACAGAGACTGGCAGATCAGAAGGATTCGCTCGGAATTTGGCGAAGCTCATGTCACACTCCTTCGACGTTAAGGTTTGTTACAATCGATTGTCAGAATCATTGATAAAAAGAATCCTCTTCCTTATTTCGAACATGTTCGACGAGATCTTTCAAAAAGAAACTCTTCAGTGGACGACTGGGAAAAACGGGAGTCTTTCATTCCTTTGCCCGTTACGAGACTTCCGCAGCGCTATGATTATCAGGAAACTTAATCAACGTTTCAACCCACCTGTTTCAATCTAACAAAGGCTTTCCTTTTTGTTGTCTGTCAGGTTTTGTGCATGGATGAATACGAGCATGGGCAGCTCACTCAGGAGTCCTTGTTGTTTGTAGTTACCAGTACCTTTGGCAACGGTGAATCCCCGGAGAATGGGGCGAGTTTTTCAAGCTATTTAAAGAGACTGAAAGCGAGCACTGGACCAAGCTCCTTGAAAAACCTCAGGTAAACGCGCCTGAATCCTAATTACCCAGTAAGACTCGTCAATGAAAACATATGGTGTCACTTGATAAAGAACCAATCAATTTGACGTGATGCAACGACTGTGAGAGCTTATGCAGCTCGTGACAATGTTAACCAATCGGGGATTGATATTTAAACTGAATTGGCGTTTATTACTAGATATTTTAATGGGAAAATGCTTTATTTTTTTTGACAGGTATTCCGTGTTTGCACTTGGTTCCAGTAACTACCCCAATTTTTGTGCTTTTGGCCATTACGTAGATGACCACCTGAAGGACCTTGGAGGAAAGTCAATTCTGACCATTGGGGAGGGGGACGAGTTAAATGGTCAGGACGAGTCCTTCAGAGAATGGGCGAAAAATGTTTTTAAGGTAATTTAAGTGACTTGATTTGATTGAAACCTTGCTGTCACAGCTTTATCTCTAGGTCTAACCAAACGTTTTACACTAAGTATGAAATATGGCTAAATGCAAAACAGCTACAGTTTGGAATACCGTAATTTTCTACCTCTTTGCGCGACCTTAAATCGTTGTTAAAAGTCTCCAGAAAGTTGCAAGGAGACAACAGACCTCCTGCTAAGAGAACCGAGCAGCCTTGGGACGAGACCTCGCCATGCTTGTCAATTCCAAGTCGTGGAATAATTTTTTCGAGAATTTACAAAACCTTCCTCAATATGTTTGCTTCGTCAAGCAATAAAAAAGTAAGCTAATTACATGGTGTTGGATTTCAGGCGGCCTGTGATTCGTTTGGCGTGAATGACGACGTTGCGAGCAAAGTTGTCAGTGCGTCATTGAAGAACATGTCTACCAGCTGGAGCCCAGGCCTCTTCCGCTGGGTAGAAGAACGAAAAAAACCGTGGGACTTGTGTTCTTGTGAGTTCAAAGTTCCTTTAATAAGTACCATTGCAACTTTACATATTTAATCTGAATAAATCGTTTTTTGCGTGTTTATAGATCTCTCCAAGACTTACAACAAGACAGTTAGCCCCGCAAAGGTCATTTCAGTAACTGAACTTCAAGCCAAGGATTCGAGGTATATATAGTGTCAGATAATAACAATAAATTAATATTATAAGAGAAGGCCTCCAGTCACCTAGCAGTGATTTTCAGTAGTATAGAAATAAAAGCTAAAAACTTAGAATTACAAATAAGGTTTAAAACTTGAACTAAGTTCATTTTTTGTTCAAAATCGTTTTTGGCTCTATCCGATTACACTCTCTAGGAGTGTGCGGATTATCTTTAGCATTTAACTCTTGTCTTTTTGCACTCTTGCTAGTCGCTCGACCATCTTGGTTAGCTTGGATAGTGACCATAGAAATGAGCTGGCTTTTGAACCAGGTGATCACCTGGCTGTATTTCCCGCCAACAAAGCCAGTCTAGTGCAGGAGTTGATTGACATGATGCACGAGAAACCTGATCCAAACCGGCCAATCAGGATTGAGGTCGCTCGAGAAGATCCAGGTAAAGCCACAAACTCAAATTCATCTTAACGCAATTTATCCGTGCTAAATGCCGAGTAACCTGCGACTAGGCGTTTTCGTTTTGATTACATGTAGTAGAAGTTTCGTTATATTTTTTTCATAGCCAAACCAGGCGGACCAAGAGAGTGGCAGGCCTTTAACCGGCTTTCCGTGGCGTGTACTTTAAGAGAAGCCCTAACCAGATATCTTGACATCACAAGCATTCCGACACCACAGATGCTTCGCTACTTGTCAAAATTGGTACGTATATTAGACCTACTTGAGGCTGTGTTGTTCTTTGCGTTAAAGGGTTTGAAATTATCCCGACACCAGAGATGCATGAGGTCCACTCCTTGTAAAAACTGGACAAACTGTTATAAAAATCTTAAGTTACTTATCGTAATAAGGTTCAATCGCGAGCTTTCTCTCTGTATTTTCTAAACATGTTTCATTTTTGCTAAAATTGTTGTTATTTCGCCAAATTTTTTCTGGTCTTATTATGAAACCATTTGATTCTTCTAATTTTTTGTCAACCTTGTTTCGCTTTTTGTTGTGTACACAAAAGGATATTAAAGGTATGTTTATTAAAAGATAGGCAAACATTTTGATTTTTGAACTAAAAGAAGGACAAAGAAATGTCAATCCCGGAGCGCAAACTATAACTTCCTCCAATCTCTTGTCAAAACCTCTAACATTCTTTTTTTGCGCTGCAGGCAACGAGCCCACTGGAAAAGATGCAACTTGAAACCCTCGGCAAGGTAAATAACCTCTACATTCAAAATCATTTCACTAGCTTTGGGGGAGGAAGTAATGAGGGCCTGATCAATGATTGTAGTTTACCATATGAATGTTATAATTTTTTTTTCTGAAATGTTATCAGGGTGGATCCCGGTACGACGACTGGGCTCTAAAGAAAGAGTGCAACATAGTGGAGACACTGCTGGAATTTCCATCGGTACAGGCGACCGCTGACCTGTTATTAACGCAGCTTCCAGCTCTGCAACCGGTGAGTCTACCATGCAACGCAATAATTAATTTGTTGTCCTTTTAGAAGCTAAAGTTGTAGGAGACATCGAAACATTTTAAACACGAGATGATTTCTAACAGCGACATTATAAAGAAAACCTTCAACGCAACTTTATCAAAGAACATCTTATCTAATATGGGTCTCTTTTCTTTCCGCCCTGCGAACGAGGTTAGCAGTTAGCGGACCTTAATTTTTGACGGCCAGGAGATGATAATATATCTTATGGTACTTCTTTTATGGACTGAAATCTTTTTTTGTATGGTTTTGAAACTTAAATTTCTGCTTAAACTGTTTTTTTTTTCGCACGCAGAGATTCTACTCTATATCTTCATCTCCCGCTGTTCATGCCAACAAAATTCACATCACAGTCGCTGTAGTTGAATATAACAAAAGAGGTAGGTACAAATTACAGGACAGTTATAAAAATATAAGGAATTGTTGCAAATGAATATATGAAAGATCATGTATTTGAACTGCGGAGAAAGATATGATTTTATGATGATTGATCATCGCAGCTACACACACAACTTACGCAGTTGTGAAATTAAAGCCTGAAAAAAATTCAGGCCTGAACGTGATTCGAATCCATGACCTCTGCGATCAATTAGTCAACCTCTGCGATCTGGGAGCTCCCAGATGGCTTGATAGCTCAGTCGGTAGAGCACTGCACCGGTATCGCAGAGGTCATGAGTTCGAATCCCGTTCAGGCCTGAGTTTTTTTCAGGCTTTAATTTCACAACTGCTTAAGTTGTGTGTGTAACTGCGATGATCAATCATAAAATAATATAAGGAATTAAAAACACAACTGCTAGGGGTCTTCGTACTGACAAAAGCTTGTTACATTTTGCCCTGAATACAAGCAAATAATATCAAACGAAAACTTGTAATGAAACCTGATATTTCATTTTCACCACAAAAGACACTGTTGGACCGTGTCAGTGTGGAAATTTCTACTCGAGGCTGATAAAGGTAAATTAGTTACCATAACGAATGTAGAATGCTGACGTCTTGGGTGTCAGCCATTTATCGGTGAATGGCTTAATAAAATTATGGTGTTTTCACAGGAGGTCAAGGTCCACATCACGCAGGCGTGTGCTCAACGTGGCTCAAAGGACTGAAACGTGGTGAAGTGATACCTTGTTACATCAGACAGTGAGTTTTAAATTTTTTTTGGTTTTTTTTTGCTTTGAGCCTCAACAAGAACCCACAAATACAGCTCAACTACTAAATACGTTCTTTCTTTAATCTAGTGCCCAGTCCTTTCATCTTCCCACTGATGGCTCTGTCCCGGTGATCATGATAGGGAATGGGACTGGCATTGCACCTTTCCGGTCCTTCTGGCAACAGAGGATGTTTGATCTGAACAACAGGTGTCCGCCAGAATCATCGAAAACAGGAAGACGACAGTGGGGAGACATGCTGTTATTCTTCGGTTGCAGAAACGCTCATCTTGACGACATTTATCGGCATGAAACCGATAAAGCGAAACAAAGCAGGGCAATCACTGCTGTAGCCACAGCGTACTCCAGACAGCAGGGAAGGCCTAAGGTATACACTATATAAATAGCTCTTGATGACATAATCTAAAACACACCACTTGATTGGTTGTACTGTCAGTGATACGGACCAGCATACAATACACCCTCTAGAATTCCTGTTGTCGTTTAGTTCACAATAGTCGTATGACACAGCAATGCATTTGCTTTCAGAAATACGTTCAGGACCTCCTGAAGGAAGACTCCTCTAACATCAGCGACTTGATACTAAATGACAATGCACATGTGTATGTGTGCGGTGGAGCTGCCATGGCTGATGACGTCAGCAAAACCTTACAGGTAATTGTTAAGGTCTTGACGCAAACTGGCCCACAGTTTTAGTCAAGTGACCAAGGCTTGCAATTGCAACATTTTATGCAAAACTACTTTGAAAACAAACAAGTTCTGATAGGCACAATCGCGTGACCGGATGAGAGATGGAACTTTTTCATTTCATTGTATTTTAAATATAGATCTCTATTCATTTGTTATCAATTCGGCACGACCCCACAAGCTTTGAGCTTTAAAATGTATCATGTCAAATAAAGGATATGTATGTTTGTATGTAACTGGGTCAAGCATGCGACAGTATATTTTCAGTATCTCTAATTTAGAATGTGCACTCCATAAAAGAAAAAACGATGAGAGTTTATAGTGTATTATAGGTTTGTGGATAGCGAAAAGGCAAAAAATGCCTGAAGACGATAGCGCGCCATGGCGTGAAATGTTGTAGACAGAAGTGAAAAACCGTTTCACAGCAACCGAGCCTACTTCACAGTTAAATTTACTCTCTGTAACACTAGCTGGCTTGTATATCCACATGATGTTCATTTTCTTGTCAACAGACCATGCTCGCTGATCGCCTCAATTCATCTCCTGAAGACGGTTTGGATTTCATCCACAAAATGAAGGTAACGACAATTTTATTATTACAATGATGTTGATGAATAGACTGATGATGAGAACAGAAAATCGTCAACTATGACGTATATGTTATGTTGATGTATCACCATGTCTTAAGCATTAACTTTAAAATAAATTAATGGCAACCTGTAAAGAGAATTTATATTTCTATCTTGGGATCGAGAGTTGATAGTTGACAACTGAAAAACTTGGATTTGAAGTACACGTTTCGTTATAATTCACACAGACTCCAAGTGAAGTTTTACTATCCCGTTATACAGAGGCAAGGGTAAAATTAGCTCTTAGTACTACGAGTGCGAAGTTCTTTAAAGAAAATGTTTTTGACTTTCTAAAATTTCTTTTTCAGTCATCAAACAGATATCACGAAGATATATTTAGTGTTCCTCAGAGAAACAAAGAACCAAAAGATGCAAGGTGAGTTAATAAAATTGATGGATTGGTGAACTGATTGATTGATTGATTGACTAATTGATTGGTTGATTGATTGATTGATTGATTGATTAACTGATTGATTGGCTGGTTGGTTAACTGACTTATGAATTGATTGATTAACCTCACTGACTGACTGACAAACTGATTAATTGATTGATTGGTTAAAATGACAACTACACCACTGGAATTTCCAATCTTGTCCAGGTTTGTCCGGTTTGATTTCCGCCCACCAACGGGTAGAAAAGCTGTGTCCTCTGTTCAATCTAAGTTAAGTAAAACGGCGAAGCCGTAGAAGCCCTATGGCTGCTGATGTATGTGCTCGTTTGTGTCAAAAAGGACGAACAACAATACCTCGTAATTTAGATTTAAGGTTACACTCAGCTAACTAAAGGTAATAGTTACAGACCTCAAGAGCTAAATATCAATTAATTTCTCACTTCACTTTCGTCGTGTTGTTTTTCTTCTAGAAAACTAAACAAGGAAAGGGCGCTTTGAGATGAACCATTTCAGGCCTTCTGCATCAATAAATCACGTGACCGGCAAATTATTATAAAATTGTATTAGTGTAGAATGTTTGAAATGAAGTTCAAAAATAACGAATATTCCTTCGTGACTACCAATCAAAAAAACCTTATCTTCTCTTGATATCTAAACTTTCTTTCGAGTTTTTCTGGGTGGCGTTTTGCTGTTGAAAGTTATCAGCGAGTTTGAGTTCGTTATAACTTTCAATGGCGCCCATTTTATGCCAGCACCATTGTGTTATTTTAATCAATATGTCACGTGACCAATTGGTACATAGGCAATAGGTGTTCGGAGCATCAAAAGATGAAAACTAGTAAACTAGCTACAGATGGTTTAGAAGGAATTTAGACCTAGATTTTTTCAGAGTTATTAACATATAAGTTACATTGTGACGTCTTTTTTTAGGGGGGGTGTATGTGGGGGGGGGGGATAGTGGGTGGAGAGGGGACGTAAAACTCCTAGGACGTAAAACCCTTAGGTTTAACGTCTAGGCAATAGAAGAAGTCCCTAGACGCAAGGGTTTTTAAAAATGACGCAAACTGGAATGTTGAACAGTTAACCAAGAGTTTAGTTTGAAACCTTTTACGCTTTGTATCGCTTCAGAACTTCTGTATGCACGTTAAACTAAAGCTATTGAGTGCATCCGCTACAGGTCAGCACGAGAAGTGTTATTGCCCTAGATCAGAATTAAATTGAACACTCGCTGGAGACGAGTGTCACTTAAGTACACGACTGGCCTAACTAAGGACGCCGTATTTTCTCAAAATGACTTTCGTTGGTTAGCAAAGTTTATTGGTTTTATAGAGATATAGCTTTGCTGTTATTTTGTCTGAAAAAAGGTTTAAAATAAAGTGCTGAAAGCGTATGGATGTAAGTCTCTCTCTCTTTTTTTGCTGGGTTTATTTTACACAATCCGCTATCGCAACATACCGTAATATTTCCATAATAGGCTTCACTGGCCCAAAAACTAAGCCCCTCTCAAAATCTAAGCCCCTCCCAAATCTGGGGCACGTAATCCTTTTTCATAATAAGCTTAAAGCACCCCTCGTCCAGAAAGAACTTGTTTTTCGCACGGACCACGCGATCCGAAACAGGCTGACCGCCCGAACTGTCAAGGACGAGAAGGCGTAGAAGCTATAGCCAAATCGTATACAGTTTCGTAGAGAGCGATGGCTAAATACGCGCTCAATGAAATCGTGGAAAACTGTGATGAGATAAGCCAAGAGATTAGTGAGGCTAAGGAAATGAGCTGTCCTTAGAGAGGACCATTATGGACAATAAAAAGCCTTTGTCACGTCTTGATGGGCGTTAATAGGCGGCTATTCACATGTTGCAATGTATGCGGGCCTATACTAAACATTGTCTTCATGGGATAGTTTTAAATTTCCTGGACGTTTGCAACTTCTGTGATGGGTGTTAGGTCAATATCAAGCAGCGGATATTTCGGGAATCGAACCAACGTTAACTTACCGAATATCTTGCAGCTTAAAGCATTCATTCCTGGTGACATGGGGACATGAGGGCTTATACGAGCCTTTTTCTTTTTGTTAAAATGTTTTACTCCTCTCAATCCTTCGTAAGCTAGAAAACACCGATCTTTACTCTCCTCCCTTGCCACGTTGTAGCCTCTCACGTAGACATTCTTAGGGGTTCGTCACGCGTTCCTGCGTGACGAACCCGTAAGAACATCTGCGTGGGAGGCAAGATATGCGGCTACATCTGAATGCAACAACGGTGCAATACAATTACGGTTTAGCGTTGCCAACAATCATATGTTACTATCAAAAGACAAAATTCTCTTTCCTTTAAACTCTACGCTCCATGTCCTTGGGTAGGAATCATCTTTGAAAGTAACGTTGCCAAGCAAAATTGATTGATCCTGAATGCGACAAGACTATGTGACAACTCTGGGAGCGCTCGTTGAATTTTAAAAACCGGGATAACTCTTTGCGCACTTAAACGAAGATTATGATGTTATTTGGTGTAGTATGAATCTAAAAAGTGGAATTCTACTATTATACTAATGCAAATGCTGCAATCTGATTGGCTGAGCTATTTGCATACTACCAGCCATTAGTGAGCAGTGGCCGGAGGTCGTCTACAAAATGGCGACGTATTTTCCGTTTTAACAAAGTTTTGAAGGAACGTTTTGATGCAAATGCATAATCAAATTCCCGAGAAGACTAAAAGAAAAGCATTAACGATTTCTCCACTTTTAAAATCTTATTAATAATCAAAGGCTCCCAGTACCAGCTCATGAATAGCTAGGCCAATTCCAAGTTAACTTTTACCTCTATGGTAAAAAGAGTCGGTGCAAAATTAAATGTATATCACCTGTTCATTCATTCTCATTGACAATCAAGTAATTTTCACGTGAAACGTTTTGCACGAGCACTCGATCTGAAAAGAGGAAAACAGCAACTCGGAAGTGGAAGTTAAGTCTGCATATAAGCCAGGCGGCCCATCAGGTTGGCCGGACGCTTATCCCGGTTTCTGGATAGGATGTTAGTTCATCACAGGATTACCCTCAATATTAAATTCGCCAGAGA
>Ga0126337_10001416_pt1 | contig 14490 bp, 12 predicted proteins | sample DipCmetagenome_FD_92527 | JGI IMG/M metagenome (GOLD analysis project Ga0126337, IMG submission 92527) | Coral microbial communities from La Bocana,Puerto Morelos, Mexico - Diploria C A metagenome | ecosystem: Host-associated > Invertebrates > Cnidaria > Coral | place: La Bocana,Puerto Morelos... | reverse complement strand
GTTGATGCCGGGCTGGTATCATAAAATTAATTCTGGGCTCCTAAAAATATGACTTGGGCTCCTAACTTTCAATTTTGGGAGCCCGAAGGGCTCCCTAAAATTTTCCTTAGGCAGCAGCCTTGCAATATCATAAGAAGCATATCAATAGAGCTATCTTGGCCAATTTGCATCACAGACCATTGAAACTTGGTAGGCTAATAGTTCTAAAGGAAACACACCAACGACTATTAAAATTATGTTCCCATGGCAACTCACGCTTTTCTAGTCCCCACCTATTTTATTTTAATATGTTGGTGATTTTCAGCTCAAAAAATATTAATTGATGCCACAAACTTGAGCTAGCATATTCATATGCTTGCTGGATCATGCATACGAGGCACCATTAGCAAATATCAAAATGGAACACCAAAGGTGGCCAGAAAAGCCTTTAATATTGGGGAGGTCTGAAACTTAATATGTTGCCATGGTAACAAAACTGTTGAGTTTGTATTATGGAGCACATTTAGTAGAATCTTACTGCAAAGAATCAAACATTTCTGATACAAATTGGGTGAGATATCTTTTTTGTCATATTTGAATTGGTTGAGTCTATGATGTCATCAATTGGTTAATTTGCATATTTTAAAAACTTGAATATCTCTGGAATGAAAAGAGATATTTGAAAATAGTAAAGAGCATTTTCCTTCTTCTTATGTTTTTATGTTTTAAAATGGCTTAGTAAGGAAAGGCGCGATTTTCGTCTTAGTACCACATTAAAAAAAGCTAATGCGAAGGTTGTTCGTTGATGTGATAGTTTTAACTTGTTTTTTGTAGTGTGCATAACAGTCATCTGCAGAACAAGAAAACTCAGAAATATATCAGAGTTCTTGAAAACAGATTAGACAAGGTAAAGCTGTCTATTATTTAACTTTTTACGTCTATGATACATGTACTATATACATAAACTATATATCAACAGAAAGGTTATAAAATGTAGAATTCGATAAAATTATGTTTTGTTTTGGATTTTGCTTTCTAAAGATGGCAGAGGTCGTCAACTCCAAAATGACCGACTGACGTTCCAGCGAATTAATCGGGTACCAAATGTGCTTGTTCATGCAAAATAACTGCAGTGTTAATCACAGAGCCTCAATCTCCAAAACCGTGTCAGCATTTTCTTTTATTTCTATTGGTTATCTTTTTATAGATCTCTCAAGTTGGACTATCGAAAAATTCGCGTAACCTGTTGCATTAAAGGCTGCCACGAGGAAGATATTTAAAATAAAGGAATTCGCCGACACGGTTTTGTTCCACATCTATCAGTGAATGTTCTGACCAAATTTCATGGAAAACCGTAAAATCTGCATACCCTATTAATTCATTTAAAGAGAAGAAATTCTCTCAAAAAATGAATGTGAGTTTTCGCCTTCTAAAGAGTTATAAACATATCACGCCTTTACATTGTGCAAACTTGAACTTCGCGGGAAAGCAATAGCATTACAGTCACATTCCAGCGCACACGGTTTAACCGTGGTCAACTAATAGGCAAAACAGAAGGGAAGTGACGCCAAATTAAAGCAAACCAAGGAGCAAGTGCTGCAGCGCAGGTTCAAGGAGACACACTTAGCCGCGGTCAACAAAGGACAAAACGAAAGGAAAAAAACGTACTTCTACAAAACAAGAACAAACCAAGGCCTCATTTCGGACAATGAAGAATAATCTGGGCTCGTTCTTGGAAGTTGCTCTCTCACAACATTTTTTCTTCTGCTTTCTTAGCTCCCATTATTTTTTTCTTACTGACTGCTGATAAAATACAGAGATAAAGCACTAGCTGCTTCGCTTTCTGAGAGTTGATTGAACCACGAGCCCTTGCCACTTTCGGCGAGAGTTTGTGTGCCTTTTTTTTGCTCTTACCACATTTTGACATAATATGCGGTCAATTAGTGAACAGACACATGGCAATATAGAATCTGTTTTTTTTAAACTGGCAATGACAGAAGCTAACCCTGTCAAACATGGCAGTAGTCAAGAGGATTGTTTTGAAAGTGTCAAGACATCTGTCTTCTACTATTAGGAAACATGTACATGTAGTTATATTGCTTAACATGACTTTTTTTACCTTTCTCATGCAGGCCAAAATAGACTTCAATTGTTGTCTATCAGAAAATGGTAGTCTGCGTGAAACATTTGATCACATGCGATTGGAAAAAAAGACTTTTGACACCATTCGCCTGAAACTGGAAAAAGAATTAGTGGAAAACAAACAAAAGATTATGGAGGGAATTGAAACATCAACAGCGGCTTATGAGGCTCGGTTGGTATAATTTAATGTGGTATTAAAACAAGCAAGTAATTCTTAGTTAATAAAAGAGGAAAGTGACAGGAAAATTCAAAGGATGGATTTTATTATTTATTTTTATCCTTAACTTATAAGTAAAGTGAATTGAAATTTATAAACCACTTTGAGTGGTGGTTTATTTTCTAATACCTGATGATGCCATTTTTTTAATAAACACAAAAGATGAATGTGTTTTTTTCAAGTCATTGAAACATGAGCAGAAGTTTTGGAGAACAAGAAATGCTGTGGGAACACGAGCCAATAGGCGAGTGTTTCAATATGAAAGATCATGTATATGAAGACATGATTGAATTTAAAGCGATTGTGAAATTAAAGCCTGAAATAAAATCAGGCCTGAACGGGATTCGAACACATGTCATCTGTGATACCAGTGCAGTGCTCTATCTATCTAACTATCGAGCCATCTGGGAGCTGGTCACATTGTAAGTTCATAATATTTATATTGGTAGAAGGTGAAGAATGCAAGTGAATACATGAAAGATCATATACCATATTTGAACTGCAGAGAAAGATATGAAGACATGATTGATCATTGCAGTTATAACAACTTAAGCAGATCAATCATGTCTTTTATTTGCAGTATTTTCTAAATAAAGTTAAATATATGTTTGAATTGTGATTACTTGTAGGGATGAAGCACAGGGAAAGATGATGGCATTAAAAGAGAAAGCTGATAAAGATTTGGCTCAGTATAATACTGAACTCAAGGAGCTGATGCGCATCATTGAACATGATCGCAAACTTAAAGAATTCATGAGGATAAAAAGTGAGGAGCGAGCTGAAATGATGGAGGGTGAATTGTCTTCTCAGAGAAAGAAAAAGGATGAGAAAGAAAGAGGTGACAAAGCTGAGGAAACTATTGAGGTAGGAAGAATAATATAAAGATTAAGCCAAGCCTAAAAGCCTAGCTCATGATTTACAATAAGTTAACCTGGTTTGGTACTGCAATCTATTCGAAAACCAGCACCTGGTCAGTAGTCAACTTAAAAAAACATTTGACTGTGACAAGCTCTAAACTTGAGGCTGTGATATGGTCATCTGATGCTGGTTAGGGGATACCTTTTTTGGCAGGTATCAGTTGACCATAATGAGGATGTCCAATATCAAATATGTACTGTAAGCTGTAGACCAAGGCTGCATGTCCCAGTCAACCTATTACCAGTAGCTAGAGTGACGATAGATCAGGGGAATACATTCTGTTGTGTATGGGAAAAAGTGGACATAGCAGTGGTTTTATACAAAAGAGACAAATTAGTGATAAAACATACTCAGAGATGGATAGCCAAATCCAGGGATGTTTTCCTTTTCTACAGTATTCAGCCTGTATTTGTGTGGTGTTTGGAAGAATGTCACATCATTTTGTGTTGTTTTATTGTAGTCATACGAGGCAGCTTTCCAGACAATCAAAGAGGCCACTGGTATCGAGGATATTGATCTGTTGGTTAGCAAGTTCATTGAAGTGGAAGACAAGAATTTTGCTCTGTTCAATTATGTCAATGAACTAAACAATGAAATTGAACTGCTGCAAGAACAAATTAACGAGGTAATAATATATTGCCAATTAATATGACTTTAACATAGTTCGTAAGGTTTAACTATTTTTATTCAGTTGCATTGTAGCATGTATACCATTCATATGGTCGGGAGTGGGATTGAAAATGAGATTATTAGACTGCAAAAAAGACTAAACAAACTATTCTACTCTGTATGATTTTTGTCAACCCCAAAAGCATCCAGCTTACCAAAAATTTGCAAATTACAAAAATTATCCTGAAAAGGTCACTGGGTGCACATTTTAAACACCCAAACCTTTTCACATCTCCCACACATAACTTTAAATTATGCCCGGCGTACAGTTGAGCAGAGTTCTCAGTAGAAGATCAAAACAGACAGGTTTTCCTCTTCTGTCATGACAAAAGTTGCCACCTGTTCTGGTTTAAAAAAATTCATGGCTTGTGTAGCAATGCAGACATAGGTATACTAATTATCAGTCATAGATTTATGTAGTCTCTACCCTGCTTGAAACAAACATCTTGCACATCTTCATCTTCTTATGTCAAAAGTGTTTAAGAAAAGTATATCTTTAATTTTTTCCTCTTCATGTCTCTGTGATCAGAATCAGGCAGAAATTGAGAAGTTCAAAAGTGAGGAAGTGGAGATGGCTTCCCAAAGAAAGGCTCTCCTCAAAGATCTGGAGGACAGCTTGTCTTCAAGTACTGAACAGGCTGATCAATATGATACACAGTATAAACAGAGCAAGAAAATACTGGAACAACTCAAATCAGGTACGTGCTGCAGTCTAAACAACTTTAGTTACTAGGTGCATTATGTTATAAACAAAGTACGCTACTTGCAATTTCTCTCTAGTTCTACAGAGTTTAGACGCAGTCAAAGCGTGAAAATTTCCTTTTCTTTTCATAATTTGTATTTCCAATTTTTCAGCCTGCTAAAACATGAAGCATTTCCCAAACCACGTAGTGTAATAATGTACGCCTTGTGCGGTTATGGTATCTTGATAAAAGGGGTGTTATTGAAGAGGGGCACTTATTAGTGAAAGACTTTGCTAAACGATCTTGGAGAATAATTCCAAACCTCTTTACAAATCTTAAAAGAAGGAATCCTTGAAAGATCCTTACCTTTTCACCAGAGTTATTACAATTCATATTGTATTTCTATAGATTTGATATTCCAAGTACATAAACCGATTGCTACCTCCTAATCTCATATTATGTCAGGGTACAAAACAGAAGAACACTGTTTCATAGGGCCCACGGTTTACCTCAAACACGGTTTTTAGTTTTGGATTTTAAACAAATCCTGTTTTTTAGGGGTGGACTCGCTATTTAACAAGACCAACTGTGATCGCAGTGCCATAACGGACATGCTGGGAGGAGCATCTGGAGTCACAGATGCCAACATGATGCAGGTAACAAAACAGTTATTTGCATTTTACTGCAACTACTTGGTGGACACAAAGAACACAAAATTTAGTGTCACTGCTGTCAATATGAGGCTACAACAATCAGATTACGCAACTGAAAAGAGGTGCTGTTTTAAGTCTCTTTTAGACGCTTAATAATAAGAGACGTTACTACTCTTGATGTTACGTAAGCTTCTGTTGTATTTGTTTTCAGTTTCTTGGTTTAATCGAGCAAAGGACAAATGAGCTTCTTCAAGTTCATGGATTTCTAACTACAAAGGTATATCCTCAACACTTGTGAGGTTTTTTTAAATGCAATTATTTTGTATGTTTACATGGTTATCCCAGACCACCATGTTAACCTGTACTTTGTTTTAGGAGTCTGATCGTGAGGGTGAGCCTGCGGTAGCAGTGGGCCTTTTGGGTCAGGGACCTCAGCCAGGAATGGCGTCTGTAGCAATTGTTCCTCCGACGACTGGCGACGATTATGATTCGGATGGTTCGTCGGGTTCCGAGGATGAACAACGACCGCTAACCCAACAAGAACTGAAAAACAAAATTTTGAAAGGGGTAAGCCAGTTTTTTTTTCACTTTTATCATTTCTCTATAATATTATGAGAGCATTACTCCTTTGGACAACAGAATTTACAAGGCGTCATTACAGTGAAATGAGCGTGGTGCGTCATGACACACCCCACAGTCACGAACTTTTAAATCACCTCATAGCATCAAGACATGGTAATTAGTGCATCAAAGTAACGGTAGTGTTAATTGTGCCTTGCAGATCACCAAGCGTGAGGCACATCCTAAGAAATCGCAACATCCCGGATCAGCAGGTTCTGACAAGTCTCGGACCAAGAAAAAGAAAGGCCCCAAGTAGTGTGAACAATGCAGTCCTGTCAGAGCTTGTCAGGGGTCCGTACGCGAGCTACTGTCGGCTTGTTATAAGTTACAAGTGCCCTAAGAGTAAACACACACACCCCACAGAAATAACTAGGGATTCTTCGAGAACATTTGTTTGTACGACGTACATGGTGCTACTGATTGTCCAAAACGTACATGTTCGATTTGTATATAGTCAGTTTCCTTATCACTGTTTTAGTTGTTTAAGTAAGAGTATGAAAATTCCTAGTTTTGTAAATAAACGACTCACATGTGTAGAGTGTCTCTGGTTCAGTATCGAATGCTTGCACTTTAGGTGTCATTACACGATGACATAACGTACGAAGACATAACGTATGGTGGGTGAAGTAATTAACACGGCGGAAGTGACTTCTTCGTCCCGGCAGCCAGGCACGGACTTAAATAGACTAAATGCCCGGTTTGATTTTGCCGTGAGGTTTCTGGTTTTGCCGTGAGGTTTTTGGTTTTGCCGTGAGGTTTTTGGTTTTGCCGTGAGATATTTGATTTTGCCGTGAAATTTTTGCTTTTGTCGTGAAGGTATTTGGTTTTGCCTTGAGGCATTTGGTTTTGCCGTGAGGCATTTGGTTTTGCCGTGAGGTTTTTGGTTTTGGCGTGAGGTTTTTAGTTTTGCCGTGAGGTTTTTGGTTTTGCCGTGAAATTTTTGCTTTTGCCGTGAAGGTATTTGGTTTTGCCGTGAAGCATTTGGTTTTGGCGTGAGGTTTTTGGTTTTGGCGTGAGGTTTTTAGTTTTGCCCTGAGGTTTTTGGTTTTTGCCGTGAGATATTTGATTTTGCCGTGAAATTTTTGCTTTTGCCGTGAAGGCATTTGGTTTTGCCGTGAGGCATTTGGTTTTGCCGTGAGGTTTTTGGTTTTGGCGTGAGGTTTTTAGTTTTGCCCTGAGGTTTTTGGTTTTGCCGTGACACCCATGGGCCAGCGGAGTAACGTGTACCCTGCATGCCAGCTTGCTGTAGGCTTACATTCCTGTATTGAATAAAATGTAGTTTTCAGTTTGGCGGTCTTTCACAGCTTCCCTCCCAGGCTCTCTCTCCTCTGCCTCCCTTGAAGGAGAGACGAAGTCTAGAAACGAGGTTGCGTCTTTCAGTTTTCCGGTGGCTCTTCCATTTTGATTCTTCCACGTTTTACATTTACATGGCTCCGTTTCATGTTTGGTGTTCTTTAGCTCACAGTGCATGAAATACAAACTGGATTTAGGATCTTTTAGATACTTAATATTGCATTTCACTCTTATATCCAAGACAGAACCAAACAGAGAAGAGAAGAAGCTTTGTTTTCTTATTTCAGCAATACAACAGTCTTGCTTTATACGGACCCTGACAAATACCTAAGAAGTAATGCATAATTACTAAACAAACAAAAGTTACTCCTTTGACCAAATGCTTATCTCCTATAAGAGGGGTGGTGTCCTCCTCTTTAGGCGTTTGAAGCAAAGCTCTTGTCACCCGCTGCTCCAGTCAGGTACTTTTGACCCCGGTTATTAATTTATCATTTTCAGCAATTTGAAGTTTTTGTGCAGGTAGCATTACACCACAAAAACACTCACAAAAACCATTTTTCCCAAAAGCAGTTCCTTTATTGCTACTATTCATAGCACGTTTAGCTGTTTATAGCTTTCCTACTTTTTCGGGTGTATCGGTTTGGAGGCAAATTAATTTTGAAGTTTTCAATGAAAACTTCTTCGTCTAACTGATCACGTGGTGTGTGCGTGCGGATTGCAGACACGTAGATTGTTTCTGATTGGTTAATCTTTAAATAAATTTTAAAAATATCTATAGCTTTCATTTTTTGTTTGTTCATCGTAAACAGCAGGACACTGTACAGGAAAGAAAACTAAAGTGGTAAGTTAAAATAGTTTCGTAATGATAACAACGGAATTGCTGACCGATAATGAAGAATGCTTGTATTTTTGTATTGATAGTAATGGACCATTTACGCTGCTAAAGATTCGTATGAATTCAGATTCATTTGTTTGTCGAAATGTATTTTGGCTGTTAGAGATTATTGCTTTGCTTTGCGTCAAAATTTCTTACTTTACGGAATTAGTATACCTTTCACCTGTTGGATGCGTAATCCATGGAATAAAATTGGACGTTATTCGGTGAGATCACAAATCAAAATGATCACGATCAAATTTGAAAACAGGAGTGTTTTGTTCAAATTTGACTCGGTTCAAGAATGTTGCGAAAAATGCGTTGAAAATGTATTCGTTCATTGAGCCCATATACCTCAAGAAAATAGTTTTCAAATTATATTGATGTGTTAGCAGTTAATTGTCGAGTCATTTTACTGAGTTATATGAGAATAAGATTTGCCAGATTATAGCCTGTGGTTATCTTTTTTGCTAAGAGCCTTATGAAGTCGAATATCTTCCCAACACGTTATACAGAGTTTCCTCGAAAACGTAGACATGAATGAAAACGGATACGAGTGATCGGTTCCGTCATAGATGATGGCGATCAACTCATTGAACCACGACTTTCCCCATTAGTCTCCATTGACGGGTTGCAGTCAGTTGACTAGGCAGGTACCTATGATTCGCTGACCCTGAGACCACGCCCATTTGCCATCTTTTGCGTAAACATTTTTTTTTTAGAGTTTATTCCTAAATTAAAGGAAAAAAGTAGTATGTACTTGACAATCAAAAAGATCAGTTAGCCTTCACGCATTTGTTGGATTGTGAGCGTTTCCATGGCGAGTTTCGTCCATTAGCTGGTTGCACTTCTCGTGGCATTTATTATTTATGACTTAAGTTTATGTGTCTCGCTCGATTTGAGTCACCCAGTCTGAGTTCATTTACTCAATTTTTGGTCGCAAGTTTTCTTATGAGATTCTAGTATTCCTTCTCCTTACATGGTTGCTGACAGTTTGATGGTCCTATAAAATACCGTAGAGATCGTAAATAACGAGTTTGTTCAGACAGGTGCGATAACAGCTAACATCAGTTCCACCTTGCTTGGATGGTTGTTTCGTTTTGAAACACTCAAAAAGCAATTCCTCAGGTACATGTGCATTCCTCAAGTTTCATTTCGAACAGAATATCACACACACACACACACACACACACACACACACACAAATCAAAGGGGAATATAATACAGTACACTTATTCCGTTCAAGTGAAACGGCAATACTCCGTGTTACCACATGACTGTGTGGAGTCCCTGAACGATCGTAAGCGGGCGACGTAAACAACCTCCTATTGCCTCTAACAAGTTGAACAAGTTCCACACAAATTTCCTAAAACGTATAGCAAGAGAAAGGTCAAAGCAGCAAACCCAAGCACTAGTCAGTTTAGCAAGCACGTTTTAAATCAAATTCTACAAAAGTTGTCTATACTGCATCCTTGAAATCTGTAACAGATAAAATACTTACACAGGTCATTGGTTTGCGGAATGCACAGAATTAAAAGCAGTTAACGCAACCCTGACAAATTTCACTATGTCATGAATTGAAACGAAGTTCTAGGGATAAATTGCCTTTTGAATTGATTAGATTTTGCCCAAATGTTAATCATATTCAGGCTGTGTAAAAGAGACTTTTTTGTGGTTTATTGGTTTCAATCGATTGCTAGTAGATTTGATTGCTATATGAGTGAGGTTCTTGCAAACAGTTGGAAATCGCAAAAAGCCAGAATAAATAACAGAGACTGAATGAAATAGGATTGAAACATAGCAATGTCCTTGCTATACTAAGCAACTTAACATTCGACTTTCAATTTGCTTGAAACAATAATTTGGAGTTAAATCGTGAACCTAAGTATATGCGTCAATGGATCGAAAACACATATATGGTACTGCGTCTATAGGGAAATTTGTACTGATTAAGCGGAGCTTGATTCCCTAAATTTTCTTCCCAGATTTACTGTAACATAAACCTGCATTCAGCAGACTCCTCTGTTAAACCGGGGCGGACACCAATATTGAGTCATTTTGTCGGACAAAACCTGCAATATGCGGACACTTTGACAGCTTTTTACTTTTAAAAGGTCAGCCCGGACTCCTTTAAAATTTTTCAGCGATGTCGATGTCTTCTCCAGGTATGTACCTTTGAAGCGGATCGAAAAATAATCGCTTGAAACAATTAAAGACTAGAAATGCCCTACGTAATACAAATTAGTATGACAACCAATCAGCGTACGTTCCAGACATTCCAGGAACATCATTCAGAGTGCGGACCACGATGAACGAGGGCGCTAAACAGTCGTCTCTCTCCGCGATATTTTGAGGGGAGGGGGCGGCTGTACACAGGCTAGACTAACAGTTACCATTCATTTTCTTATTAGACTATGAAGCTGGCCCATCACCTACTCCTTTCTTGTGTACTTCTTTCATCTCTACACTGTTGTTTGTCACGGCCTCATGGTAAGCAAAGAATCAATTCACTTGCCTGTAGTAGTAGACGCAATTAGATTCTGACCCGTAACATTGATAAATTGTCCAAAAGAAAAAGATTGTCTTGTCACACAGATGACACATATTCTACAAGCGCTGACGAAACATATGAACCGTAGTGTACAGAAGACTTCTAGCGTGTGTGTGTTTTCTTCCAGCGACATAACCACAAGACAAATGACTTTTTATAAGTATTAGTGAGGACGGCAGCTATTGTTGTAAGCAATATATCACTCTTCCTTATCACGTGGTAACCTTGCTTCTTTTTGGTTTTTAATACCCTCTCGGTTTGTTCTATCGTAAGAAGTTTTAGTTTCTTTCGCTTTGTGAATAACATGAGGAATAAATAAATATATAAAAAATCACAGCACAGTTTTTTAGTCTATAAAATCTGTTTAAATATCTACGGGATTAAAAATGATGTTAGTCTTATTTGTAACATCTTTAGACATCGTAGATGATTCACGCACCGTCCAAGAAAATGAACTTTCCGAAGAATCGGGAGATTCCGGGGAATCTGGCGACTATGGTGAATCTGGCGACTCAGCGGATTCTGGAGAAGGTCAACAAATGAGGCGAAGAAGCTTATTTGATTCCGAAGATATGGATGAATCGGGCGAATCTGGTGTCTCCGGAGACTTCCAAGACTCAGGTGACGGTGTGCAAGTAAGGAGGCGAAGCCTTATTGATTCCGAAGAATCAGGGGAATCTGGCGAATCGGGAGAGTCCGGTGATTCCGGTGAATCTGGCGAATCTGGTGAATCTAGTGAATCCGGTGAATCCGGTGAATCCGGTGAATCTGGTGAATCTGGCGAATCTGGCGAATCCGGCGAATCTGGCGAATCCGGGGAATCTGGCGAATCCGGTGAATCTGGCGAATCTGGCGAATCTGGTGAATCCGGCGAATCTGGAGAATCTGGTGATTCAGCGGACGAGGAAGATTAACCCGATGCGAGTCGACTGGGTCATGATCAACCATTTCAAAATACAGCTAGATTTTGTCTAAAACATTTAACAACCCTTCTTCGGATAAAAAGAAAACATCATCCAAAACGGAGTCAAGTATATCGTTGTTTTTAATTAGCATTGGGAACAAATTATTTTTATAACTTTATAAAGGGTAGTAAAATTAAGATAGTTTTTTTAACCTCTTTGGCCAAAACATTATGAAGCGGGCTTGTTTTCAGGAAGCTGCATGCAAGTCATACCGAATAGCCTTCATAAATGAAGTCCACAACAGTTCATATATTTTAGTGTTAAAATATGGTGTGCGATTCAGCTTCAGCACCTTGCCGGACATTTTACGATTTAACTTGCAGAAGTCATGTTTACGGTTCATATGTCAAATTTCCTTCACCGGGAAAGTTTGTAACGTGTTTTTACTCAAAATTGACAGCCAAAGTATTTCATCGGCTGGATAAGCTAAATAAAGAGATAATCTGCGTACTGAATTTGTTGTTCCTTACGAGTGAACTTAATTGCTCTGAAACTAACTTCGTTCCTCCCAAACAGGTAAGTTTTTCAAATATACAAAAACAAACACTTATGTTTTGTTTCGCAATTAGTTGTCTTAGACTTGTCTTTTAAAAGTAATAGATAGATTTAGCCAAGCCTAAAAGCGGACCTCCTGGTACAGGTAGCTCAATTAAAGCCCGATTAAGCTAACCCAGGATAAGAAAAAAATTTGTTTTTGAGTTTTGTAACTTCTGTATACTGTTTCGCCTTCTGTTTTGAGTTTAAATAATCTCAAAATACACAAAATTGAAAAACCTCTGTGTACAAGAAATATACTCAGCTTGACACGAGCCCGCGATCCAATCAAAAACCAGCACTTGGGTAGCGGTCTACTTAAAAAACATGTAACCTTAATGAGCTCTAATCCTAAGCCCGCGACATGATCCCGTGATACTGGTCAGCAGATACCCTGTTTTGACACAACATAAATGTCCAGTATCATAAAAGGACGCTATAAACCAAGGCTGTATTTCTCTGTTGACCTATTAGCTGGAGTATCGCCGCCATCTTGCGCGTCTCCGTCGTCGTGCGTACGCGTCCACGAGCAATACCGCTAGCTCTGATAACCATGAGAAAATGTGTTCATGGGTTGCCTTGGGCATGGGGGTATGCAGGGTATGGGTATGTGGTTCCGCGGCCACCGACGCTCCGCTATAACAGATAACTAAGGAAAGATCGGCACGCAAGAAAACCTAGACACAAGTGACGCATGGTTCAACACAGATTTCAAAACTTTGCTTATAATAAAGCCTCCGATATTTGAGAACACGAAGGAAATGTAGAAAATACTCACCTGCTACATTATTCGAATGTTCTCGTATGTCCGGAGTGTTTTATTCAAGTGTAATGCACGGCTTAGACTTCTTCATTTATTTTATGACATATTAGAAACACGCATTCAAGATAAAGGAGACTCTACTAATAAGGGAATTGAAACCCACCCTAAATGATACTGTTAGTAGCGAAAAGCTTTGTCTTTATCAATTTGCATCTTTTATATGCAAAATATTCTTCCTAGTTTCTGGCATTGTTATTGCTAATTAGTTACGTTTTTAAATTTAAATTTAGTTGTTAGTTCCTATTCCTAACTGTCACTTCTGAAGATGTATGTCGAAACATACGAAACGTCAAGTAAATGAGTTTTATTGCCATGTTTATCGCCACAGTTTGCGTTTTATTTCTTATACTGAAAGTAAGTTAACTTGTAAAGTAAGCCCCGCTATCAGTTAACCTTTTTTAAAATCAGTTTAGGAGAGAATTTCAATTCAGTAAAGCAGGTTATAAGACGAGTTTTGGTAAACTCAAACTGTAATTAGAGTGATTTTTACGTTCTTTGTAAAACCTGTGCAATAATTATCACTACAATCCAGCAACAAAGTAATTCATAAGCGCCTGGCTTTGACCAAATTCTCGACAAAGTTGTCTTTCTTTCCGACGGCTTCGTGTCGCCTTCACCAAACTTTCCCACCAGTTCGTGGCAAAAGTTCTGCTACACTTCCACTGAGGTTTTAAAGTTCCAACACTCCTTAGCCTCAGCAGGCGCTTCAATGTTGACAAATATTTATTGTTTAGTTGTAGCTGAAAAAAAACTTTCGCGTGGCCCTTTCGCGTACTTTTTTAATTTTGGAGTGCTTTCGCCATCGCGTACGATTAGCGCAAAAAAGACAATAGCCGCGACATAAGTTCTCCTGTCCGAAAGACGTGTGAGGCAGAGTTTGTAGATCAAAAATCTCTTGCTTTCCACCCGTAAGGTGGTGATTGACCACGTTCCCAGTCTAGGCCAAGCGGTAACGACAGCAAACAGTTTAATATCCTCTGTTTTGGCCGTCATATGTTAACTTTTCTTTCAGATAACGCAGTGAAAAATGATTGTGTGCTTCATTCGATTGTAAACAGTAAAACTGCAGGCCTTACACTGTGAGTTCAGCGCAAAAAAAGTGTGAGGAAATGCTATTTAGTGTACAAATTTAACTCGTTTCCGAAGAGTTTTGTCCTCAAACTGGCCGATGTTTCCTACTTTGCCTCATATTTTAAACCGTAGGGGTAAAAAAATCAAAATTCGCTTAAATCTAGTTGAAATTGTTTAGGATGAGAAAAAATGACATTGTTCAAGTGTTTAAGAGTCTTAATTCAGCAATTACCCACACACTGAACGATTTTAATGTCATCTCTTAATTTCTGTACAAACTCTCATATTTCAACCACAGTTATCTACACATACACCTTATTCGATGGTTTAACATATATTATTATCCAACACTGCTTCGTAGAGTACAAATAACACGCGAAACGAGTACAAATATCACACGATATTTGTACTCGTCTCATTCCCCCGACCGCGCGAAAGATCAAAAACCTTGGCAAGTCAGAATTTTGGGGAAACGAAAACGTTGGATAATAAATCTC
>Ga0126337_10001414_pt1 | contig 14492 bp, 6 predicted proteins | sample DipCmetagenome_FD_92527 | JGI IMG/M metagenome (GOLD analysis project Ga0126337, IMG submission 92527) | Coral microbial communities from La Bocana,Puerto Morelos, Mexico - Diploria C A metagenome | ecosystem: Host-associated > Invertebrates > Cnidaria > Coral | place: La Bocana,Puerto Morelos... | reverse complement strand
TTCGCGCTTTGCCTTCTTCTACCCTGTTTAACGCCTGCTACGCATGCTAGATAAAGCCAGCAGCAAAAGCCCTTCCCCTAATGATCTAAGAGTCAGGTCATAAATAGGGTATCATATTTTTGGCCAGGTCATAAATAGGGTAGGGAAAATCGCAGATTTTGGTCATAAATAGGATAAGCGTTTTGGGAAGCGGGCCGCACACCCCTATCAAATTTTTCTGGGAGTACCTCCCGGGATTTGAAGAAGAAGCAGATTTCAGTGGTTTATGATTGTGTTGCCCATCCACGGCGAGACAGCAGTCAGCAAATGTTATGCATCAATGGTTACGCAAGAAACCATTCTTGTTTCTTTGTATATTCCAAGCCTGACGAACCTCTTTATCTTCTGCGCAGTTGGCGTTTATGCACACTACAAACGAGCTTAAAGTAAGACCATTTTGGCAATCGTACTCTTTTACAAGGGTAGCACGTGACGAAGCACGTGATAAGGGTAAAATTTAGTGTGTGACTCGTAAACACGGTGAAAAACAACTAATAGGCACGTGAAAGGTAGAAGTAGCTTAAACTTGTGTATGCTACCCTCTACTATTGCTTGTTCAATTTCTTCACAAGCGCACATGTGAAATGGACATCCTGCGCAAGAAAATCCTGATGAAGATTCGTGCCAAATATCAAGCGTTAATTCAATAATTAGTTACTTATAGGAAGTGCTTTGCTATTGTGGTTAGATCTAGAAAACGCTGGCTTTGATCCTAAATATGAATAAAGATCACACAATAATTAATTTAAGACATTACACGTAACGTATTTAGAGAAAGCAGTTCTGGTACTCAGTGACAAAAAACGTAAGATTTCGCTAAATTGGCCTATGATCACTGGTCTTTGATTGGAGACTGTTTGTTTACGTAACTACAGGCTGCGGACGTATATAAAATTTAAATATAATTGTAAGAAGTCCATTCACTTTTCAAAAATACATGTGTTACCTCTCTATGTACAAGTTTCAAATGATTAAAGATAGAAGTCTGAAAAGAAAAACTTCAAAAAACATCGTGATATATAATGGTTATTAATGCGAAGGTAATGTGGAACAAAAAGGCTTCTTTTTTTAAGAATTCCTTTTCCGTCAAAGGTGAGCAAGTGTAAAGTGCTTATGCATTCCTATTTAAAATTGTTGACACGTTTGTTCAGCATTAGACTATTTCATTAGCTGTTGTAGACGTGCTTTCTTCCCTAAAGTTTCCTAAGGGCATTACCTTGAGTATGCCCGCCATCGTGAAGTTTCTCGTGGTTTAATTAATTTATCACCAGAGTCATAAACCAATTTTCATCTCGTTATTTCTTATCCGGGATTGCAATCTTGGCTTATGTCTAGGGCCGGAAATGCCATACGATTTGGCAAGGCCAGGGTTAGGAGTTCCAAGAGACCCGTCTAGTCTTGAAATTTCGTTTTGATCCATTTGGCAATCGCAAACCGATTAAACTACAATTGCCATAACACTGTTTGCTTTGGATAGTCTGAATGCCAATTATGCAAAACGTCCTCTGTTATACGAAGAAAGATCTTCAGTTTTCTCTGCAGCCAGTCTCTCACAGCATTTTAAATACAATGTGCCTATTCTTGCCGTTCACTTCGCTTGGTCCAACCATGTTTTCACCTCTCGCATTCGGTATTTCAAGGGTCCTGGGCCACCCTCGTAGGCAATTTTACTGTTTTGCACGATGTACAGTCGAATCGGCACAGCACCGTAGGCGATATTTGCCGCGTTAAGCATGGTGTCCACCGCCACTATGCAACCAGAAAGGTCGACGAATGTTGTCATCTTCTGAGCGGCCTTGCATCTTTCAAGTTGTGTACGATGTCTTGGAATGTCACTGATACCCTGATTAAGATAAAAACAAGAACAATATAAATCATTTGGCTCTTTTATTTTGATTGTTTTCGTCCAATTGTCTGGAGTTCGTTTAGTCAGCTCTTACGGCACTGTGTCAAGTTTGTGACACTTCCCCAATTTTGGTCGAAGGCTACCGCTTGACAACAAAGTTGTTTAAATCAATAATATCTGTTTAGGCCAGCAAATTATTCAAACTGCATTTTCATGTTAAAAATCGACACGAGCACAATAAGCTGCACACGGAAAACACATGGAAAATCCTTTTTTACCTTAAATGCCCAGCCATCTACTGGATGTGCCTCTTCGATGTAGACCACGGCAAAATCGGCGACCTCTGAGAAATTATCCTTCAATTGCTGGTACCTTTTTAACATTTGCATGAACACCGGGCAGGTTGAACTACCGAAGTTGAGCACCAGCGGTCGGCTGCCCCTTGCAAAGTCCAGAAGTCGGTGGCAACGTTTTCCATCGACCGACACAACTGGAGAGTTGTAGGCCTTGCCGTGCAGTTTGACTTTTTTATTCTTGTCAGCGAGCACGCAATAGTAAACATTCTGAAGCATTTTCCAGGTAAACAACGAGTCCCAGTAAAGTTCCGTTGGTAAGGAAGTGTCTGTCATTTTGCACATAGCAATGCCGACGAACGACTTGAAAAAAGGGACAATCTTCAAGACCCATCCTACGGTGAACACGACAACAAGCGTCGCGTAGAGGAAAAACCTCTGCATGACCTGAAATTCCACAAACATCTAGACTACATTCATAGAGCTCACATACGTTTGGTAACAAATCGTTCAGGAATGAACAGATATTTTGTGTTGCTTTTATACACCCGCCTACTTAGTCCACGTAAAAAATCCGCTTCCGTTGAGTGACCTAGAACAGCAAGCTAAACAAATCTATTGGGACCTCCGTCTATAATTAACCCAATCAAAGATGACACTATGTCACCCCTAGTTGAAATGAGTAGTAGAAACGAAAAACTCCAGAGTGTTCTCAGAACAGATGAAATCTTCGAGCAGGAAACTCTGCTTATCTTGAATATTACGTTTTATTTTCTCACAGTTCGAAAACATGCATGCTCCACGCCGTTAATTGTTCTCTTTTGCAGTGACTGGTGCCAAAAATCAGTCACTCGATTCATGACGTATGAAATCAATATTCGACCCCGCAAAAACTTTGTCTGATGTTATATGCTCTTAATTTTCGATTTTGTGATCTTAATAGATAATTCACTGCGGTTTTTTCGCTTTCGTGTTTAAGGCGTAAAGTCACTGCACAATTATCGTGAATCAAGCCGCCAGATACAAATGCATCCCTCGGGGCGCGCGCCTAATCTAATGCAATTAGCAACAAATCAGTACTATAGATACGTTACGACTCATGTGCCTCTTATTGCCTGGTCGTACAATACAAGCTGCACATTAAGGACTTAAGAACAAAAAACGGGCTTCAAAATGCTTTTAGCGAAGTGTCCGGTCTTGAAAAAAACGATTTTGCCTTTCGCTTCCGCTACTAGCAACATCAAAGATAACGCGCCAAAAGCTTGACCCTAATGAGTTATTTGTTATTGCGAGAAATAACACACTTTTACTGAACCATTGTCGTTCCGTTCTTTTGTGGTATGCCCATACGCCCACTTCCGAGGTTTACTGGCTGAACAATGCATAAGGAAAATTTTTTAAAAATAGTTTTCAGTTGCACCATCCAGTCGCGTTTTCTGATATAAGTGACTAACTGATTGAAAAAATCTCTTTTCTTTTGCATCTAGATTTTAAAGTAGAGGGCATACTTGATATGTTGTCACATTAAGTATATATATCTTAAATCCGGAGTATTACAGTAAATATTTTTGAGTACTAAGCAATTATATTAATGCATTTTCGGGAGGCTGTTCTTGTCGCAAAGTCAAAATGCAAATAAACAGCAGCAGGAGCCCTGACAGCAGTTATTTCAGCTGTGCTGAATACTAAACTCTAAAAAGATTTTTGTAATCTAAAATATTTACTTTTCCGAAAAATTGGCTGTGAACCGTTCTCGTCAGTCACACGCGAAGGTCGGAATGCGACGCCTTCCAACAACCAGGTCTGGTCTGCTAGAGTGCAAGTAGCGTGAGAGAGGTCTTGTGCTTGTCTCTCGAGGTACTTGTACTGCACTGAATACAGCTGAGTAAATAACCGCAGGGTATTTTATACCCGTTAAAAGATATCACCACGGTCAAAAGATCAAGTAAATCCTTTATTAGCTTAAAAACACCTTAAACATTTTTCTCTTCACCTGTCCCTTTGATTAAATTTTGAGTAGAGATGTTTTACTTACGGGCATCCCCCACTAAACCGCTCTGATAAAGAGATTGACAATATACAGGCAACCCACGCTCAAGTCACGAACATTTTAAAATAACAACGAGTTGACCGCTAAGAACTACAAGAATGTATATAGGACTTAACGTATATGAGAAAGTCTTGCATAGTTTGGTAATTACCCAAAGGACCGGCTATCTAACACAGAGTCATTTTAAACGTTAACTTCCAGTTCAGTCATTTCTAAACACTAGCAATCATTTCTCTCAGAAAAAAAGCAATCTTTCGTAATTTTCGTACCGTTGGTCCAACGTGTTTCACTTTGGACGTTGTCCAATCGCCCTTTACTGATTAGCGGAAATCAAACGAGCGCGGCTCAAACGAAATAAAACCCAGTGACTCTTCACCCCCAGATTAGTACAAATCGGTTTTTCGAACGACCGTAGAAAGAAGATTAAATTAATTTTAATTTTGCCATCTTTATATCCCGTTGCTAGTCTGGAGTATTGTAGTGGTGATTTTAAATGGTTTTCGCGATCCTACTCTTGAGGATTTTAATCCAAAAATGACAAGTTTCCCGCTTAGGACAAATCCAAAAGTAAAACGCTCTCGGCAAAAACTTGGGCTGCCTGTGGCTACAGTTCATGCGTCAGTAAAATGATGACGTCAAGCACCTGGTAATTTCTGTTATTTACATATAAAAACATTTCTTGGTCTGGAAAATCGTGACCCTTTCGCGGGCATAAGAGCCATAAATAGCATGTTTGACGTCATAACTCCGGCAGCTTCTGACAAGGTTTTTATCATCAACGGTAAAGTTCAGGGATGAATTTGATTACATAGCTTCATTACCCTTGCTAGGCTTGTAAGGGTAAAAGGTATACGATTACATCATATATTTAAGAATAAAAACCCAACTTCGACAATACAGTGTAAAAAGGTTTAGTAAAGAGTTTGGGTTAAACTATTAATGAGAGAGAATGTCGTGATTTTAGTTTCGTGACCATTGTGTCACGCCAATAAAACGGCCTTGATGAAAAGCAATGACGTAATTACCTTGTTTGTTCTAATTCGGCAGCAAAAGAAATGTTTTCATGATGATTGGTATTGTCCCGATGTATCAGTTGCTTATTATTGGTGATGATATTCATGAATTTCTTAACATTTTCACGTGATCTGGACTCCGTGATTTGCATTGCGTGATGTATATAACTTCCAGTACATTCTTCAATATTCACGATAGTTCATGAAACTGCTCGGCTTTCCAGTTGTGATGATGTTTTTTACTGATAGAACAAACCATAAAAAGGATATTTTAAGATAATCAGTTTATTGACCTCCGGTTCGTGAAGTTCAGAGGCTCCTTCGTGTATTCTTGGTTTTCATGTAACGTCATCATTTTCCAAATAAAAATTATGAAGCCTTCTGAAGTTTCAGTTTTATCAGATGTAAGACCCTCTAATAACTTGCTGTTTTGCAACGTTTAAGCCCGACAGGGTTCCTTATTATATTAGAGTTTGTTTGAATTCCCATGTTTGTGCGTTGCGTGACATTAAAAAATGGCGGCCCAATAAGGCTCTCGAGTAGGGTAAAAGATGAATTCTTGCTCAAGGTTTTGCTAACTAAGCAGTTCTTGCTCTAGAGGACGTATTAATTTCGTTGTTTCGGAGCTCTAGAGTAATAATTATTCGTTTCGATGACAGAACTCAATGAGAGATGTTTCTGTTACTTTACGCCCCATGCTGGATGGGCACCAACATGGCGTCTATAAGTTCTATATGTTTGGGTGAAACACATTTCCTAATAACGCGCGAATGAATAACCGCACTTATCTAAATCTTGGCGATGTTTTTCATATATAAATGATCTATCATCTCAGTCATATTTCAGTTTCTTGACTCAACTGTTTTAAATGGTTACGATTTTTATTTTCATTTAAGAAACTACTGTCCCTGCGTGGAGAGTCTCAATGGAATTTATCGTTAGCTAAAATTTTAGCCCCAAGGCCTGAAAGTGGAAGATTTTAACCATTAGCCGTAAAAAAACTTTAGCCACGAAAGTGAAAGTCTAGTCTCAAGATCTCTCTAAGTTGGATTCTTGTTAAAATGTGCTCCATTGCTCGAAATTTCGTTAATCCTTCTTTGTAGTTATTTTTTTTACATACATACATATATATATAAACACAAATCAGTTGGTTAAAACAAAAAGGTTGAAACATCCTTACTTCTAGCTTCAGTCTTTCTTCAACAATTCAGCCTGTAACTGCTTTGGAGGCGGGGTATGTATTATGCGCGAAGCTCCATGACAAGCATTTCGTTTACTGGTTTATTCTTTATCATATCACAGTCGGAGGCTTTTTGCTTGAGAGGTAGAGTTCCGCATTACAAATATATGAACTTTCATATATTCCCTTCTACGGGTATATTACGGATATGTCTACGGGTGTATTACGAACTCACAACCTGACTAGCTCCCATTTGGTCGAATAGCTCAGTTAGTAGAGTTAGTAGTAGTTAGTAGTTAGTTAGTAGAGTTAGTGTTCCGGTATCGCAGAAGTCATGGGTTCTGCTCCCGTTTAAGCCTGAATTTTTTTCTAGCTTTAATTTCACAACTGCTTAAGTTGTGTGTATAACTGTGATAATCAATCGTGTTCATCTGAAACAGTGTTAGTTTGAAGAGCTCCTTGAATTCATTCTGCTTGATGTTGAAGGCTGCTTTGCAGTAGTAGCTTTTCAACTTCACCAATGGAGAGGCCGTGCTTTCGATAAAAACGATCAGGAAACCTTTAGTTCTTCCAGATCTTTCAACTAGGCTGAAGTAAGAGCTTTCGCCACTGAGAGGCTGAAGAGGAAATAATCCTCTTGTGCATCGACTCGCACTATGGAATAGGTGCGGGGAATACCCAAAAATCCCAGCGCACTGACGTTTTTGAAAAAAAAAAATAGGGTTAGTACCTAGGCTAACGGCTAGCTCAATGTAAAGGTTTTAGGACAGCCCCTACGAGATCCATAAGGGACTTACTGTCTTATAACGTGTCTACGTTTATAGTTTTGGCAATAGTTTGGTGTTTTATTAACCTAACAGTGTAGTAAAAACGTCTTGAAAGGTTGTCATCCAACTCGATTACGGTAGAGGTCCCTAGAGGGTGTCTGCATAAAAACATACCCATCGACTTTAATTTTGTGGTGAAGGTTATTCTTATTTGAAACTGTCAAATAGAAGTTCATGATACATTGTTAATGTGAGTGATAGACTTGCTTTTTACTGTAGGTAGCTATTTTAAGATATGAGGCCAGATTGCCACCACGAAATGCTAGCGGGACTTCAAACGCGATGTTTGGTGAGTTAGCTGAAAGGTCTCTGATGAGTCCCTTGGCAGGGACGAAACATACGTATGTAAGGCTAGCCACATTTATTTATTGGTAAATTCTTAACTTTTTCGAGCTAGTTATTTATGACTTATTTTATTAATTTTGTTGTTGTTATTATATTAGTATTTTTGTGCAAATCTGTATTTTTTCAGTCACTAAAATGAGAGCTGAAACTCATTTTGTGTGGTGGTTTTTTGAAAAATAGGCAGACTCTCCTTTCCAAGTCTACGCCGGGTCCTCATCGTACTTCCTAACTCCATACAGACACTGAACTTTTAATACTAGTCCGTGTTTTAAAATCACGCTCCTAAACAGAATTAAAATATATTAAGCAATTGCAACAACCGAGTGCCCGGCCATTACTACTATTTTATCTATTTTGTATCGAGTTATTGAGAGACTCTTGGGAATTTGGGGGACCACCCAAACAAAATTTCATCTATTTCCCGTGTTTCCACAGCATTTAGCGTTCTCCAAAACTCACACTTGTGTTTCCACTGAACTCGATAGAAGCACAGAAAATCTTGATTGGACTATTGATGTCTATTTCTAAAGTATTGGCACAGTACTGATCTGTTATCAAACTTATGTATTCTTTCTCGAAAACCGCAGTTTATTTAACGAATTATTTTGCGTGGTTGGTTAACTCGATTTCAAAGTTTATCGTTCCTTTTACATCATCAAGAATTACCCTGCCGATAGCCTGCGCGTCATTCAGTTCAAAATGGTTTATGCAAGAAGTAAAAAAAATTCGGCCCTAAACAAATTTGGACTCACGATTGGTCCTTTCAGTTAAGATTTTTTTCATTAATTCAATTGATTGCGTTCAGCAACATCGATATTGCAAGGATTTTTGGCAGAATGATTTGATTGCAGCAATTTAATAGTTTGGCGGAGTAAATAACTGATTTGACGATAACAATCGTGGGATTAAAATACTCTTTACAGCCGTTCAGGGACTGAAAGAAAGCAATAGGTTCTGTATGTTTAGGTTTAAGAGATTTAACAGATGAAAAACCCAGACATCATGGTGGCAATAAAAGTTAAACCCCAAGCCGCATCGCGAAATACAAAGCAGTAAATTTCTTAACTACGGAACGCTGATTGGTTGGGAAATTGTTCCATTTGACAAATGGTGGTTACTTAATCTCTCGGTCTTTTATTATTATCAAGGCAAGTTTCATTCCTGTCCCATTTTTATGACGATATTTTCATGACAGCTGCTTCAAAAAATATATATATAAGAGGGCATGAACAATGCCTGGAAGATGAATGAGCCGAATATTGAATTTTGTCGTGTCAAAGACACTGAAAAATCACAAAAGAGTCTCCGTCTTTTGTTTGATAAACGGGTTGTAAATTATTTCACCTGTTTTCAAGAGACAAATATTTTTTCCTTCGGGGATTAAAGGCATTAAGCTGTTTCATAAATTGTGAATCCCTCAGCCTCGCTTCAAGTGTGTTTCGCCTTGTACTGCAATGTTTCATTGATTTGTGGTCGATGCGGACACGATCGAGTAAGTCCAAGCAATCAAAACAAAATGTTGCGTGCACAGAGGTGAAGATGACAGCGTTCGTAGTAGTAAACTGGGGAAGCCATTTCCGCGGTACGTTTTAGAGATTAGATGACCTAAGGCGATAAGAAAATGGATGTAAAATCTCGCAAGCGATTGAGATCGCGGGGCTCTGTTTGTAACTGGCGCCTCAAATGCGCTGTATGTTCTTTCCAATCAGCGGTCGACCCGATAATAGCCTTTTCTGTTCTTTGGCATTTATATATCATTACTTGATAGTTTTCTACTTTAGTTGGTCGTTGGATCTGGTTGAACACTGAGAGAAAAGTTTCTTCGCTCTAATATATGAGAGCTTGAGCATTACAGAAACCGACTGAGAAAAGCCTTCACCGCGACAACAAGTCCTCCCGCTGTGGCAAAATTTAACAAGGTACGTTTCACCCCGTGTAATTCAGATAAAATGGAGCGATTTTTGAAGCAATTGAAAACGTCTTCTAGTCAGGTACACTACGTACTCGGGAATTGTACAAAAGGTAACCGTGATCACGATTTTGATTTTTTAACAGTATTTCATAACTTGAGCAATTTTTGAGTGTATTTTTGTCCTAAAAGCAAAAGTTACTATCTGTAATATTTCAGCCCAGAAACGAAAAAACCGAAAATTTTGAACAGCATCACTATTATTCACATAGCTTACCTAAAATTAATAAAACAAAAACGAAATAAGATTTTACCAGTTACCAGCTACACACAACTAATTAAAGTTAGTTGAATTTGGAATGAAAATTACAAATCAATTCTTTCGTTTTTCCTCTCTGACAAATCCGGTAATGTTTCGGTTCAAAAGGCAATATTGCCCGAAGATTTTCTATTTATTAATTTTGCTCAATATTATGTCTGCTGTAAAAAAAATCGAACAAAGCCGACCCGACAAGTTGAATTCATTTCCCCATTTGATTAACCTTCAACAAAAACTCCCGTCCATCGTCAATTCTTTCAATAGGTACTTGCTTTTTCATTAAAACAGTGGAATATATTTAAATTTCCGCTACACAACAATTTAAAATAGCTTCATTTATTTCTGCAATAATATATCGATGACTCAAATGAGTTTGATTGTTTGGTCTTGGTTTTTTTGACATCTTGTCACAACTGGTATGAACTGGCTTCTGACAAAACTGTTAATTTTAATTAAAACGTAACATTTGTCAAAGTCCGACAGCCTATTTTACAAAAACGTTAAGAGTATTGATTATTTTTAGTTCATTATTTTGCACTCAAGTCTATTCCTCGAAATAGAAACTATTTTTTTGACAAGCTTAGCTCCCGAGTGATACATCACGTTTCTCGCATAAAACCTTTTTATCGAGTATACAGGTAAGTCTAGTGAAAAACACTTTTTTGGCAACAGCCCATAAATACATAACGTGTTGACAACACATCAAAAACAAGTAATTCAATTGAGAACGACGAATTTTATTGGCTTTCTTTGTGTGTGTTTTCACGACAAAAGCGTAATAGTTTGCTCAATATTGGAGCAATATTGGTCTGGGCTGGTATTAAAATTGCTAACCACTTAGTAGTGACTAACATTGAACAGTTTAAGACCTCTACTGGCTCTGGTAAAATGTAACTTTTTTTTCTTTTTACTGCTTCGTCTTTCAAAAGAGACGTGAACAAGAAAAATAAACAGAAGTAAGGCCACGATTTCGTATTTTGAACTAAGGAGGTTTTACTTGTGGGCAGGGCCATAATCCTCACTCCTGACTCCTCACGTCAGTTGTGGTTACTAAGGATAATCCTTTAATTGCTAAAGTGTTCTGTTTATATCAGGGCAGTGTCATTTCAAATCGACAGGTGATGTTATGCCTAGCCTACAACGAAATGATTTGAAATGTAAATTTCCATCAGATTCGTACAGGAAACTAGGCATGTGTTAGTCTAACTGATTAGTGTGGGAGGTTCAAAAAACATTAAAATAATAAAAAAAATTATAATTAAAAATTAAAATAAAAAATGTAAAAAATTAAATTAAAAGTAAATTTCTAATAAAGTTAAAATGAAAACATATTTTTACAATTCTTTTTTGTTGCTTTTTTGCAGACATTTTTATAAACGTTACAATCCAATATATTTCCTACTGTATATTTCATTTGTTGCTAGATTTTCCTACCCATTTTTTCCAAATCTAAACCAATTCCGAAATATTTATCTTCTCGGCCTCATTAACATTTTCCAAAACTTTACCAAAAGGTATTTTCAAAGATGTTGAAGATACCGTATTGAAAAAAAAATGTTATGGCGCTTTATACATACACCCTAGGGCCGACAATGCTCTGATATCATAAAGTCACCAAAGACAGTGTAAAGCATTTATCTGAAATCCGATGTTTGTGTTATTAGTAGAAACGCATAGCTAAAGGTAAACTCGCGGTCTGATTGGCTATCGAGGAGAGGGTATTTAGCGTGGAATTGCACTTGTGCATGAAGCGATATTGCTGACGTGAGTCGCGAGCAAAAATTGTAGCTATTGTGAAAACAAAAATGCAACTCATGCCAGGAAAAAAGGCACTCGGAAATGAACGAATTAACAGAAAATGAATGTTTGCCAAATCTCGAATTGAAATTGAAATTTTAGAAAATTTGAGGAAACCACTCACACGCAAAAGTACGAGAAAACGCATTGACATTGACTTTGAAAGGGTTTCCTTTATTTGCGCACTGGCGCAGCTCACAAAAATAGAGATCGTTTTGTTTTGCTCAGGTGGTTTTAGCTATGCGATTCAAGAAAAATTCACTGCCTGACGAGTGAATTCCATTTTAAATTTCACGCGAAAAACCGATATCGCACGAATCGCGAAGCGATAAGTGCGATGACGTCAGCAAGGATCCCCCTATTAGTACACTATCATCCATTATTAAAAACTGGGTCATTGATTGGGTAATGTAATTCACGAGTTTTCATTGGCTTGGCCATCATGGTATATGAGCAATTATATCATGCTCTACAAATATGGAAGGTGTACGCGTGATTTTTTGGGGGCGTTGTTATTTTATTTTATCTTATTTTAGTTATCTGCAATATGGGAGCGTTTTTTAGCTTCTCTGGTATTCGCATATTTGCACAAATGATTTTTCATATTTACGACCATTGTTTTGCAAATCACACTTATTTGCATATGAAAGGTTGTGCACCAGAACTCGTTTTTAAAAGTAACTCGACTCGGAAATGGCTTATTCAATTTCTTAGAACACTCAAGAGGCGAAATTGATCGTCGTGTGACTTAAAACTTCCAATTTTTTTCAATAAACTTATGCGCGCGTTCGTGTAAACAGCTGCAAGTTCCAAATGACAATTCAATCAGTGTAGTCTTTGAGGATTCAGTATATTTTCACTTCCAAACGAAAACAAATTTTTGTAAAAATCGGTGAATAATCAGTTAATTTAAAAACTCTGAAAATAAATACCTCAGAAAGTAAACGGCAGTTCTGAATCCCATTGTTGTCGGTGTTTCTTAACAATCGATTACAACGTATCTCATCAATTACGGTCGGCTGTTGAAACTAGACAGATGTTAAAAAAATAGAAAAACAGTGTTCTTATAGAGGCCATATTGCAGGAAGGTCTGGCGGTATGTATCAGAAATATTGTAGGGTCCTTTTTGCCATCTTGCATAATAACTGTGAAGTGTATACAGGTATATCTCTTTCCAGTAATGATTCTAAACTTCTTATTTAATTGGGACATACATATCTCGGCTAAAATAATACCGATTCAAGCCAATGATCGTTGTAGTGTGAGTTTTTGCTTCTTTATACGGTCGCTTTAAAACATTTGGCATCTTTGAAAATTCACGATTGCATTTTAATGCCCAATCTTTATAATCCAAAACTATTTTCGAATATGTATATATTCCAGTTTACCTTAGAAATTAAATAAAGATTATCTAAATCTCTGTTTGGTTATTTAACACTACCACAAATTTTCGAAACTTGCCAAATAAAATTAGCTTTTTGCCAATTGATATTGAAACTGTCGTTTTGTTTCGCAGATTGTTCATGTACATGCGAAATTATCTTAATTACAAGCTTGCGTTGTATTTATGCCATAATACCAAGCGTGTTCACTGAATTTGTCTCTCAATAGATCGTCGAAAGTTCATCGATCGAATCGACCGTGAAAGTTCTAGGTTCTAAGGAATTCGATTTTCATTTAGAAAATAAGATAAAATTTAGCGCCTCTTTTAGAATTGTGATTAGCTTAGGTTAGCGTGATTTATCAGAAAACCGATGCACGCTGACGCCACTTTTACTCCTTTTTGAAAAAGAAAGTTGGGTTTGAAAATTCAGTCGAACACGTGGGGAATTAAAATGAACAAAGCCTCGACTGTGGTCTTTCTGTTGTAAAGCATTTAGGACGCGGTTGAGCATGGTAAGGAGAAGCACTGGACTACGGTCTCGTGTTTCCCGCTACACTTCGATCTTAAAAAAATATGTAATTCTGCATATATGTGACATCATAAATTTCACTATACTACTTGTCTACTGAGAACGGCTGCGAAGTTCTATGATTATTTAAAAATTTTCGGGCATTTTCTGCCCTGCCACTCGAATATTTAAAGGGGCAGCAAGTACATTGTATTTAATGCAAAAAATACTTTACAGAGATAGTTAAGAGGGTTAGCTAAAGACTTCTGTATCTCTTTCTGAAGTTTTATACTCGATCGAATTTACAAATTAAAGTTTCAGTATCTGAAAAAAAAAGAAAGAAAACTAACACTGGTGGCTCGTGAAGTATCTAAAAGCTACTACGGACACCAACTCCTCTTGTTTCTGGGAATAACATAAAGCTCTTATTGGTAGATGTTACTGAAATTATATGACAACCTTAAGATAGCATGCAGACATTATAAAGGTTCAAAAACTACCATCTAGTTAAAATAAAGGCGCCGACAAGCGCGCATGTATCATCGTTTTCCAACATGAGTGAGGTTTGAGCTTTGCAAATGTGAAGCTGTAACCAAAGGCAATATACTGTTCTTAGCATTTCTCAACTCATCAATAATTCATCAAATTAAGACAAACAAAATAAAAATCTTGAAGGAAGTTTGGATACCCGGTCTAATTAGTATAGATTCCGACGATTTTACGTTCTCCTGTATTTCTTACTTTTGTTTCGATTGAGAAGATGTATGAAGGTGGGGTTCTACCTGAAGGCCGTTTTTCCGTCGCGTAACTTGGGTTTAATGTGAATATCTCGTTCGCGTTTCAAGCAATCGAAAAACTGTCATCTCACAAATCTATGTTTTGTGGAGTTTTGTAAATTTTTGGGTGATTTTTGGGGATATTTGGGAGGAGATAGTTTTTCTCAATGGATTAGTGAAATTTAGAGAAATAAGAAATGGTGTGG
>Ga0126337_10001413_pt1 | contig 14495 bp, 8 predicted proteins | sample DipCmetagenome_FD_92527 | JGI IMG/M metagenome (GOLD analysis project Ga0126337, IMG submission 92527) | Coral microbial communities from La Bocana,Puerto Morelos, Mexico - Diploria C A metagenome | ecosystem: Host-associated > Invertebrates > Cnidaria > Coral | place: La Bocana,Puerto Morelos... | reverse complement strand
CTCAAAACACACAAAGCAGTTACTAGTAATTTATGTTTCTGTCAGCAAACATTCCATCATTTGAAAAAAACAAAAACAGAGAGAAAGTACAACCCATGGGCTCAACAGGGGGCTTAGTAGTCACAAAAAATTACATTGCTACAACAAAATCTTACAATAAGATCTGGTTTATACTGCACGAAAGAACAGATGAGTTTGGGTGCCCTTCAAGAAACTATTACTCTGAAATTTTAGTTATAACTACTGGTATGTACATGACCATCTTCATATTACTGTAGTATTTCCATGTACTTGTGCACAAGTAAGACATCACATACCAGCCAGTGCACTCCTCAGTTTAGCCATTTCCTGCTTAGCATCTCCTTTGATGTACTTCACCTTCTTCAAGCTGTCCATTTCAATCTTCTGTTCTTGCTGAAGACCTTGTGAAATGTGCAGCTCTTCCATTAACTCCATGGTTGAAGAACTAAGCTGTTCAAGCTCAGATTTTACTTCCTCAACACAACGATGCAATCTCCTCTCCTCTGACTGGCTGCTTTTAAGTTGTTCCTTCAACTCTGCATTTTCTGTAGCAACGTGATTTAAATCTTCTCGCAACTTTTGGAGGCTCTCGGAGTCAGATCTTGAGACACTAAGTTCCTTGCTTTGATCTTGGAGCTGATTTTGAAGTTTTTCTACCAGTTCAAAACTCTTATTTAGCTTACTTTCAGAAGCAGACATGGCTTGATCATGTAATTCAGTGGCATTTTGGAATTTGGTCTGCATATCATCTAAATTCTTTCTTGTTGTAACAATGACATACTCCTTTTCCTGAAGTTCAGCATTCAAAGCACTCATAAGCTGCTCATGACTTTTAACCTGATTTTTCAGTTCTACTAGAGACTTTTCTGCGAAGACCAACTGTTTCTGCAGAGATGAAACTATCTTTGCACTCTCATCACATTGAATGTCTGAAGGACTGTCACCTTCAATATCTGAAAAATGAAAAACAATACAATACATATTAAAATTACTCTTACATACAAACAACCTAATATTACAATTTTCAACTTCACTATATATTCTGCTATCTACATGTGTGACTTGCAACATGGAACAACAATCTTACTGGAAAAATCCAGTTTGTTGTCCAAAGTACCAACTGAAACCAAAAATGGACTTACATTTTGTATCATTTATATTAAATCTTTCTTAAAACTAATTTAAGAACACACACATGGGGCAAATGTTAATGATAATGACATGCATACTGTTATACTCTCCTTTCAGTGGTTTACCATGGAATAACATTCAAATTTATAAATACTGGTAGTTATTTGGTAACAATGTAGTGCCAAAACACTCTGTTATTATTTTGTACCAAATAATTACTATTTATGAGTTGTACCTATCAGTAAATGCCAATGAATGAAAGAACAACTGTTGATAAGGATGATGGTTATTTAGCAAGTATGTTATGTAAACGTGTGGATGTACTGAATGAAAATACAAGTGACAATGGGACATTCCGTGGTATACTGCTACAGAGCATTGCCTGACTATTTTATACCATGCCATAGACAAGACAGTGGCTAGCACAATCAATGCACTGAACAGGGAAAGGGTGTGTGGTATAAAACACAATACACTGGCATGCAGAAACTTGAAACTATGTGCTCATTATACACACACCATTGGGATTTAGAAGCCTTCCTTCTAACTCTTCTATTCTCTGTAAGTACTCCTCTTTTTCGTCCTGCAGGTTTTGTAACTCTTGCTTATGCTTCTTGTTGAGATTAGAAATCTTTTGTGAGTAGCTACTTTGCAATGCAGTCAATTCATGCTGATACTGGTCTATTTCTTTGTGCAGATTATCTTGATTTCCCTGCAAAAGTTCATTGAATGATATAATTACAATTTCATAAACTATTAATTTATATTTTGATATGACACCAAACATGTTTATTTACATTTTGCAATAGTCTAGTCATTTAAAGTATTCAATACACCCAAAATTTTGATTTTCATTTTTTTTTTTCTGTTTGGTTTTTTCTTGCTTGACATTTAATTTCTAGGAGATGCATCAATTTAACCCAATATCATAGGACCCATTTGTATGATTAGCACCTGTTAATTTTGGGTTGGAAAAAAGCTGTGCATGTGAATGTTACCATACTGCATGAATAATGGTAGTGATATACTACTGGACAGATGCTACCAAAAGACAAATGGGAATTTTGATGAACAAGACTCAAGTGATCCGAACAAACCACTTTTTTTGTGGTGTGCATAAACATGCAACATTACTTGGCTTCCCACTCACCACTCCATTTGCTATGGATTTCCAGTGTTGACATTCAGTTTGGAGCTTTGAAATCTCACTGCGTAGTCTTTTTATCTCCATGGAATCTTCAATACTGTCAGTGGAATCATGTCTCTCTCTCCTTCCAAAACTATGACCATGTTCCTCTTGAAATCTGCTGAGTTCCCTGAGCTTAATCAACTCTTGCTGTTTATTAGAACAACACAGTTCACATATTTAGGAACACTTGAACACAATGATGTTTAAATAATATTCCATGCATTGTTTCCCAATGATATAATTGAGACACAGAAACTTTCAAAGCTGTCTTAGTTGAAATTTAACACATTAAGGGATCCAGATTAGTAGTAGGCCATTCTTCTAATACATGTATGTATTATAACACAGGAGCTAGCTTGGATGGGTACACTGAGATAGAAGCAACCTAACTTAATTTTTCCTTTTCATTTGAAGAAATTACATTTGGACTGTCTTTTGTATGCTTTCAGAGCTCTTTTGAAACTTTATTTGTTAAAAGCCATCATGATACATACAGGTACTGTGCAACTAATATTCTGAAATGTCAATGCAGGCTTACGTGTATGTACCTTGTTGGCAATATTCCGTGATACACTGCAGCAGCAGACATCTATTAAACTTGTAAGTTTAATAGTGAGATACGACAGCAATTTGGTGAGAGAAAGAATGGTGAGGCCTCTATGCCATGGTCTGTTCTAGCTCCAAGTGAATAAGATCTCTTGCCCTGTTAGAAAAAGGGCCAAGTAAAAAGTGGACAGGGCAAGTATGTTTTCTGTAAACCAGTCTGATGAGTTGGAAAAAATCTTTTATGGATTCCTGCACTTTTTAATTTGATTGCAACATATTAATATAGAGTTGAAATATTTGGATTTGACAGGTGCATGCTGTCGTTTAGGATTATTTTTGGTTTAAAACTTATCAAACCAGATAGATGTTTATTTGCTTTTCTTCTTGCCTTCATTTCTACATGGTTGCAAGCGCATACATGTACTAATTTACAGATGAATATAAAAAGAAAAACTAGTCTGACTGCATTTAATGTTTTGCACTTCTTGTCAATAAAAGCTGGTTGACTAAGCAAGCAAGATAGCTTTGAGATATCAAATACCCTTTGTACTTGCCACATCTATTTTGCAGAAAAACATTGTTTTATGTAAACTATGTTTTACAGTATGTTACATGTAATTCTGAAAGTAACCTCATAGGGAATAGTTCTTATTCAAAGCAGTGGATGTGAGCTAGAAATCACTAAGTTTAAGAATTCCACTCATCTTGATCAGCTTTTATTGATATGTAAAGCCTACTGGACTGTGCAATTGTTCATGCTCATTCCACATGGCCCCAACAAAAGACGTGAATTTTGTTCCAAACACTAAATTAATTACAACAGTTAATTAGTGTTTTCCACAGTTCTTCCTAGCAGGATTATCATTATCTTTAGTTATTGTGGTGTACCCAAGTACAATGACCCCGATATTCAGATGACCGCGTGGGTAATGTAAGCAACTGGCTCTTAAAGTAAATTGATACCTAAATCACATGATACAATACGCTCTGATTAATGATTAAAAGGCATGAACAATGAAATCATAGAAACGATAACAAAACTAAACAAAGCCGCAATCATAGGGTAAACAAAACAATCTCTGTCACTTTGAGCGTTCAGCACAGTTATTCTTTGTTACAATCCTCCTCCTCCTCCTATATCTCTTTATGCCATAAGACACATAAGGCTTTGACATTCTCTTTCCAATCACTACGGTTTGCCGCGAGGGTTCTGACATTTGCCCATGACTGCCATCCAGCTGTTTTCCTTTCATCTTCAACCATTCTCGTCCATGTTGTTTTGGGTCGACCCGGCCTTCTTTTCCCTTCTGGCCTCCATTCCAGAGCTGTGACACAATGTTCCTCTTTGTCTTTCCTCATTATATGTCCAATACAGTTCCATCTTTTACACCTGATTTCATCGCTCATTCTGTTCACTCCTGTGTTCTCCTGAATTTGCTGGTCGGAGATGGTCTGAGGCCACCTTATTCTTAAAATCCTCTTCGTGCACTTGTATTGGAAACCATCCAGCTTCTTTGCTTCTGTTTTTGTAAGTCTCCAAGCTTCACAGCCATACATCAAAAGTTGACCTAACAATTGTACCCCCATCTTTCTGCCAATCTCACTGGTGTCCCATATTCTTCGCATCCTATAAAAAGCCTGTCTAGCTTTACTCAGCCTATGCTGTATGTCCTTTGTTGTTCCTCCTTTTTTGTCCAGCAGTACACAAACCCTTCCACCTGTTCACCATTGATCTCTATTCGTTGGTCATTTTTGGCATTCACTCGCAAGACTTTTGACTTCTTTGCATTGATCTTAAGACCGACTCTTGCAGCTTCATCGGCTAGTCTGCTGGTCATATCTCTGATGTTGATGTACCTAGACAACAACAAAGCAATGTCGTCTGCAAAGTCTAGGTCTTCTAAAATCGAGGTGAACTTCCATCGTATACCAGTTCTTCTACCTTCCATAGTCCCGCTCATGTCAATTGCAAGTAGAAATAGGAAACCAGACATGACACAACCTTGCTTTACTCCTGACTGGACTTGAAACCATTCTGTTGTTTCACCCTCATCTAGGACTGCACACAGTGACACTCAAAGTTGTTGTACATCACCTTCACCAATGCAATAAGCTCTTCTGGGATTCCGTACATTGACATGATGTTCGACAGACTTTCTCTATGTACGCTTTCTCAAAGTCTATGAAATGGGTGTACAGAATTGTGTAATGTAATGGCTTCACTGTTTATTTTCCCCCTTTTGGGATCTTGTTATTTTAATTTGCACTTAATGTACCATTCATTGGCCCTGACTTAGAAATTTATTACTACTATTTACGAGCCCCTCTTGGAGATTTTGTTATGGCATTTATCCTTGCGATAATTCAGGGGTCCTTGATGGGGCATATGTCACATTCTAGCCATTGTATCAGCCCCTTTGTATTATAATTACATCATTGTTCGCTCTACTTTTTGTTCATTTGGATCCTTTGTATGATTATGTTATTGTGGCACAACCTTTCTCAAGACAGCTGTACCCTAAGACTGGAATAAGCCTAGCTTTCAATGACCATTCTCTGCCTGTTCTTTGATCATACCGGTAACCCAATGAAGATTCTGCTAATTATGAGTCCAGTAAATTCCTACTTCGATTCACAGCTGCTTTTCAAAGAAGTAACCATTTCTAGGCATCCATTAATTTTCCTCTCAGATCCCAACCTCTAGAAGTTACAAACAAGTAATGCAGAGGTTCCATTTCATGTGGAGAATAAAAAACATTTGCATTTCATGGCATTCGAGTACCATCTTGTTACATCTACAGAAAACCCTTTGTTTCATCATGCAGAAAAGTCAAATCCAATTATATTTTTCCCTCCACAAAATTTATAGATAGCCAGACTATTATTTATACCGGTAGTTTTAAGCTTACATTGTTTCAAAATGCATCGCATCTGCAGTCAAAAACTGTGTCATGTCAAAAACAAATGAGTTTTTTTACAGCTTCAATTACAGTCAAACCATATTGAGTTTAAAAAAAAATTGACTCAGAGTTGACTTGTGACTCGACTCGGACTCAACTTTCTTCAAGCTTGCTACTGAATGAAGAAAATCATAATAGTTCACTCAGCTTTAATCTTGTTACGTAACCTTAACTATTACCTCCTTGTTGTGTAACTGAGCCCTGTATTCCTTAGATATATTGCTGATCTGAAGTTCTGAGGCCTCAAGTCTCACATGAAGTTCATCATTGTTTTGTTTCAGTCTCTCATACTAACAAGAAAAAACAAATTTAAGGTAGTTAGAAAGAATGATCTGATGCTAAATAAACATGAAAAGTTAGGTTATGTCTACTGCAGGCCAAATAGCTAAGGTAGGAAGAGATTAAGAAGTACTTGAAAAAATAAATTTTTTTCTCGAGTGGGTCAGAAACTATGGGGGGTTAAGACATGGGACTCATCTGACTGTGAAATCAAAACAATGTAGGTCTACATATCTTACAATTTTAAACCAAATTGGATATAGGCAAGTGTCCTTTCCTATATATTAATCTCACTTTTTTTGTTTCTCTCTGTTCAGTGCCAAAAATATGTCAACCAATATTCTCATTTTAACATCAAGACCACCATAGCCCCGGGCAAAACAATGTCTTCCTTGGTATTTAACGGTGTTTTACCTTTCTCTTCCAAACAAATATAACAACAATATACTGGCTATATGCCTGAAAAACAATGATATCCAGATTTGTTTTAAGATTTCCAAATCACATGTCCCATCAAACACACTTTGAGAGGAATTTGAAGGATATAAGTATTTAAGTAAAGTAAGTAAAGATGAGGTGTCTGAATGGGTTTCTTGTCAGGTATTCGCCTTCTAGGGTTTCAAACTTCTTTATTTGATTCAGTATCAACTAAGTTGAAAATGTAAATTGGCCACCGTAACGAGTTATAAAGCTGACGTTTCGAGCGTTAGCCCTTCCTCAGAGTGGATGGAGGAATTGTGGGTTGTGTGTGGGTTTATATGGAGAAAGTGGAGCTACGCTATTGGTGGGAACATAGTGAAGAGAAAAATATGAATAAATTAGTAGAATGAAAAGTGTTCGTTGATACCTATGGGATTTAGAGTGCCGATTTGAAAAATAAACTTTTGTTCAAGAGTTTTGCAGCTTTCCGAGCTACCTAAATGTAATGAAAGGCCGCAGATTGCCATATGTTGCTTAGAATGATTAGGTAAATTAAAATGTCTGGCGACTGGTTTTGATGCGTCCTTGTCATTTCTTTCTACGTTGCGAAGATGTTCTCTGAATCGGTCACCTAGTCGTCATCCTGTTTCGCCAATAAGTGCAATAAGTGCAAGTTATGCAATAGATAACGTTGGCGGAGGTGCACGTGAAGTGATCAGTGATCTTAATTGATTGCTTGGGTCCCGATATTTTGTTGGCGTTGTGAATGAAAGGACAAGTTTTGCATAGTGCGCTAGCGCATTTAAAAGTGCCGGGTTGGTGATTAGTTTGGAATGAACTTCTGACTAAAAAATTGTTTTTGTCGTGCTTGAATGAAATGAGTGGAGGTTGCGAAAAGATAGTACCAGTCTCTGGATCGTTTTGGAGTAATTTAAAGTTTTTAAGAATAATGGATTTAACTGAATGATTGTGAGGGTGAAACATGAGAGTGAATGGAATGCAGTTGGAATGTTCTTTTTGTGACGTTTGTAGCGATGACTGTCGATCAATAAATTGCACGTGGTGGTGACCCGCTTGAACGACAGAAACAGGGTAACCACGCTTTTCGAAAAACTGGCACATTGACTCTGATTTGTGGAAAAAATTGGAGTCATCACTACATAAACGACAAAGTCTTAGAAACTGAGAAAAGGGAATGGAGTTCTTAACATGAGATGGATGTGAAGATGAATACAGCAAGTAACTATGTGAGTCTGTAGGTTTGTAATACACACTAGTGCATAAACTGTTGCCTTCAATTGAAACTTTGATGTCTAAAAAGGATAAAAAATTGTCGGAAATTTCTCAGGTATATTTTAGAGCCAGGTGAAAGGAATTGACTGCGGTTATGAATTGAATTAGCTCCTCTCTGGTAGAGGAGGTAGCGCCGATACAGTCGTCAATGTAGCAACCGTAGAGTTGAGGTTTGGGGCCGTTGTATTGGATGAAAAATTGGTGTTCGACAAAACCCAAACCTCAAACATATGGCAATCTGCAGCCTTTCGTTACATTTAGGTAGCTCGGAAAGCCGCAAAACTCTTGAACAAAAGTTTATTTTTGAAATCGGCACTCTAAATCCCATAGGTATCAACGAACGCTTTTCATTCTACTAATTTATTCATATTTTTCTCATCACTATGTTCCCACCAATAGCGTAGCTCCACTTTCTCCATATAAACCCACACACAACCCACAATTCAGTTCCTACATTCGCTCTGACGAAACGCTCAAAACATCAGCTTTATAACTCGTTATGGTGGCCAATTTACATTTTCAACTTAGTTGATACTGAACCAAATTACCTTGTTACCCCCCCGACGCAGCACCACAGTTTCTTTAGAAACTTTCACCCTTTATTCTTTATTTGATGTTTGTTGTGTGGTTTGCTTTGGTTTATTTTTGCTCAAGATATCATTATGATAATAAATGTCACCTCCCCTACCTTCACCCCTTCCCAAATAAGACATCCTGGGACAGAGCTTGTTTCTGCCTCAGTATTTAGAACTTCAAAAAATTTGAGACCTGATGGGATATCTCTAGATCTCTCTGGACAGAATTAGCATAATCTTTTAAAAATTCGGACACTTCCAGGACAAAAATTTTTTGACTTGAAAATACTGTCATTTTAATGATAAGATAAGGGACTAACCTTCCTGGTTCAATGACATTTTGCATGTTAAACTAAACTCACCTCAGATTTTTGAGTTAAAACGTGTGCTTCAAGGTCATTTATCCGAGCTTGTGCAACTTGAAGCTCTGCTGAAGGGTCTGTTAATGAAATTGACGTGGAGCTTATACATGCACATACGACTTGCATGCAAATATCCATGCAGCATTTCAAGCAATTTTAACACTAGCCTTGTGATTTCAACGACGATATCAAAAATTGAATTGCAGCCTACTTTCATCTGAAAGGAACACGCTCACAGGATAACACGAGATTACCAACTGAACCAGAACACACAAATCTTACCAGAAACTTCCTCTGTTCCCTCTGTCAACATTTCGCGAGTAAAGGAAGAAATTTGCCCTGTAAAATTAGATATACTGGATAGGCCGCCTGTTAAATTATTGCTTAACCAGGAAGACATTTTGAAGGTGAAATAAAAACGAGTAAATTTATAGTGAAATTTCGGACAACACAGATGGGTGATGTGGCACTCCAACCAAAATACTACAACTTTTCTGATTGGCTGCCCAGGGCCGCCTGGCCGCCATGTTTTACCATACGAGTCCGCGATAGAACAGAGCTCATTCCCATTAGGGTAGAGGTAGATGGCTTGGTTGCATGGGAACCTAGTATTACATACAGGTAGTGAGTTGTTTATGTCTGTTAGTTGACGCTATAGTTATGTTATGATTCTTGCTTTTACAAAGTTTTCTTTCCTATCTGATCTCGATAACAATTTGGATGACGAATGGAGTGGTAAAGAACTATGATATGCAGACAAATAAGCTAATATCGGCACCATGACTGATGAAACTAGTTTCTGTGAAGACCAGGAAAGTAAGGATGTGGCAAGTGAGGATGAAAGTGGAGTGTTGTTTTATGTCAATAAGGATGGTTTTCCAATAAGTAAGAAAACGTGGGAAAGAATGTGGCGCCATGTGGAGAAAATACATCCCAAAGGAGCTCAAATGGTGCATAGTGTACGGAACAGCCAGCAGCTAGCAAAGGTACATAAGGTTAAAACAATTAAGTTTTAACTTCCTAACCTGAGTTCGAAATTTCCCATAGATCTTACCAAACTGGGCTCAGGTTTTTCCGTCAAAAGTTTTGAGTTGCTTTCTTTAATCATTGTGTCGAGATACCCGGCAAGTGCGAAATTAAGGTAAGCTAGATTCCTATTTATTTCTTGCACTGATTTAATAATTCTTTTTACTGCCGGAGAAAAATCAAGATTCCAAAGGTGATAAATGGAAAGAGTTTCATCGTGTTTTGTCGTGTGTAGAAAGTGAAGACCCTGTAGCAGGGAAGCATTTGTGGGCCGATAGATAGAGTTTATCAAGACAAAGAACTTAATGCAGAACACCAACATATGTAAATGAAGTGGCCGGGTATTCTATAATTGCTCCTGGCTAGATTACAGAATACCTAGCCACTTCATTTACATGTCATTGAATAAGAAAGCAACTATTGTCCTATACCTCGTTCTTCAAAGCGCACCGACATATGTAAATGAAGTGGCCAGGTATTCTGTAATTGCTCCATTAGTAGTTTATTTTTTTCTTTTACACTTTCATTTTATGTCACTATTGAAATAAACAATTTAATGATTGAGACTTGAGACTAATTTAAGTTTTAATTTAAAGAGAGGCCACAAAACCCTTGTCTGCAGTGTTTAGATAAGTGCCATGTAGCCACTATCAATTAAGCCATTAGGGCATTCGAAGTGAAATTTTTTTCAGAATTTAATAGTGTATGGTTCTGTTGACTACTAGGTGCCATATGCAGCTGCTCCTGTGTTTACACCTGTTATGTCAGTGGAGGAGAAGCTGGGGATGATTCACAACTATCTACAACAACTACAGTATCCTTACATATTTGAATGAGCCATGTGCTGGTCAGGAATAAGTTAAAAACAGTCTGAAACTCTGCCTTGCTAATATTTCATATGTGATTTTTACTTGTAATTTAATAAACTGTAATTTTCTTAAACATTTTTAAATATTGAGAAAAGATACTGTTACCCAACTCTGTTAATTCCTGCTATCAACCTGTACTCAACAAAGACGCTACAATGGTGCCAAAAGCTTGTGATAGCTAAAAACCTAAGCTCTGTTTCAGTATCATATACTTGTATTTCAAAAATAATTACTTACCTGTAAATTTTTTGGTTCCTTAACACCAGTAGATACAACCATACCGGAACTCAATTTTTTGAAATTAAGAAGTGGAGGCCATTGTCAGGGTAATAGTACCAATAACTATATTATTTATTATGAACAGGTTTAAGTTTGTATTATTTTGTTATCTTTTCTGATTAAGATATATAAATTATAATTACATTATCAGGATAGTTCATGAGGAAAAAAGTTAAAAAAGTTAGACAAAAATCTCCTTCAAAATATCATTATAATAATTTCTGATTAGAAATTTCAAGGTTGAAACATCAACTCGGAAAAAATCCGAGTTCCAGATGGGATTTGAACCCACGACCCTCCGTGATCTAGTCGGATGCTCTAACCACTGAGCTACTTGAGACTCTATGGCGAGCAAGGGTGAAATGTGAGTCTTTGACTGGAACCACATCACGCGGTCACACAGCCAAATGATGTCGTGGTGCATATGAACTCACTAACGGCATCACACAGTCACATTAAAGCATATCAAAGATGCAACCAACCAACCAACCAACCTCCAAAGTGAGTATTACAATACCGACTAGATCATGCAGGGTCGTGGGTTGAAATCCCATGGAACTCAGATTTTTTTCCAAGTTGATGTATTCTACTAAGGTTTTACAGCTTTTCATTTTTAGTGCAGAGTGCACTAATTGGGATGGTTAGGGGGTTGACATCATTTGGTAGGTACCTATGTGCACTACACAAAATGAGACATACTTTGGTTACTTTTTACATTACATGATAAAACTATATAAAAGTTTTCGCAAAATTTCTTGCTATCCTTGTGGTGCTATTTTTTATAAGAACAACCAATTTGTTCCAAATGCACATGCAGTGTCAATTATATGATATGATTTAACATGAATGCCGAGTGCTTATGGTAGAGCACAATATGTAAGACACATGCATTCTATCATTGCTAGAATAAACTCCATTCTTGAGTTCAGTTCCACACATTTTTGATTAGTGATACTACATTCTTATTTGACCAGAGATAGGAACTGTATTTCAGGTAACATCATTTCTCCCTTATTAGTGCACAGAATGCCACTGTGACTATGCATATCTTCCGGAATCACCTCTAGCATTATTCGAGAATTGTTATCTGCTATTTTATTACTATACAGTGTATTTGCTAGGGTTTAAATAAAAAAATGGAAACATTTTTTTCCCCTCTGCGAAAGAGAGCAAAAAGTTCATATTCAGCCAAAATTTTCCCTCTTTAGTTATATATAAAACTATAAATTTGTTACAAAGAAACTTCATAATTATGCCGCAGACTATTTGGCACTTACTGAAACCACCAAAAGTTAAATTTCTAATGAAAAATCAAAGAGGAACAATTTTGTTTTATTCAAAATGCAAATTTTCATTTCACTGATAAAAAAGAGCTAAATAGATCAAATTATCAAAACGTGTCATCCAGTAACAGAATAGTGCATTCTTATTCCGCTGCCCACTTTGGCATTAACAATAAAACCTTGTCAAATTTACACACAATGCTATACAATTGTGGAGCGTTTCAACAAGAATTATTGACTTGACTAAAATCAATCCTATCCTATCAGTGAGTGAGTTACCTCAAAGACTGATGAAATTAAATTCCATTTATCTTGAGCAATGAGTATAAAAAAGTGTCTGTCTTATATTTTTGAGGAAACAATGGTATCATGCTGCATACCTTGCCAAGGAAAACAAAAGTATTGAGCTACAAACATTGACTTGAAAAGTACAGTTATCACATTTCTAACTTTTATCGATTATTTAATTTATTTAATTTAATTTATGAACGAAACTCAACATAAAACACCAATGACAATAAAATTCAAAACCGTTTTGACAAACGCTAATATTATTGCAAGTTATTTCTGGACTCTAAAGGAATATATTATAAACATTAAACATACCCACTGTTAAGATTATATCTTATCAAGTTTCTGTCTACTCATATTCTGCAAACAAGAAAAGGCCTAGTTGACTACTGAGGGAGAGAACAGCTGGACAATTGTATCAGAGCCGTAAATTACACTTAATGCACTATCTGAGATTGTCTTGCTAGTTTATCTTTTTGGGTAATTTGGAACATTGTTGTATACTTTGATAGTGATGGGAAAGAAGCTGTGAAGGTGTCATAAACCATAAGAGATCTTCTGTGCTACCTTGCATTTAATTTATGTTGACTTTTTTGCAAAAGCATCACAGCTCAAATGTGTTATGAAAGAAGTAATCCTTTTTGTATGTTGTCTTTGTGATAAGATGGACTTGTATCATGATTGAATATGTTGCAACAAGAAGCTAATTAAAATGGGAAACCCACTGGCAAAATCACATGACATGCAAATAATAATAGGTACCCCTACCCTCTGGCTTTCATGATGATTTGATCTTAAATTTCAATTTGCTTGAATGTGCTTTCAAAAATGTTAAGAAAGAAATAGAAGGGCTATAAAACTACCAATTAAAATCTGCAAAATATTATTCCATCAATGAAATCTTGTTGGATAATTTATCCAAATTTCGTTTGCAATCTCTCCATTAGACTTATGGATACCGCAAGAGAAATGATAAAGGAATCCTTACCTATTAAATGTCTTGAAGCTGTTATTCTTGGACTGTATCCTTTGAAAATGTTCTTAACTGGTTGTTAATAATAATTATTGCCTTTTGATGTGTCACTTCATATTTAACAATGATCAGTGCAAGTTAAATCAACTGAAGTTATTGTTTTGCACTTAACTTAAGAAAAGGTATCTCACATGTGGTATGACTGAGCTACAACGGTTTACAATAAGTTTTAAAACACAGTTCAATGGACGCTACTACAGGTAATATAATACAAAAGTATTTAAGGGCTTGAGAAAACTGTTGATGGCAACAGGTGATTCAGAAATGAGTTAATTATGTGGATCATTTTAACCTTGATTCTTCTGTTTAAAGCAGTTACAAAAGTCAGACCAGATTAACTCACACTGCCATTCCGGGTCAGATAAACTAGGATCATAATAAAAAAATAGCCATTTTTTTAAATTATTTCCAGACTCAGAGACAAAACTACTTACAATGCAAACTACTTCTAAACACTTTGTACAATGCAATACTCGCATTACCTGCGTTAATGATAGTTACACGAAAAACCCTACTTACATTATGTTACATTCCTTATGCTACGTTTCTCCAAGTCATCAAGCTGCCATTTTGTATTTTTACTGCTGGTTCCTCTTGGATCAAGTTGCAAACTCATGTCTGGCTCTTGGTTGCATGAGGCAACTATTTAACTTTTGATGAGGTGGTGGGTGATTTGGTATAGGAACCCTTTAATGCACAAGGAATTTTTGTCATAAACTTCGTACTCGTATGATTGTAAATTGATTTCTTTTAATTGATTCGTCCGGCTATAACAAAATTGACTTCGTATCGTTAACTAACACGAACACCTTCGTTTCGAAAAGGACTGATCAAAGTCTTATTTACAATTCATTATAATCATGTGGAATCACGTGCTATATCAAGCTGTGTCGCATCTGTACAAACAAAACAAGTTCTTACGCAATAAAAGAGTTCGT
>Ga0126337_10001412_pt1 | contig 14496 bp, 9 predicted proteins | sample DipCmetagenome_FD_92527 | JGI IMG/M metagenome (GOLD analysis project Ga0126337, IMG submission 92527) | Coral microbial communities from La Bocana,Puerto Morelos, Mexico - Diploria C A metagenome | ecosystem: Host-associated > Invertebrates > Cnidaria > Coral | place: La Bocana,Puerto Morelos... | reverse complement strand
TCACAGTTTTGCACTCAATTTCACTTTTTTGCACTGGTGAAATTGCACTGTTCACTGATTTGGGATTAATTGACATGTTCTCAGCCAATCAGAATGCAGAAATTGTTGCTTGTATATTATTAGCGCAGGAATCAAACTGCTCTTGTACTTTCATGCTTAGTGAAAAGCTAAGGCCTTTTGGCATCAATGAGCGTCTATATATTATTACAACTCTGTCGGCCTAGTTTTTCTTCTGATCAAACCTGTTTTGAGCTAAGCCATCTGAGACCGGTCATCTGAGGTTACATGTAACATGAAACATTTTAAATTCGTACAACTTCAAACATCTGTTGTTCTCACTTCTCAGTAATGCTTAAGCTTCATCTCTTGACAACCGTAACCTTTTACTTTTTTCAGTTGAAAGTGACAGAGTATGTTTTGGATGAGAACGACCAACTAATGCCAATGAATAGACTGCACGGAGAGAACACGGTCAGTTGAATTCACATTCGGTGCGACTGTTTTCTCGCTAGGTTCTCCTATTTCTTTAATGTGACCATAGCTCGCAAATGAATAAAATTTGTTTGTGTCATGTTTAGATTGGAATGATAGCTTGGAGATTGGAGTGCAAAACACCAGAATGTCCGCAAGGACGCGAGGTTAGTATAAGTTAAGGCTCTCAGTCAGGCTGTTTTAAGTTACTTCAGCCACGCACAAAATTACAATTAAATTGAGAGAAACCTGAAATTAGTAGTTAACTAAGACAGAAAACGCCAAAAAGATAATAATAAACCAAAAAGAAACAAGGATGTTTAAGGATGGAGAAGATTGTCACGGATTACAAACGACGAACTTGAAAAATTCAGGCTTAGCTTTTCAAGATGTGCAAACCGTGTCGTAGTTCGTTGAAAGTTTGGGAGAAAGTGCATCTTCATCGTTAATTTGATTATTTTCTACCTTTGTTTTTGCAGATAATTGTGGTGGCCAATGACATCACTGTCATGATTGGCTCCTTTGCACCTCCAGAGGACATGCTTTTCAAGGTATTGTAATGGTTACTAGTAAAAGAAAAGTACTCTGGCGCAGTGGCAGTTGTCAACAATTTCAGCAACAAAGCGTTTAACATTTCATAATTTGTTTGGAGTATTTGTCCTCCTGTGGTTAAGGTTTTGACAGGATAAATTGGCCAGAACCGTCGGGGTTATCTTTTCTATTTAATAAATAAATTTCTCTATCAACCAATAAGAAAGGTGTCAGAGACAACTAGGGAGCTATTTCTTCCATTGTGAATAAGTATTATTATAATGATTTATTCCCTGCTTCATCATCATTGTGCTTTTAGAGAGCTTCTGAAATGGCCCGATCACAAGGTATTCCATTTGTGTACATCTCGGCCAATAGTGGCGCGCGCATCGGACTGGCCGAGGAAGTGAAGCACCACTTTAAGGTGGCCTGGAATGATCCTCTTGCTCCTGAGAAGGTCAGAGCAATGTTTTAGTGATGTTTGACATTATACACTATTTAACTAACCCCCTCGTCCCTGAGAAGGTCAGAGCATTTTTTCAGTCATATGTCTATTTTAACTAACCCTCGTGTTTCTAAAAAGATCAGAGAAATGCTTTAGTGGTGTTTGACACTATACATCAATTTAAACTAATCATCTTGCTCCTGAGGTCAGGGCAAAGTTTTAGAGATGTCCGACACTAAATATATATTTGTTTTAAACTAACCCCTTTTGCTACTGGGAAGGTGAGAGCAATGTTTTGGTGACGTTTGACACTACTGATGTATCTATTTTAACTAAGCCATAGAAAATACCTCCAGTCAGAATTCAGGAAAGCTATTGTATATTAAACGGTTTATATGCAATGCTGTGTCGTGGTAAACCACGGAGTATCCAACTTGCCACTTGTATTTTGAATTCATGGTACCGAGAAAGTACAAGTTACAATTGGGATACCCCATAAAAAAAGGATATCACTAAAAAGAGTTGTATAACTAGTACGTTTAGAGATTGTAAATTATTGTGCTTTTGTCGCATGATTTATGGCACTTTTACTGTTGATTTCGACTTCAAATTTGACCATTATCGAAACCAAAGATTGTCGGATGAAAATATGTCAGAAATAGAGTTTCAGCAATGAAGGAGTTACTAGTGGTGATACTCGATACGGGGTTTGAACAACTGAGTCCACTTGGATAAAATTTGCTCAGTATAGTAAATGAATCTTTACTCTCTGTAAGCAGGCGTCGGTGTAAATCAAAATAAGAACTGCAGTCACGATTCTGGGTTTCGCCCGAACATGTCAAAAGCCATAAATTGTCTTCCAAAATCGCTACCCTTGAAAATTACTCATTACATATTTAAATCAACATCCCATTCAAATCAGTTGAGTTGTGTCTGATCTGACTTGAGGCTTGTCTTTGCAGGGCTTTAAGTATCTGTATGTCACCCCTAGTGACTTTAAAAAGGTAAGAGTTGCCTTCACTTAGTTAGAATGCGTTGCAGTAAATATAAACCAGGCCTCTGTGAATAGTAGTCGTACCCAAGTCTCCTACTCTCTGAAGGTGTAATGGTATCTTACTGACCCCACCCTCCCAACCCCTTTAAACTGGCGAAACAGCTGGATTAAGCCCAATCAAATCCCCTTTATTTTCAAAAGGAAGATCAAGTAAGCTTCTTGTTTGTTGCTCCCATTCCTATAAAGTAGCATCACGCTCATCAGAGTTTCTATCTAATGTCGAATCAAGTTGCATTCTCTGTGTGTTATGATGAGAGATGTATTTTAGACCCTAAAGTATCCGGGATGATCTGAACGTGTCATATTCGTTCGGCATTCGTTACCAAGTGCTGTCTACCATGTGGGTTCCTATAATAATTCTCTTATTTTGTGTTACAGTTGAGCGCCACCAATTCCATGCACGCAGAACTGATTGAAGATGATGGCGAGTCCAGATACAAAGTCACTGACATCATAGGTAAACCGGGCGTCACAAAGTACTGTAGCTTTATTAAGATAACTGGAAAGAGAAACGAGCCAAAATTTACTACACGCAATGATAATGCGGTTTTGAATCGAATGTCACCTTTTTATCCAATCAGAAGTAAAGCCAGTACCAATCGTGACTCGTTCGCAGAAGTTTTCCGCGCTTTGCGTCAGCTACAAGTAATTACGTATACCTTGAGTTTTTGATTGGTTCACCGTCCCTTGTGATTGAGTGATTACTTTAGTTTTGGCACGCAATTGAAACCTGCTCTATAATCACGGGATACATTTGTAATTTCTGATGATAAAGGTAAACTTGGGTGGAGCCAGGGCTTTTAACGTAACTTGTTAACGTTTAAGAACTGGTCTTGAGCTGAGGACCAGGCAATAAGTACTTCATATAAATAACTTGCCTTTTTACTCTTTATCCACTTGTAATGACGCCAATGCTATTGTAAAGTCATAGTGATAACTGTGCATTTTCGTTAGGTCGTGATGATGGTATTGGTGTAGAAAATTTGAAAGGTTCTGGAATGATCGCGGGAGAGATGTCTGCTGCATATGATGATATTGTGACAATGAGTCTTGTGAGTATTTCTGGCGTTTACTGTCGCGAAATGCGATATTTAACCGCAAAGAAAACGTGAAAAGCGAAGTTGCGATTTAACGAGTTTAGTTTTGGCTTTAAAGTCTATATTTGTAAGTACTTTTCCTGATAGGTGAACTCTATTTGAAGCAAGAACTGCCGTTCTTATAGGGTCAGCGTTCCGTTACGTTCCAGACGTATTCTGATTATTAGTTGTAGAGATGAATTAGTGCTGGCTTGGCTGTTGTTGTTGTTGTTGCACCAGCTCGTCGGTTCTGCTCTTGTGTACCGTAACACAGGAACCAATACAAATAACATAACGGTATGTAAAGACTTTTAAACAAAGGCAGTACAGTGGTTATTCCGTCAGTGTACCGGTACACCAGGACACAACCGGCTCGTCGGTCGTGCCATAAGACACGCAGACTGCGTGATGGATCAAGAATAGACTTGATTAGTATACATGTACCCCGTTAGCAGTATGAGCACAAGTTCCCAGAGTTGTCGAGTTCTTAACACCCTGTTAGGCGAGCAGTTCCAAGATCTGCATTAGCTCTTAATCACTCTCTTGTGGTTTCTCGTTTTAGGTCACATGTCGAGCAGTTGGTATTGGTTCGTACCTGGTGCGTCTCGGCCAGAGAGTTATTCAAGTTGATAACGCTCATCTTATTCTGACGGGGGCTGGGGCTCTGAACAAGGTAAAGGGCGTTATTCTGTATGTCTAAGTCTACTTTCTAATTATACAAATCTATGGGTACCTCAAGTCACAGTAATTAAGTTTTTTGTCTGTTTTTTTCTAACGGTTTCTCGTGTCTTTTCCTCTTAAGGTTCTTGGTCGCCAAGTGTACACCTCAAACCTTCAGCTGGGAGGACCTCAGATCATGCACAACAATGGTATACAGGAATAATTAAATTGTATTCAGATATAGTTAATAATGCAGTCTCTAATGTACATTGTAGCACTGGATAACATTGTCACTTGTAAACGTTGGTTGGGTTTATTTTGTATCAGACTTTTGAAAGCAATCTGTAGTTCGTTAGTACGGGCCATGAATAGCAGTGAATCTGCTGTCTTAGAAGTCGCTGTACTGTCGATCCAAAGGGACAGATCTGAGTGTCCTTAATATTATGGAGGTGTCCGATAGAGTAAGAAATTATATGAATCCTAATTTCTCTGGACCTAAGTTAACGTTCTGTACTATAGAGCAGAGGTTTGACTGTACTTAATTCTATTCTGAATCGACTGTCTAGGTGTGACACACTTGGTGGTTTCTGATGATTTTGGAGGAATTTCTGCGATTATGCAGTGGCTTGCGTATGTTCCAAAAGTACGTAACTTAAATTAGTGTCCATTCATTTGGTTGTGTTGTCTCGTTGCATTACTTAGATTTCAATTCAAATGTGGTCCCCCTTTTCTCCTTTCTTGTGTCTCCCCCTACTTAAAGGTGTTGTCTCTTAAATGTGCAACGTCACGTTAGTGAGTCGTACCACAGAAAGTAAAGCTACAGACGGACATAAATATTGTTTTAACTTTCTGCATTAAAGTAGTTGTTTTTAACATTTCGATGGGTTGTTCTCTGCAGTGCAAGAATGGTCCTCTACCAATCATGAAGATCAGTGATCCTATTGACAGGGAAATTGAGTTCGTTCCTCCTAAGACTCCATATGACCCACGGCACTTCATCTGTGGAGCACCAGACCCTGGTATTCACTTTACACTTTTTAATGAACTGTCGATATCCTGTTGCACACAAACACATAATGTGTAGAGAGGCTAGAAGTAAGTGTGTGCGCTGCGCGTCAATACCTCGTATGACCTAGTGCCAGTCATCCGTTTAGGTGCACTTCTCAACACAATTAGATGCATGATACAAATTGAAAATCGCTTCATTTCTGACTTTGTTGCTATAAACATGTCACACAAAGGCCATAGAAGGCATCGATGCACCATCTAATTGTACTTCACAATATCAGTTTGATGCACGATGCCGATTGAAAAAAAAATTGCTGCATTTCTGGGCAATTGTAGCATGCGCCACAGATACTCTACACCGCTTGTATAGTCCGTCTGCGCGATGGCATCATAGACTATTAAAACTATTTAAAGCGTCACGTCCGGCTTCATCGCAGGCTAGGGACTTGTTGACAGGCTACATTACTTTGCAGACAACAAAGATGTTTGGCTAAGTGGGTTCTTTGACCGTGGTTCATTTGTGGAAACCTTGGACGGATGGGCAAAGACTGTTGTATGTGGAAGAGCCAGGTATATCCTTGTTTCGTTTTGTTTTGGTTTGTTAATTGGTGCACGCGTGTAGTAAGTACTAATGAAGCATTTGCGTTCAATTGATAAATCACGTATAATGTCATCTACTCGTTTATTTGCATAGGTTGGGTGGTATTCCCATGGGAGTGATTGCCGTTGAAACCAGAGCAGTCGAAGTTGTCATTCCTGCTGATCCTGGAAATCCTGATTCCGATGCCAAGGTACATGCTTAAAACTGTCCGCTTTATACCTGATTTATGATGTTTTGTGTACATTCGGGTCATTGCAGTTAGGACTTCAGTGAAACTCTTTTTGTGCTTGGCTTCACAGTGTTCAGTAGGCTTCACACATTGTATTCAGCACTCGACATTAAGCCCCAAGGGACGGACTCAGCCAACGTGTTCACATCCTTGTTGCCATCCAGTTTAGGTCATGGTATGATACTTTTGGGAGGTTAGAATTGATCTTTTTGTTCGTACACCCATGCAATTAGTTGTGTGTGAAGAAATGCACAATTGTAACCTCCAAAGGAATCATCACGTGATCTGAATTGGCAACATCGATGTAAGTACATTAAGCGAATCCGTCTAATTTTCCCTCAAAACGGATCCACGATACTAGTTACGATAGTGGAAGTAGGCCTGTATGAGGGTTAGCTGGTGCCATTTTCAACTACAGGGGAAGACAGCCGTAGCGCTTTTCGGATGAATTAGTGAAGGAACTAGTCTCCTTCCAAATTTGATTTTTATTCCCATTCGTTTCAGATCATAGCCCAAGCAGGTCAAGTATGGTACCCAGACTCGGCCTACAAAACTTCCCAGGCCATCCGTGACTTCAATAAAGAGCAGTTGCCATTGATGATCTTCGCTAATTGGAGAGGCTTCTCTGGAGGTAAGGATAATTCATCGTCATGCTATTATGATTACATTTCAAAATATAGAATATTAAATAACTATCATAAATTGCGGAAGAAAAACCGAATAACCGGAATATAGGTGGTTAAAAGTGGACAAGGTTAAAGCTGATTGGATTAAGTTAAAATTGATTTTTGTTCGGCTAGCATCGTTATAAGAAAAGTTCTATGATACCTAGGCCTTTTCAGAAAAAAAAAGTTTCGTTTGTCAGCTTTAAATGTACTGCTCATAATCAAAAACGATTGACAAGACCAACATCTGACAATTATTTCTTTCAAACTGCCAGGAATGAAGGACATGTACGAGAGCGTGTTGAAGTATGGCGCCTACATCGTTGATGCTCTGAGAGAATACGAACAGCCAGTGTTCATCTACATTCCTCCCAACGGAGAGCTACGAGGAGGAGCCTGGGTCGTAGTAGATCCAACAATCAACTCTGACATGATGGAGATGTACGCTGACCAGGAGAGCAGGTGAGATGTTGTGCGCTGACTACTTATCTGCTGATGCAACGATTCTATAAAGACACAGGGGGACGTAGGGTTACTTGCTTTTTAATTTCAGTAGCCCGCCTTTTCGGCTTTCAGACCAGGATCGGTCTAGGTATACGTCTAGCGCTGTTGCAGAAGAAGTTGATAATTGTTTTCAAATTTCCTAGCTTGGAAACAAGTTAGCTGCATGAGTAATTTATATTTTTAATCCCGTGTATTCTTCAACGCAATGCCGCTCTGTAGATATTATAATTAAACCAGGGACGGGTTGTTCGAAAGCCGGTTAACGCTAACCCAGGGTTAAAAGTTGATCGAAGCATTAATTTTTCTTACAAAATAATCATTTTCGCTTCCTAGTTTTTTATTTAGTTTGAGATTATTCAAATTGAAAACAGAAGGTCAAACAATATAAACAGAAAATCTCGCCGAAAAGTTGCGAAACTGAAATCAAAATTCTCGCTAATCCTGAGTTGGTTTAATCGGGCTTTGAACAACCCGCGCCAGGTGTTTAACTTCAAATCGTTTGTTATCCACTCTTTGTTATACACTACTTGTAATAATTTTCAGACGTCAAAATTTTGGATGTCTAATTTCGCACTTTTTATTTCATTTCGGACGAATTTTGGACAAAAATTTCGGACACTTTGCTGAAACATAGTTGAGGTAAATGTATGCCTACAAAAACACAAATACGACTGAAACAACATCTGCGAAAATGATAGTTTTACTCTACTTTCGAGGTTTTACGAATAAAGCTACGAGAAAATTAACACAAATTATGTCGAACTTTTACGTATGTTTCAATTAGTAGCTCGCTCCATTAATTAAGGGATCTAAGACTTTTGAAGCTACCTAAAAGTTTCATTATGTACTGTAAAAATTTCGGACGCTTAAAAATTCTGGATTGTTTTATTTTCGTCCTCGTTTTCGTCCCAATTTTTTTAGAAAGTAATGTGAAAAAACCAGAGGAAAGATTTTGCTTCTTATTTATTGACAACGAAAAAAAAAAAGCACTGCTAGAAACATTAAAGCTTGCTTTGATATTTTTCAGGGGCGGAGTGCTTGAACCTGCTGGTACAGTAGAAATAAAGTACCGTCGTAAGGATCTAGTGAAAGCCATGCACAGACTGGACCCCAAATGTCAAGAAATTACCCAGGCCCTCGCCTCAGCAGGTAATAGACGTGGTTATTTTGACTCAGTAAGATAGTTTTCACCTGGTGTGTGGTTTCCGTGATACAGTGGACTACTAAATAACTGATCGTTTAGATGTGGGAATTTCAGCATCTTTGTTCAATATTTCGATGATTAGAATTGTCAGCTTGTTACGTCATACGACTAGCCGCTACTGTAATTTTGGATTCTGTAAGAAAGACGCAGTACCCATTTCATAACTTCTTGTATTTCGTGCGATTTACTGTTTTTCAGAATTACCTGTTAAAGAACGGAAAACTTTGGAAAGGCAGCAGAAGGAACGAGAGGAACAGCTCTTACCGATTTATCAACAGGTAATATGGCAAAGAAAATCGTATAACAATTTTACTGTCTACTTGTTTGTTAGGGTAAATACCTGTCAAGTTAAAGTTGTTGTCCTGAATGTAAAACAGAAACGCTGACCTGGTTTATAGCAATTATAGGTAATTTGTAGTTTTGGTTTATAAGGATTATGTAAAACTCTCAAGCCTATGAGGAGGCTCTTGCCTTAAATCATCTTGCCACTGCATGGATTTATGTTCGGTAGTCTCGAATTTAACTCCTTCATGTCTGGTCAAATAGCTGGTCATGTTTTCAGTTCTATTAACGATTTTTGTCCCTTTATTTAAAGTGTAGAACAGTAGTGCTATATACGATGACACTTAACAAAGTGAATACGTTTTTATTTTTTTAATTGCAATTATAATTTTGTCGTCGTTCACAGGTTTCTGTAGAGTTTGCAGACCTCCATGACACCCCAGGACGTATGCAAGAGAAGGGAGTCATTGCCGTTAGTATTTTGTATTTCACATTTAATTTAGTTCACAAGTACAATATCCGTGTGTAATCTTGGCATTCTTATGCTTTTCCTTCTTCCTTTTTTCCAAACACTAACCTCATTAGGTAAACAACTCCGCGAACAATCGCCATGCACCTTTCCCTCTACACCCTGGGCCTTATTACGCCCCAACCACCTGATAAGAGAGCCATTTCCGGTTCCCTCTTTTAAGAGGCCTACATTCTGATTAATCTTAAAGACAACAGAAATATTCTTGTGAGCTGATTTCTCTACCTACAAAAGCTGAATCAATTGGCACAATATTAATGGCTTCCGTTCTGATTAAAATGATTTATTACTCTGTAAGGGAGTCTTTGAAAAGTGCCCAAATGTTGGAAGAAAATTAACCATAGGAGACCCTCATGGGGCTCATATCCAGAACTCGGGTAGAAAGCGATTAACGATACGTCTATTAAGGACTTCCTCTCGACTGTGGATTTTTTATAAAAATCGGTCAATAAAATTTCCAAGTCTGCCCTGGTCTCTCCGGCAGAAGCTCGTATAAACACCTAATATATAACGAAATAGAGTTTCAACTGGACTTGATCACTTTCAGGAGGTTCTCAAGTGGAAAGAGTCCCGTCAGTTCTTTTACTGGCGTTTGAGGCGAATCTTGATGACGAGAGATGCAAAGAAGAAGATCAGGCATGCAAACCCGTAAGTACGAAAATTGCACCTTTGCATCGGTCATGGTAGAAAATTAAAAATTATCGTTTGTTTTCTGCAGTGATATTTCAAGTCGCCAGCTGTGTTCTATGCTGGAAAGACTGTTTCTAGAGGCACATGGAAACACCAAGGTAAAGCATTAACTTGTGAAACGTTCTGGGTTGCTATACAGTTTTTGTTCATCCTTCAAAGAAAATAGATGAATGAATTCATTAAAAAAAAATACAATTCACTCTCTCTCTGTTTCTCCTTTATTCTGCAGTCGTACTTGTGGAACGACAACAAGTCTGTTGTGGAGTGGCTGGAGAAAGAGTTAAGTCAAGCTGAACACTCGGTCATTGACGAAAATGTCAAGTGGATTAGCAGGGACTGGATTCTACGACAAATCAAGACGTGAGTATTTTACGCCATAGCGAAAGAAATAAAGCTACTTACTTGATTCCCGCGATTCTTAGATGGGACATTTGAACCAGTACAAGCATCTAAGGCAGCCAAAAAGGCAAAGCACCATGGATTCTACTAGAGCGATCTAGATTAAAAAGAAGTTGAATCCCGTGCGATATGTTTAATATTATAGTCTCATTGTGATCTGACTATTAGTCTGGTTGTCTGTATAGTTTATATTTCGAAAACGTAATTACAAGACCAAAGGGTCTTGATAGCACAAGTGTAAATATTTTTAAAAACACAACAACGCTTTTTTTTAAATTAACGTAAAATGTAAACTTATTTAAACTAACCAATAAAAATCTTGAAAAGAACAATAGTGAAAAACCAGTAAGCTAAAATAGATACATTTAAAAGTGTGACGATAAATTGATATTTAAATTTATAAAGGTTCATTGTATAGGCTCTTACATATATAACGACGATCACTCTGTAAACCTTATATATTCATTATGGCTGATGATGATGTTTGAAACATCGAAACATGTTCCGAAAACTGAAAAGCGTTGTTGTGTTTTTAAAAATAATTACAAGACCATATGTAAAAGGGTGAAGGAAGGAGATAAGACTGACTTGAAAACGGTGAAGAATCTACTTGCATTTGCACAGATAGATTGGATTGAGAGTGGCTTAACATTTTTTGTCTGTATTGTAAGGAAAAAAAATCACTTAGTATTAAAATGATATTGATGCTTGGTATATGTAGGTAAGAGGTTCTGTTTCGTCCACTGCAGACTTGTGCAAGAAAACCCTGAAGTGGCAATGGACTCCATTGTGCACATCACTCAACAAATGACCACAGCCAAACGGGCCCAGGTCTCCAAGATTTTGGCTGCAATGGACTCTGGCAGTAATGTGGAAAATTCCAACGGAGACTCGGCGAGTTAGAATGGGACTTAATTGAACTGGTCTTCTCGTGCGCTCTTGGAGGTGTTAGCGATTGGTTGGAGGGCATAAAGGGATGGAGTGATATTCAATTGACCACCCACGTTATGTTTAAAATAAGCACTTTTGAAGCTCTGGTCTGTCTTGCGCAGAGTAACTATTTATTCCCAAGATGAAATGGTGCTTGAATTTTTCCCCGCCAGAGTAAATTCAGTTCCAAGTTTCCCTTTGTTCTTTCCATCAGCAACTGGGAATTGTAATGTGGAGAATGAATTTTTCTTTTGTAATTTAAAGTGGAAGTAGGTTTAGCTATAATCATTTTTTTAAACTAAGAATGTAATTCAATAATTTCTTTGTGATATAGGTTTAAAAATTTCATCGTGAAGTCAGTATGAACATTTGGATTAGTGCTGTTACGTGATTTGAAGTCAAGATGTTCACGATTAATTCTTTTATATAAACACCCTAGTTAACTTGGTGAAGTATCAATACAAAATAAGGTTACAGTTAAGTGTATCGGAAATGATTGGGTATCAAAAATTAAAATTTTTCACCAAGAATATCTGTAATATCGAGCTTCTAACAAAAAAAAAATCAACGTTGTAGTAGTCGTAATAGGGGAACATTAATTCCTTCGATTCATCATGATTTCCTCTCCTATTAATATTTTGAACACGTTTTGCTTATAAAATTCAATATAGTCTTAAGCAGCCATTCACCCCATTCTTTTATCTTGAATAATGACACTAGACTTTAATACTACAACTGAATGCAAGTTTTGAATAAAAGGAATCTTTATTTTGATCGTAGTCAATCGATGTATGTTTATTTTAGTTTAGAAAGAAACTAGAAGACTGTTGTGCAGTCGGCGCATTGTCAACAACAAAGGAGGGAGAAAAAAAAAAGGACCACTAAAGCCAGCTTTATTGAAAGAAAAAGAACTGAAGCCAGCTCTTTTGAAAAAAAAAAAAGAAACCACTGAGCCATTTTTGTAGAAAAAAGAACAACCGAAGCCAGCGGGAAGCAGTCTACCTCCAACTATTGAGAAAGGGAGCTCTCGTCTTAAAATAGTACGCACCAAAGAAAGGAAGACTCTAGTAGGACATTCCCGAGTTCCCTTTTTCCTCTGTGTGAAATCGAGTCTAATTGTGAAACCATTGATATTAAAATGTGTTAGTCTACAAGTTCACTTTCATGTGTATCAAACTCATTCAAATTTAAAGATTTGGTCGAAGGGTTCTTTTGAAACACGCGCACAAGGTAACTCTGAAATGTCCTATCCCGGTTGCCGTCAGTCTGAGTACTCCTGAGGCCTCGTCAGGTTAAGTGACATGGCGAATGCAACCAATGTTCTTGGTATTGGCCAACAGCAACCCCGTATTTCCTCGGAGAATTTCTTCAAATGGCAGATGATCAGGTCCAAAGCTTTGGAAACAGGGTAAAGGACGGATTTGGCAGATATTGACCATACTCTCACATTACATGCATGAATATCCGTGAAATCCATCTCTTGACTTCATGTTTGCTGGAAGAATATTAAATTAGGTCTTGTGAGCAATGATCGCATAACATCTCGGAGATTTCACAGGATCAAACAGCCTTACGATACAGGCTGACCTGTAGCCCTGTTGAACAGGAAAGACGAAAACTGTTAAGGGTGCGTTAACACATTACAAACAGTTTTCAAAAGTTTGAGATATGAATTACTGAAAGAAGACTTTCAAGAAAATAAGATTGAGATAAAATTACTCCTACATTACATCTAACCACCCAGAGGCGGATTTAGTAGTAGTATTTACTAAAAAATAAAACTTGCAAAAGCTGGTGAATGTTCTGGCAGACGTCACGCCGGGCAAACATTTTGGACAGGTACCTCATTGCAATTTCTAGTTTGTGGCATATTGGGTCCGTCCCAGCGACTTTTCTGTTACAGAAAACTTACACGCATACCCAAACAGGTCGAGCTTTATTCGACTTCTATTTCTCAGATTTCTAATGGTAGGCATCTATGAATTGGCCGAGGTTTTGATACTCGATCACCAATCGCCACTTCAAACAATGCAGTATTACAGTTGGTATACCTGTTCATATAGGTAGCATAATCTGTCCAAGAGAAACACGCTCTCAATACAGGGGGCAATAGCTGCTCTAAGCTGTTGAAGAACAAGTAAAGAAGTTCGTCTTCTATGGCGAGAAGCAATAAAGCATACATGTAAATTGGAGTTCTCTACGTCCATGTTATTCACGCAAAGTGGGGTTAATCCAACCTTCTACATACTCCAAAAACGTTACTCATCAGGTCCAGGTTGTTCGAAAGGTGGATAACGCTATCTACCAGACAAATCATTGGATAGCGTGGTTTGTTTTGTTGACACGGTGGATAGCGTTATCCAGGCAGCCTTCGAACAACTGGGGCCAGGGATACAAGCTACGCGACTGCCACGTATCATCTTATGACCATCGCGCAGACGCCCCTTAACACTGACTACTGTGCATGAGGGTCTCGAGGAAAACACTTGAAGTCTCCTCTTCAACGTACATGTATTTTGTCAGTGACTCTAAGAAAACACTACCTCACCTGATGAAAGGCGTGGAGTTGCTTTTCTCGATTTGTGAATCTTTTCAGGTATGATTCCACTTCTCCATCTGAAAACTACCGATAAAGATGAGGTACACAGTGAACAATACTGTGAAAATCCAAAAGATGTAAAAAAAGGGGCAACATACTCGCGCAGGAATAAAGGGTGAAAGCCAAACAAACTGTGCTGGTGCGTCGGTGGGGGTAACAAGGTAATTTGGTTATATCAACTAAGTTGAAAATGTAAATTGGCCACCGTAAAGAGTTAAAAAGCTGACGTTTCGAGCGTTAGCCGTTCGTCAGAGCGAATAATTTTTTTTTTGAAAGGAATTCTTGTCATTAGGTGGATGCGAAGATGAATACAACAAGTAACTATGTGAGTCTGTAGGTTTGTAATACACACTAGTACATAAACCGTTGCCTTCAATTGAAACTTTGATGTCTAAAAAGAATAAAGAATTGTCGGAAATTTCCCAGGTTTATTTTAAAGCCGGGTGAAAGGAATTGACCGCAGTTATAATTTGAGTTAGCTCCTCTCTGGTAGAGTAGGTAGCGCCGATACAGTCGTCAATGTAGCGACCGTAGAGTTCAGGTTTGGGGCCGTTGTATTGGCTGAAAAATTGGTGTTCGACAAAACCTACGAAAAGATTAGCATAGCTGGGTCCCATTT
>Ga0126337_10001411_pt1 | contig 14505 bp, 8 predicted proteins | sample DipCmetagenome_FD_92527 | JGI IMG/M metagenome (GOLD analysis project Ga0126337, IMG submission 92527) | Coral microbial communities from La Bocana,Puerto Morelos, Mexico - Diploria C A metagenome | ecosystem: Host-associated > Invertebrates > Cnidaria > Coral | place: La Bocana,Puerto Morelos... | reverse complement strand
TTTTAAAAACTTGAATATCTCTGGAACAAAAAGAGATATTTGAAAATAGTAAAGAGCATTTTGCTTCTTATGCAGACTACTTTTTTGTGTTTTAAAATGGCTTAGATCGGAAAGGTGCGATTTCGTCATAGTACCACTTTAACATCATCAGTCAATTATTAAATTAGACCTTAAATCATGCTTCAGTTGTTCGAGAATTTGAAGCCTTCCAAAGTTGTTATTCTGACGTCATCAGCAGCCTGTGAATACCATACTAATGCTCCCGAGAATCTCAAGTCTGACTTTGTGAAAGTCTTAAAGACAGATTCCTGGCAAGAAAAGATTTCGCACAAAGAATGCTCATTTTTGGAAACTCCTAATGTCATTAGTGGAGTTGCGGCATCAGGTAAAAAAGCCAATTTTTGAAACATTTCCTTCTTTTTAGCATTTGTTTTAAACATTCAACATTTGACTAATCTGGTAGTCTAGAATAGGTTTTTAATTTGGTCAGTGTAAAATGAAGACTGCAGACTGTAGACCACAGATCAGGGTTAAAATACACAGACTGCAGACTACTGACTTTTTAAGGAAATATTGTGTTATTTCCATTATTGACTGCTGACCATAAACGAGGTTATTCAGGCCAATCACCATGAAAAATCCGCACTGAATATCGCTCTGGTTAGACTGAATATAACTCTGGTTAGCCTGTGTATCACTCTGGTTAAACTGAATATAACTCTGGTCAGCCTGAATATCACTCCAGTTAGACTGAATATCGCTTAGGTTAGCCAAAATAATACTCCAGTTAGCCAGCGTATGGTTAGCTCACAATGATAGAAATGGTAATACAATTCAGTAAGCATTTCACCCCTTGTCTGCAGTCTACATGAACATTTTACCCCTGGTCTGCAGGCTGTTGTCCTCGTTTTATACTGACTGATGTTCAATCATCTGGTACAAGATTAGAAAGCATTTCATTTTTAAGAAAACTCAGAGAGATCTTTCTTTTTTAGTTTTACAGTACTGCCAGATTCATAGCGTGGCAGCAGCATTGTTTGTATGTTTCACCGAGTCATCGCATGTAGATTCACAGTCGGTGGAAGCCTTTCAGTTCCTTCTAAAGAGTCCAGTGTTACACTCAATTCATCAGGTAATTTTAAAACAACAGGAAGTTGTGAATCTAATTAACTCATAGTTTTCCTAGGCCAGTTTTCGGTATGGTGAACATTTTGAAAAATGGCAATCACTAGTCTAGTGGTATGCGCACACCCTTCTCCTCTTCAGAAGAATGTTAGTTACACTGGCTTCTTTTACTTCCAGGAAATATCTCTTAACCTCTCCCCTCCCTAAGCAGGGCCAAAGTTTTAAAGGGAAGTATAAAGTTAAGGAGACTGGAATTTTCAAAGGAACTGAAAAGGGGGGAATTTGAACCGGACCCATTTTCTGTGTAATGGACAGTGGAGCAACACATATTTCCACTTCCAGATAATTTTTTTAATAAAATGTTGGTAGCCAATAATGGAAGCACAAGAAATAATAATTAGCTTTCTTATTGTCACGCAAAAAAATCAAGTTGTGTTTCTCTCCATTTCACAGGCTTCCAGTGAGCAAGTTGTAAATGTACTCAAGTCACTGAGATCTGGAAAACTGATCGAAATGAACATGTACATGTAGGATGTGACAGTATGACTTCATAACGCAACTCTGGCCACTGTTATTATTATTATTATTATTATTATTATTATTATTATTATTATTATTATTATTATTATATTATTATTATTATTATTATTATTATTATTATATTATTATTATTATTATTATTATTATATTATTATTATTATTATTATTAACATATGTTTGTACCAATCTTACTTTGAGTGATGCTGCTCAAACAAAGTTTAAAAAATTGTCACAAGTTATCATGGCTGTAGCTATGGAGAATCAAAATTTAGAGTTAGGCTTTAGAGTTATGTTTTACATGAAACCATTCATTTTGTTACTGATATTTTATGACACTCTGTCATCTTGGATGTGAGCATTAAATAGCTTTTGACTTTAAAGATGATACTCTACAAACTGCACACTCTTAGAGTTTGTTTACACCTTACACCATAAAGTGTAACATTTTGCAACTACTTACCTAAATAGCCGGCAAACGAAAAGTTTCCTCATGAATAAATGATCATGTATCACTGTTTTGAAGGAGACTAATTTGAGATCAAATTCGAAAAATCTATGGTTGTCGGGTTCTGAAGCAGAGAAAACTCCCCTAAAGAAGGATAGAACGCTGCCTTCCAGGCAGAACTTTCTTGGGCTCGTCACACTTTCTCCCCCAGGACAAATGGGTATCCAAATTTTCTGTGGGCTGGCTTATTCTGGCTCAAGTAGCAATTTAAGATAGCATTTTCTCCAAAAGTGGTTGTCCAAAAAAAACCTGGACACCTATCTGGATGACTCTGAAGCTGAAATATAACTGAGAATAAATGGCCAAATTTAATACGAACACTTACCCAAACCAATTTTGTGATCTGAGTACTCTTTGGAGGAAGTTACAATCAAATAAGAACATGGCAGATGTCACATGTTTGCAAAACATTTACTAAAAAGAGGAAACCTAACCATCCTCCCTCGATGCAATTTTATTGACTGTTATTTCTGAATGTTATATCTATAAAGCGTAACAGCACTGTATGCCTTGGTCACAAAATAACATTATGAAAAGGACCATAAACTGGAGCTAAAAGACGGCAATTAAAAAGCTCCCAAACGGAGCCTAAACCTTAAGCTATATTAAAGTTTGCAAAACATGCACTAATTAAACGGAAATAACTACTGTGGTTCTTTTTAAAATAAACTAGAAACAATTCATCTCTTGTTCCAAAGCCCCAAGTTAGCGCCTGATTTTTTCTTACTCTAACTTCTACATAATTTTTACGGCTAATGTTTGTAATCATCAGAAACAATCACATGGCTTATTTGTTATTCCCAGCGAGCTGGAATGTCTTTCCACTAACTTGAACTGGGGCTTCTAAGAACAGCGTCGAGCTTATGAGAAACAAAATCTATTTGCTAGGCTCATGTTTACTTGGAGCAGTCCCTGTCAGAGACAGGCGCAGTCTTCAATAGAAGACACGTTGAAGTTCTTTCCTCCAGTAGTGTCAAAGAGATGCCATTTCCTCGAGCGTGGGCGGCATTTGGTGGGGTCCCGCGGCCTGGTCACGAATAACCATGCAGATTTGACGCTATCTAACCTGAAACGAGGCGAATGATCAGTTTCCAGGAACCAAGAAAAATTTAACCTGCAATGTCAGTTCTGGGCCAGAGACGCCTGGATGGAGTAATAACACTCAGACACCCAACTTGTCTCCTCTGGGGAGTAGGCTGAGGCAAGAGACGAGTGACATCTCAGGCGAGGAGAATTTCAATCAGAAAATAAAGTAAATCTGATGCAAACAGGTATAGGTAAAAGACTCCTGTCTTGGTTGAAATTTTGCGTACTCCATTCTGAGCATGCTGTTTGGCAGGAATAATATGAAGTACACAAAGTCCTGGATGAAAAAGGACAATTCTGATTGGTTCCCTTAGCAGTCCGAATGTTATGTTGATCATCGTCTAGTCCTCTTTGTTCCTTGAGGGGACAAAGACGACCCTTCCCCCTACCTTAGTGCATGACCAATCAATTTCAGGCCTCTTGGCATTCTAATTTTTGCTCTCGTACTTACCGAGGATCACAGGGAGGCATTAAGTTAGCAGCAGAGCTTTGAAAGGAGCAATGTAATGTAGCTTGGAGAATATTGCTTTCGTTCGTCAAACCAATCTTTACCCAATGCAGACATAACGCTGGTACAGTGACATAAGAGATGGAGCCTTACCCTAGCCGTTTCTTATGTGACATAGTAAGAATGAATCCGTATGTCACGCAAGGTTGAAATGTTGACATCAAATATCAATGTGAAAAATTGGGGTGAGAGACTGGGTGATAACCGTTATAAACCTGGTGAATAGCACCAATTATCTGTAACAAGTTTTCAGTTATGGAAAATTCATATTTCAATTTCTGAGCTCACTATGACTTCTGGACACGTTTTGTTTTAGTTTGGAACGCGTTTTACAGCAAAACCGTCAACAGTTCTGTTATCCAGCTTGCTTTAGCAATAGGAATCCTTGTCTATCATCTTATTGTCAATTTAACGTCTTGTACACTGATTTACATCTTACTTACACCTTCGTCGGGATGATTTCTCTTGTCTTGAAACATACGTTCTTGAGGAGGTATGTCACGGAAACGACTTTATGGTATATTACCTCTGTCGCACATGAAAACATGTTCAGAAACATTTGCAATGCTTGCATGATTGAATTTTGGGCATGTGATCGATGATTGATTGATCGATTGACTGATTGATTGAGAGATTAATTGATAGAGTGAGTGACTGATGAATTGATGATTAATTGATCGAGTAAGCAAGTAATTGATTGCGTGACTGATTGATTGATTGATTGATTGATTGATTAATGATTGACTGATTGATATAAACGTGATAACCTCATATTCCCGGCAGGTCAGTCGTAATTTAACCCAAATTACATTAGTACCTCGAATTGGTAGTTTCCAAGGGACAGCCATTTCCAATACACCTACCAAGATCAATGACCTGAAACACCAACAGAATCAGTCAGAAGAGGACACTGACTGAACAGCTGACTACCTTCACTTGTTCAAGTGAGCGGTTGCATTTTATGACAGGCATCTCGTAGCTATATGACGCTGGCTAATTATAAATTGAACACTCAGCGTAGCAACCAAGTCGTGTAGGTAGTTGTTGCGCTATATAAATTGACTCCTGATTAGCTTAAATAGGAAGTCCTTCAAAAGCCCACAAGCTGAATAATCTCCCTAGGGTTTCTCATATATTCAAGGCTTGATTGATTATCCACCTTAGTTCGCATCGCTGTGTCTCCTTGAGAGTCTGTGTACTGCTCGGGAAATCCTTCAAATGATGACAAACGGTAACAGTGTGGTTCCACGCATGAGCACTTCACAACAGTGTCAATGGACTTAGCCCCTATTAGAAGACAACACAGAGCAGTGAATCTAACTGCCTTAAAGTCCCAGAAGGACTTTTGTGAGAAAACGCTATAAAAAGAGAGATGTGAAATCACTGGTAAGATCTTGATCGTTAGTTTCTCTGTTGAGGCGTGCCTTGTCTTTTGTGTGCCTATCTTATCTAACTTTTGACTTGGCAGTAGCGAATTGCTAACAGAAAATTGACAAGTTTACAAAATCGGTTAGGGCAAGAACCGTGCGTTGGCACTACTTGTGACTGGACATTAAATTACTTGCAAAAATTTTCGGACTTTATAATTTCAGACGTTTTGATTACGGACGTTTAATTTTCGGACACTTTTTTTCTACTTTCGAAAAAATTCCCGAAAAATTTCGGACACTTAACTTTGCGCATGCTAAAACACAGCTTAAATAAATTTACGCGTAAAAACACTAATTAGACTTAAATAACAGCTGTGAAAATGATAGTTTTAAGATCATCCTGTTACGTATCTCAAGCAGGGTCTTAACTAAAGTTCCTCATTCTAAAAAGACAAATTAGAGCCTTAAAGCTACTTAAAAAGTTCAATATTTAGCTCTTACTAACCGTCTTGACCGAGGTCGTGAGTACAGACCGAACGCAGTCAGGTTTGTGCACACGTGATCGACTTAGCTCGGTTAATAAGGTGTTTATAACGTGGCAAAGAAGAAAACTTCGTTTAATGTAACTGGTTTGCTGACATTTTGCTTGCGAACGGAAATGAGCTTAACTTAAACCTGCCGAAAGTTGCTCGTCCTCAATACTTTTTTTATCATCAGGCATTTTTGCACTTCGATTAATGATTAAGAACAACCTCGTTCCCAGGGCTTTTCCCTTTTCACCTTCAAGGGAAAAGCCCTGGGAACGAGGTTGGATTAAGAAGAAAATAAAAGAAGATGGTGAACATTCTTGTATTTTAGTTTGCCACTTTGTCAACGCAAAATGAAACCGGTCTAGATGCCGGTCTAGATGAGAAAATCTAGACCTCGGTCAATGTCGATTTCAGCCAATCAAATTCGTGAATTCAGTAGTTCCCAGTCCTTGTGAGACAGAGCCATATGATAATGTACTGTAAACGCCTGAAATGTCTTGCAAGTAATGTAGAACATTTCACACAAAATGCATGGTTTTCATTAAAACATGATCTCTGCTGTGTGACATACCGTTTGGCGATGAAATGCTTTTCGTCTTTTTCATTGTTGCTAAGCATGAGTTATTTTTGTTGCACAGTCCGCTACACATTCCAACATCGACCGTGGCCTCATACTTAGTCCCCTTGTAAAAGGTGACCATGCGCGAAAGCTGCTGACAAGAAGAACTAGCTGACTGGCACTTCTGAATCGTTTCCTTCTCAACTACTACGCCTGCCATCATGAAAAGACGTTGCATGGTTGTTTCATATGGCACACAAACACCTCCCTAACAACAACAACAACAACAACAACAACAACAACAACAAAATAAGAATTTTCTGAAAATAACACAGGCATAGTCTGTAAAAGAATTCTGCGTTTTCCAGCTAGGACTCGAACTTACTAGACCAGTCTACATCCGGGCTACAGCAAACTTGTGGGGCCTAGGTCCATGTCAAACAAAAAGGCACTCGAACTAAACTAGTTATTTAGCTTTTTCTGAAAGTTGAAACACAGACAGTGTCCAAAAAAACCTTGGCCACGAGGAGACATGCATAAGACTGTTTTTAACTGTTTCTCCTACTGCGGACCTTGCTGAGGCGCGGTGGCCTGATGGTTAGGGCGTTCGACTCCGTATCGAGCGTTCCGGGTCCGGGTCCTGGTCGGGGACACTGTTGTGTTCTTGGAGAAGACACTTTACTATAGCCTCTCTCCACCAAGGTGTATAAATGCGTACTGGCGAATTTAATACTGGGGTCAACCCTGCGAACGAATAGCAACCCTTCCAAGGGGAGTAGAAATACTGCTTCATGCTACAGAACCCGGACCGGATAAGCTTCGGCCTGATGGGTCACATGGTTCATATGCAGACTTCACCTTCAGCTTTACCTACCGTTGAATTTCCCTTCACGCACTGTCCGACGTCCCTGCGTACTGGCAGTGGAATAGCCCCCTTAGCTTCTGCCGTGAAATCAAAAGAACTATACTTCAGTAACCTCTGATGTAAAGTCAGGATTGATAAAGATGTGTATATGAAATATATAGTGTCTTCCCAGAAGGCACTTTCAGCAACAGCAACAAAAAATAGTACCAGATGCCACTGTAATATGTTCGGGCCATTTTCTGTGTGGTCGATTCATTGATAATTCTTTCATGGCCGTGGCGTGCTGGATATCTGATCTTAATTAGGATATTTTATCTTAATTACGAGAGATTTGTTCGATTTTAATTCGCCATTTCCTCCTCAGATTTAGTTTTCATTAGGCCTGTTTTGATTGTGTTCGTAAAATGCGGGAGAGTTGCTTACTGGAAAAGCCCAAAAAATGCTAAGAGATTGCCAAAAAAAAAAATTTACAGCTCAAATTTAAAAAAGTTGTAACCGAAATTTCTTGGTGTTTTTATAGAAACGTTAACAAATAAACGTTAAAAAATAAAAAACGTTAACGTTAATTAAAAGCTTTATTTTTCGTTTTTCACAATAATTGCTAACATTCAAGAAAAATGGCTTAAAAATATGGGCGAAATTAGATAAGGATTACAATAGGCCTGCGAAACGTTATCGAGTAACAGGTTTTGTATTCAAACTTCAAAAGGTTGACAAAAATTCAAGAATTTACATAAAATTCTTGACTCTTTCGTGCTTGATAGATGCTAGAGGTTGTTACCGTAAAAAGTTGCTCCAAACACCAAACGTTGCTTAAAAGTTGCCTAGCACAATCGGGACACGCCTAGTTTCGATTGAGAAGGTATGTCAAACACTTTTGATCGAAGTTGGTCAAAAATGCTCCACCGCGCGTCATACTTACAACTCTCTTCTAAGTGTTTGGGAATATGGTCAAACACGGTCTTTCGCCGCGTTTGATATATTACGTCAAAATGTTTATATGGGTAGTGAGCTCTTGGTTTTTTTTTTAATTTCAGTGGATGAATTCAACTGATTCAAGCCGTACACTCATTCTTCTTCAAAGAATGTATATTTTTTATGCCAAAGCTGGATGTTCTTTTTTTTTTGCTGACTTGAGGCTGAACATATCAGGTACTGTGCACATTTTAATATTACAGAATAATTAGCACATTTATTTTAGTTAAATAACTACAGATGTGACCAAGAATTTGACTATCAAATAGAACTGTATGGTGTCTGTTTTGTGTTATACCGCAAATCGTACTCAGTTCAATGGAAAAAATGAACGGTTCAGTTAAAAGCAAGGTGCTTTTAATGTATGTTATAATCCATTATACGCAAACTGAAAAGGTTCTTAACAAAATCTTAGTGATTATATTCTTAAAATTCAGTCTGTTTTTCGGCAATATTCGTTGAAAAAAGTTTATTTTAAAACAAAACCGGCAGTGTATGGCAACAAAACGATATTTTGACTTACTATAAGCAACCACGTCAAGCTTCTTCTTGCGATAGCAAGAGTCCCTGGTCATTCCAGATGCAGTGGCAATCTCTCCTGTTTTAAATGTAATACCACAAATATACTTTAATATCGTGCCATCTTTGTCTCGCAGTTCAAATTTTAAAAATGGTCTTTCATATTTATTCCTGATAAATTATATGACACGCTGACTCGCTTCGTAGCATAATGGCGGCATTTTTACTGAACTCTGAAAGAAATACAAGTGAAGGATAGCTTTCTGTCTGATTCTCAAGTTTTTCGTTTCGCCACCAGGAATTATAGAGACACCAAGCTGAAATGTGCATGGCCCGGGCTGAATTACCAGTTTGCTGCCTCTAAAAAAGTTCACGTTCCACAAAGGCGTTCTTTGTTTTAAAATATAGCGTTTGAATTTCCACGCTTTTGCGTTGTGGGATAAGCCCAGGCCTGATGGGCCACTTGGCTCGTCATTTTACAGCGAAAACTACAGAATTTTTCATCAACAGAGTATGAAGAGTAAGAGAAAGTTCATTTCCCAAAGTAATCTCTCTCGGCATGCGGCTCCTCTCAAGTCAATTTTAGACATGGCTCCCAGTTCTTCCTCCAAAAATGTGTCCAGGCTTATTGCGTGGATGTTTAAACATCTGTCTAACATAAACTTACTCTTTACTCTTTACCTTTTGGAGACGGCAGAAATAACGTAGCATTTTATCGGGAAAATTCGACTTTGAACCCCGATAAAGCGAGTACTTTAAAAAGAGCGAAAATATTACGCAGCTGTCACCAGTCGTCAGTGGAGGACATGGGGGATTTGGGAGGAATTTCTTCAAAAAAATAGTCTTTCTTTGCAACAAAATAAAACAACTGATATTCTGTTTGTGTTTACCACCCGACAACTGATGAGTGAGAATCTTACAATCAATCCCCCGAAATAAAGAGATGTTTTTCCCAGCATTTAGGGAAGACAAATATATACGTTTCTTAAAGCCTCATATAAAATAAATATTTGGAGCAATTTGAGTCTTACTAAATGACTAAATGAGAAGTAACTGAGGAAATATAAACAATAGTAGTCTTACGGATTAAGTTTACAGTGTGCAGTGGATTAGAGAATATACAATGTCTGCAATGTGCTCATACGGCATATACAAAATAGGAGCTAAGCAATGGATTTTTCATTTTTTAAGAGTAAGTAGCCAACCTGTAATTGAATCTTACTGAAGTAATACATTTTCAAGCACACAGGTAAAAAAAATTAGGAAAATCATCAACCAAGGAATACTATTTTCCAATTAAATATACAATCAGAGTAATCACTGTAAGAGGGATCCACTCTCTCATATGTAGCTTGTAGTTTTGCTATGACTGATGATGTACAGAAGAAGCGGCACTTTAATTTTGTCATCACCAGTATGTGGCCATGTTGAAAATGTGTAGAAAGTGTTCTGCCTATTAGGACACACTGCAATGCATTCTGGATCCACCATTCGAAGGGAACTCGATACGTAACGTTTTGTTTGCTTAGTGTGACTACAGGAAACTTTGCAAATATGGCACCTAGCATACCTAGTTGGACATGCAGGCCAAAAACTCTTCCTGTAAATATAGTGTATGAAACTGTTTGCTGATTTAAGAATGCCGGATCATAAGTAATCTGCGAGCATTGACAGCATAGATACAAGTAGCTCAGCTCAGCTTTCCACATTTTGCAATAGTATAGTTTGAAAGCCTCTCATACAGGATTGGGATTATCTGACTGCATCAATAAATAGAAATTATGATCACCCAAACAATTCCGCCCTTCACTGCATTAATCTGTAAACTATCCAGAAAATTACACCCTTAATTAGAGAAGACTAAATAAAGATTACATTTCTTGTACACAAAAAAGCGTCTACAAGTAGTCATCTTGACTATTTCAGAAAAGGTAGAAGATTTTGAAATTCTTTGGCCCCAAAGCATACTAAGCAAAATTAGTTCACTTATAAAGCCTGATATTATACCTTAATAAATGGGAATAAATCAAAACAGATATTTAAGTATTCAAAAACACTTGCCATTCTACAATGAGATATGCTTTATCAATTACAACAGCTCTCATTACAACAGCTCTCATATTGCGTTTCACTTCTTCGCATTCCAATATCAAACCTCGATGATTCCTTAATTTTCCAACAAATGCCTCAGGGTTGCCATAAACTATTGGATCCTTCAATTGCTTCATATTTCAATCTTGCTCAATGACTCAGTATTCCGAACCATCACACAGCTGACCTGCAAATTGTTTAACTTCACGGTCTGATCTCGCATGAACGCGAACAACCAAAATAAAAGATTCGGTTGCTCCATGCAGGAGTACTGGGGGCAACAACTGAAAAATCAATGAAGTGCAAAAGCCTGCATGCCACTGAGTAAAAAAAAATTAGAGTGTTCTTTGAAACAACAATGTTCCTTCTCGCCTCTTTCTGTCCTACACTGATGGAAATAGCCTAGACCCTCTTGTGAAACTGTCTAGACTCCCCTGCGAAATCGAGAGTGATCTAAAATTAAAAAAACTTTAGAGCGGATTCATTATTGCAGTAAGACCAATATGGGAGTTGGGGGTGGGGGGTCGACTCTCCCACGAACAAAAGCTATGTAAGCCAAAACCCACATGTATAGACTCTGCTTTACCAAAACTTCAAAATTCTATTTCCATCTAGGACCTGGGGTCGTAGAATTCATTAATCGCCTTATTAACTGTTAATCTCTCTAGTTGTTTATTTGAATTTGTCAGTATTATTTATTTACCTTCAATTAAGCTAAACTAAACTTTGGCTTCTCGCCTTTTCGCACGGTTCCGACACTTTACTATTAGTAGAAGTTGGTGGCAAAGAAAGATTATGATCAGAAAAACAAAAAAGATTCAGGGTGAGACTAAAAGGTTGTTCATACATAAATACATGCATATATGCATATACTTTAGTTCCTCTCGAATTTAAGTTAGCTAAAATTGTAAGGGTGTGGCGTATATAACGCCCTGAAAAAGATACCCACCAATGAAATAGGATTTCGAGGCACTGAACAAAACTAGGGTTTTCTGCTCTTAAGGCAATTCTCAGAAAATTTGTAACTGAAACATTTCACAAGTTCTCAAAAGCTCGTTGATTCCGAACCCCGTCAGAAGAAAATGTTAAGCTCACATCAACTATTTCTACCGTAAAACAATTCACTTTACACGATGTACGCACTTACCATTTGATGAAGGAAAGATAGCGATCAACAATATTGAAACAGCTAAACACAACATAGTGAACAGATTACTGGAGACGGAAAATCGACTTCTTTTGCTGCCTTCTCTATCAGACTGTGCAACTTCTGCGGGATGAACTTATATAAATTGATTGGTTAGAGGTCAGAGGTCAGGAAACAGATCTACAATCACCAAAAATGGGAAAACAAAAAAATGCCTTTCGACATAAAATCAAGCCAACCTTAAGTGTTCGCTCAGTTCTATTGTGTGCTTGACTTCTAACTAAAAAGATACGAAAGCCAATTGCTGTTTAAAATAAAGAATTTTTGCGTTAAAATGGCTAACGGTGAAAAAAATGTAAGTCGCTACGTGGATGTTATCAGCAACTTTATGATGCAATTTTGAAACGAAAGAGAACGCACGTGACGGCACGTGCATGAGGGATTTTCAAACACGAGAAACAAATGAAAACAAGACGTGACATGACACGTGCACGATGAGTCAAAACGTCGGGTTTAAAGTGCTGAGCTAATACAACATCCTAAGGGGTTTTGCATGGACTTATCATTGAACGGGTAAGGAGGTGGGGAGGGCTTATATCCGAGGGGACTTATAAAAGCGGTAGGGATAAGTTGATACAAGCAATATCTGTAATCATCCAGTGCAGTTAAAAAGGCGTTCTAATTTCTTGGTGACAGTGAAGAAACACAAAACACAAATACTGAGGTTTATTTCTGGTGCTTGCTCAAATTGAAAAAGCAAATGCGAAAGGTATGCAAACGAAAGCCCTGCCTTTCACGGTGGGCGGTAAGAAAAAACGGTAAACTTTACCACTTCCCGAACATAAGCTCTCCTCAGGAGAGCTTATGTTCGGGAAGTGGGGTGAGGGTGCTTCAAACCGGAATAGCTTTTGTTCCAGATATAACTATGGGCCAATAACCGAGGGGGGGGGGGCTTTTAAACGGGGGGGGGGGGATTATAACCGGAATCTTACGGCATAACTATACTGTAAGTTTACTTACTCACATGTGCATAACAAGAAACAAAAATTTCCAATGATTTTTCAGAATATGAGCTTAACTGAGACGCTCTCCTGCAACTGTTTTAACAAGAATTCAAGCTTTGAACAGTGTGTAACTGATTTCTTCTTTTCTTACGCTGTTCTATTCGTTTTATGGGACTAGAGCAACGAGTAAGTAGAATTTTAATAGGCTTATTGGGAGTATATAAAGGCAAAGATTCGAAAAATACCAATTTCGTTCACCCACGGACTTCTAAACCGGTCATCTCATTGTAGAATTAACTTGCGATATCCTTATCTACATTTAGGATCGGATATAACTATAAAAAAATAATTAGGGACAAAGGGTCGTCAAATGTTTTTATTACTTAGTTTAAAGTGTCAGTCCTGCAAAAACTGGGGGTTCTTATATAAACTTGGACTTCATAAAGTTGCTTATGTAATGATTATGTAACAATTCACACAAAGAGCAATGTGGTTTGAAAAGATTGAACTTTGCGCAAGCATGTAAAATGTAAAATCCTTCGTGATTCTTTGTTTCATCCAAGAGTCGAGTGAGCAGTCACCGGAAACTTCCCATGAAAAAAATGTGATTGTCTTTGATTTGTTTGGCTGATACCGATTGTTTGCTGTCATCAAAATAGGATGTCCCTTAACACCGACTTCACAGTTGCGTGCAGTTTCGCCAATCATCCGTTGGTCCACAACTGTTGCTATTGGCTGTACGTGATCTTTATAGAGCCTAAGTTATCACAACACACATTTCATTACAGTTGCAATATTCAGATTTGAAAATTAAGCAATCTCCTTTGTCAGTTTAAGAGAACTTACTTTCTCAAAAATTGCATTAGGAGTTATGGATAAAAGATGGATTTTATTTAACAATTGGTTCATGCTTTAGCGTGCACTATCGAGTTATGGAGCACGCGGGAAGTTTGGAGAGCACGTAAGAAGCGTAAGAGTTGCCCGAAGCGATAGCGAGTGCTCTCCAAACTTGCCACGTGCTCCATAACTCGATAGTGCACAGCTAAAAGCATGAACCAATTGTTTTATAACATAGCCGGTGGAATTGTGCATCAAATCCGACGCGATTTCTGGCGAAGCGATTTGCTCACACTATGAGCGTGCACTATCGGGATTTGGAGCACGCTTGCGTATACTGAATTTGATTGCGCGGTTCTGCTAGCTATGTTATAAAGAGAAATAGAAAATATCGTTCCGACTTTAAAACAGTTATCTCCGTTACAAGCCATGGCCGAACTTATGAAGGATGCAAATCATTATGTTAATATTCAGGTAGTAAAATTCATTTCATCTAGCCTTGGTCTACGCAATATATATTCTTCTTTGAAATCAAACCGATGCATACGTAACTAAATGTTCACGATAAATGATCAGTATTGTCTTGGTTTAAGTTTACAGAAATTCTGTATGTAATATGGTCAGTCAGATAAAATACTCAGTGTTGTGCATAAGTGATATCCGGAGGGAAGAGCACGTTATTTGTTGTGCTTGAAGTACTTAGCAATATTGAAGTGAGCTCTCAAGCATTATTTCCAATCAAATTCACGGAACTGAAAAATTTCGTCCCGCAGATGAACTTTCTGTATGTCGATTAAAATACGTGAGACTCACTCACTCCCACAAGAAAAAACAACAATTTTAA
>Ga0126337_10001410_pt1 | contig 14506 bp, 7 predicted proteins | sample DipCmetagenome_FD_92527 | JGI IMG/M metagenome (GOLD analysis project Ga0126337, IMG submission 92527) | Coral microbial communities from La Bocana,Puerto Morelos, Mexico - Diploria C A metagenome | ecosystem: Host-associated > Invertebrates > Cnidaria > Coral | place: La Bocana,Puerto Morelos... | reverse complement strand
TTAACCATCAACCGTAAAAATGTAATATTCAGTATCCTCTAACCATCAAAGGAATCCCTCTTTGAGACGCTCAAGCTCGGTCAAGGTTAGAAAAGACATCATCAAACGCGAATGAAATTACGAAACAACTTTTAAAGTACATTTTCAGTTTCTATGATAAAAATTTAAATTCACATCAAACTCCTTTTGGCTTGGCACGCTATCGGGACAGTTCGAGAAACCGGGAATTCGAGAAATCGAGATTCTGCTCCATATATGCATACTTTTCTAGACTTCTTTACCAGACAAAAAAAAAGCAAACGATGTAAAGCACCGGAGAAGATCAAAGTAAGTTCTTTTATCTATCTTTGTGTTTGAGTGTCTAATCAATCAGCAGGAGTGCTCAATTTCAGTGGTCTCACCCGTTACCATGGAGACAGGAAATAAGGCGGCCATGAACCGCCCTCCAAATGTTTCTGATCTCGAGGAAAGCGAGTATTTTTACCCGGCTCGCGGGGTAAAATGTCAGACTTAATTGTAATATAAACATTCGATTCATCAGGTTTATCATCAAGGAATATAAATATATTTACATTTGGCAGAAAATCAATTTAAGAAAGCACAGAACTGAATAAACTCACAGTGTAAGAGAAAGCTAATACAAAATAGGAAAACTTATGAAAAAAGTCACGTACTTTGGGTATTCATCCGAGATGAAAAAACGCTCAATTTCCTGGATGATAGCAGAACAGACATTTTGTTTCCCTAACAAGACAATTAACCTTTTAAATACCACACTACTAGTCTGCATGCAATAACAACGAAAATGCGCGGCATTGAAAACATCACGTAGAGACTGACTGACGCAATCTTTATCGGATCATTTTAGAAGAAATTTAACTTTGGCCCACAGCAAAAAAAGACTTCTTGTTCAGTTTAAAAATTCATCCAGCTTTTAACGCTTCCCTTCCTCTTCACATATAGTGATGCAGCGGAAGGTAACCGAAAGTGGCGTTTCATTTAGATTTTACTTTTAGTAAATAAGAGAGTACGTGCTCATATCTATCGAATATCTAGACCTAAGACCCGTTGCGTGAGTAGTGTCAGTGATAAGGTTTTCGGGTATACAGACAAAAACACACACTGAAGAGAGCCATTCGAAATCGTGAAAACAGAAACACGTCAGTATTAAATTGTATTAGGGATCAACTGGGTCCCAGAGTTCAACAGCTTTTTTAGAATGTCGGTCCAGTGATATATGAAAAAAAAAATATGAAGGTACTTTCTTATCTCGGTTTAGTTCGACAAGTACCTCGTTCAAGAGTTGCTGGTCGTGGGAATCCTCAGCCACGCGTGAAATACAATAATCTTGAGCGGAAAAATATGATGGCTGCAGATAGTGATTTCTATTTTGATCCGAGTTTTCTTTGTTCACGGACAAAGACAGCAGACAACAATAAAAACCACAGCTTCAATAGAGCTGTATGATCTTTATAGGTTGTTTGCAAACTTCCGCTACACTGAAAGCTGACAACCCAAGACAACTGTGTTTACAGAGCTTGACATAATCCAGACACATTCGTGTGAATTTTAAAAATGAATTAAAACAAAACTTCGGCTTAAGTTCTGGCTTTGTTACAAAGTTACTGTTGAATTTTAAAGTGGATTCAAAAATGTCGAACACGGACAAACGTGCAAGCATGACACTACAATAACCTTCTGACAGAAGCCAGAGTTACCGGCTATAACGGCCTGGCAATATTTTACACTAACCGAAGGATACACGGCTTATTTGTAAACTATTACAACACTATAATTAATTCCCGTATTGAGTACATCATTGTTTCGCTGTTTGCGTGTTCAGACACAACGAGATCCCATCTCTGTGCTCAGTAGAGATCAGTAACGGCCGTACATATCTTTCGATGATCATAGTTCCCCATCCTACGACGCCAGTCAGTTGTTCACAATAGCAAGGTAGTTAGAAGACCAGCTGTTCGAACTGATGTCAGTTTTTTTTTTTTTGCCTTTTTCTGCCTTAGGCCTTGTCTTTTCAAATTCCTTTTGACTCCTTTTGTTGGCACACTCAATGGACTTTGGGTTCTTCCACGTGTCGGAGGAATCAATGGGCATTATACGATCACCATTTTCTATTACTTTTTCCTTGATACCTGACCCCGGCAGAAGAGGTAAATGCGAAAAAAAGACAAAATAAAAAGCAAACAAACAAACAAACAAACATCTACAGGGAATAATTTCATAAAAGAGCGGAGCAAGGACGATACGAGAGACATTGAGCCAAATATTAGATACATGGGCAATGTAAAGATATACAGTTTTCTTTTCTGCCCAGGAACGGCACGAATTGCATAGCAAATGCGCCTCATGTGAATGACACTTCTTCATGTTTAAAAATATGTTAATCCTTGTGTGAAAAGAACACAATTCAGTACCTGTAGACAGTTCTGACATGACAGTAACTGGCAGGTTTTGACTTGATGCCTCTGAAGTATCGCTCAATACTTACGTAATAAATCTCGTGAAAAGTTCTTCTAGCTTGGATGCTCTTTCTATTCGTAAAGAACACTTACAAGCTAGCGTGATGTGTTAGGATTTGCTCTCCTAAATGTCATCATTCAAGAAATTTAATATCATTAGCACCGAATTAGCATGACAATGACGTCACGGGTCAATAGACCATACGGCTGTTGCGTTATATTTCAGGAGACAGGAAAAACGTAAACATTAGGCTTCGGGCGAGCAACGTCGCTTTGCTGATAAAAGACACGTGCATGTGGCGAGCCCTTCGAAGGACCAATTCTGGTGAATGGCCAGAAAAAAACATTCAAAGGCGACTTGAGCTGAGAAAATGCGTGGAAATGTGACTGTCGAAATCTCCGATGCACACTCTAGCAGCTCGGAGTCGAGATGGCAAGACTTCTGGAGTTGGAAGACGCCGCATCAGCTTTGCGTTATTTGCCTTGTGCCTTTCGTTTTGATATTCATTGGTTGTGTGCTATTGGGACTGTACTGGTCCGGAAAATTTCCACCGTCTTCTAACCAAGCTGTGCTCACCTCTGGAATGGTGTCGTTCTTTAGCGGCTTCCTCATGTGTGTTATAGCCAATTTCTGCGACGCCTGTGGTGTAACATGTTCCAGACATGGTGATATACCAAACAACGAAGAGCAGAATAACACCATGTTTGTCGACTTGAGTGAATTAGGACCGAATCCAAACGATCTTGAATACAACGACGATAAATTGAATAGCCAAACTATACATACGGACGAGAACACGCCGGTTGAGAATCACACAAACGTGAGCGATCAACGCACGCCATTAACGTCGTAAGTTTATATGACATTTTACGGCATTTGATCACGCAAGAGGCCGCTTTAAACACAAAGTGTAATGTTGGCTGGAATATCTATTCTTGTACATAATGTTACCAGAGGAAAAAACTCTTTACTTGAACTTAGTTGGTTAGTTGTGTTCTGCTGTTTACCGTTCATGAAGTTTGATATTTGCCCTTGCGTTTTTTGGCAATTAGACATTTCCTTTAGACAGAGGATTGCGCAATATGGACCTCTGCTCTTGTTATCCGTATAAAAATAACGTACGGTTTATATATCATTTGATATCAATGAAACTGAACAAAAATGTCCGATGAGAAACTTGAGAAAGGTATCATGAAAAAATATTGTCGCGTATAAAAGCGTTTATGATATTTTAGGTAGCGCACCCGCAAATTGTATTTAAGTCCGCAAATGTGAATAAATTAGCTTCAGTTTAGGAAGCTTGTCACATCCAATCAATTTTAAAATCTATTAAGATGTATACACGTTTTCTGAGGATACTCCAACAATTAGAAATGTTTATATGCCATGGGCTTTACCGATTATTAACCAGTCTTCTATCATATTCTCGCTTTGAAGAACCGGCAAAGTTAATTCTTTTGTTTAAGCGTTTTATTAGCCCTGGCAAATTCAGACCAGAACAAAATAAGCCCACAATTGAGTTCCAAGAAGCGGTATTCTTTTTGTCACTAGAAGGTGAAATTTAACATCTCTTCTCTTTTTCGTTTTCTTTTGATCGCGTTTCAGTCTGGACACGTGCGGTATGCATGGTTAATTCCCGAGGCTGAACATTAAAAACCTCACTGGCTTCCAATTATTTCATTGTGTGTATTCTGGTTGTCAACAAATTGAAGGATGCTGTTCAAGGTAGTTAAAGGCATCGAATCGTTTCCTGTAATCGCTACTTGACGTATTCTTGCCTGAATTTCAACCTTCACGGAACCGGCTTCCGAAGCTTTTGCTCTGACGAAGGCGTAAATCTCGACACGCCAGCTTCACCAACTGAGAGAATATTTTAATGAATATTTCAAACTCAAAACGACAGCAAATTCAAACACGTTTTCAGGGAACCTTCATGTCAAAGTCAGTAAAATAAATAAATTAAAAGTTTGGGCTAGCTAGTCACGCAATTTTAGGCGGCAATTTTAGCACTGAACAACTGGTCATCATCACAATGTATAACGGCTTAAAACTGCAGAGGGCCTCATTACAAGTGTAATTACATTGCTATCAGGTAATACCATGCACTTATATGGGAATACTGAAATAAATTGTTGTTGTTGTTGTTGCTTCAAACGAAACACAGAGAAGAGAAACAGACATGGATGGAAGTAACTGGAGAAGATGATTAAAACGGATTTCATTTGGGTAAACTTGAAAAACAGCAACCCGTGATTTTTCAGGCTAATCTCAATTTGCGTTCAAAATCGTTTTCGTTTAGCTGTCATTTTGCCAAAAAAAGAATGATACTCTATCAATTTGCATTATGGGACTGTCATTTTGCCAGAAAGAAAAAAAGTTTGTTGCTCCTGAAAATGCGAAGTCAAGGGCTCGTAAGAATTAACTAAAATACCGTAAATACTAAAATACCTTGCCAGAAATGTTTTCTTTTTCTCTGCTTTTGTTTAATACAAGGAATGGAACGGAGAGCTTTTATGACACTTTGAGACAAGTGACGTTGAAATAATTTAAGTTTCAAGTCTAATGCGCATGCGCATTCACTTGTTTCAAAAGTTGTTAGCAATCCGAAGCGAACTTTGGGATTGCTAATCAATCGCGCCACATGGTTTCGGATTTCCTACGGTGATCGTAAACTTGCTTGAGTCACCAATTACAGATTTCGCCAGTAACGAACGAACGAACGAACACGCCATCTCCAAAGAATTGGAAGTTTCCTGTAAGCCCTCCATTCCTTTATGGCTTATGGTTTTTTTGATGCCATTCTTTATAAGGTCACTTCTTGCATAATTCGAGCACAACAATTTATACTTGCATGTACTACTTGTGGAAACGGAAATTGACCTTACGAGGCTAGTTGATCATAATTTTGTAGCCAGTTTGAAAGCTTTCTTCAGTTGGCAAATTATGCATTGATTCAGTAACAAATGAAGAATTAAGCCTAAGTCGTGTATTACACAAGGGAAATGCAACAGTTTTATTCATTTCCGAAGTGTTCCCAAATGTCCAGAGTGTTTTATCACAGTGTAATACACGGCTTAGGCTTCTTCATTTGCTTTATGATTTAGAGATTATGTAGCGAAGAAAATAAAACACGCTTTTTATTCTCTGAAAATGAGTTTTTGACCAATCAGAGCGCGCGCCGGTTGCTATGAATATTATCAAGGACTCTCAGCTTGACACAGCTGTCTCTTCACCAGTCTTGTATCTTCGAAAGCAAACCGCGACATTTCTTTCTCCAAATGAATGCAAAATTACGATATTCTAAAATATCTGCATTATTCACCAAAGCATAAAATTCTATTTTCAGTGTTGACGCTATGAATTATTCCCAATTTTTCGAGAATAACCTAAGTAACTCTACTCCTAAGGTTTCCTATGAAACGAGTAATCGATATTGCTTTTATCAGCACTGCGCCTCACGTCTGATTGATAACCTATTTGATCCGATGTCGCGTCTGGCACAAATTAAAGTTCTAAGGTGCGCAATAATGTAAACGGAATAATACAAACGGAAGAATGATATAAATTTAAGTCAAAATCCATCTTTCTTTATGGTTATCAAGAATAATAAATCACTGGCAAGGAACAATGAATAAATGAACAGATACTTTGACAATCGTCTATGAAAAATGAGTAGTCCTTGAACAAAAGACTCTCGCTTCGGAATATAAAGCCAGTCTCGCTGATTGTGTCAGATACTTTTTATAGTTTTCCGATTTCTAAAAAAATATAATTTTTCCTATTCAATGTTTCTGTTTTGCCCTCATGCCCTCTAACGAATGCGACACTAATAAACGGTGCCCTAAAAATAGTAACAGAAAAAAATATATTTTTGAATTCACGTCAAGTGTCGGCGATACAAAAACGCCTACATAGCACGCGGCTGAAATGAGCTAAGAGACTTGAAGCCAACTACATGACAGAACAGATTCCATTTTATACCCCGTGAAAGTCTGCCTCGTGGCTTCTTGCCTTGTGTCCTCGTTGATCCTGGTTAACTGGTTCTTTGGAGTAAATGCACTATTAGATTAAGAGCTCCAGAGTTCTATCGCGTGATAGTTGAACTGAGGACGCAGCAGGAAGTCAACTATCACGCACAGAAATCGAGACTGAATAATCTAATCGTTTTAGTATAAATTTACTAGTAGTATGAAAGGTTATCTAGATCCTTTTCACAGACACTTCGAAAACGCAAAGAATCGGCCGTCATCTTGATGAAAACCGCGCATTGCTAAGCTGCTCACTATCTCAGTACAACAGAACAGATAATAACCAGCGCAGCCAGTAGAAGCTAGTAGATTTACACTAAAAAAAAATATACTTTATCAGAGTTCCTAATTTTATAAGCAGGAGGCTGAAATTCTAAGAATATTTTTAGAATAGAACTGAGGCTGAGATTATGAAAGGAATATAATTTTGCGTGTTGATAATTTGTAACTACAATAAAACTAAATCACATAAATGATATATCTTTAACGTATAAAACTCTTCCTCTATAAAACTCTTCCTCTAAACTTCAAAACTAGCCAAAAAAACAACCAAAGCAGCAAAATCCGTATGTTCAGGGTGCAAATAACATTCTGCAAGACGTTATTTGCTCGATCATGTTTTGTTGTCTGCAGTCGCGGCTATTTACAAGAATATTTTCAGCTTAAAATTGGCAGAAAAATAAAACTATTTAGCCCGGGGCGGAAAAACAATATTCGTGTATATAAAGAGTGTATATTAATCTTTTATATCACAGGTTGTACAAGTCAGACAAATGAAATTTATTTAGTAAGGTTAAAACTAACGAAAAATATATCTATAAATATAACTAACTGCAGACAGTACTGTTTCGGCCTTCTGGGCCTCATCAGTGCAGTGCTGAAAATCTAGGATGGAGGCTAAGCTTGAAAAGCCGCCCCAAATAATACACATGTGGTAGTATCTAAGCCATTACCAGAGTACTCAAACTAGCAAGCTAGTGAGCTATAAAATGCATATCAAAGAAAGTCTGTGAGACGGTTTTTTCCGCTGGTAATGACACCCGGCGTTAAACCGCCGACGCCTAACCGCATTATATTAAAATATTGTATAACGTTTAGTCTTTTAAAACCAAACAGGTCTGATACCATTAAATTATTGACTGCATGTAGAACTAATTGACTAGAAAATTGCGAACATTTTATAACTACTCGATGTTTCAAGCGTGATGCCTTGACATGTTTTGAATCAGTGCTATCAATTAGTATTGCCGGATCACAACAGGGTAAATACTATTAAAGTATTATGCACCTCTCTCTTTTCGAGGTCTTGTTGTTAAGTGTTTTTTCCACAGCATGTCCCGGAAGAGGGGATGGGGTGGATAACTAGAGGGTTCTGACGAGAAGAGAATCGTTTTTTTCCATTTGAATCATTAATTTCAATATTTGGGGAAGCTATTGATGAATTTTGCCTTGTGAAGTTTTCTCTGCAGTGACGGGTGTGGTCTAATACATCATTTTCACATAAAATGACTTAATTTTAAGTGATTATCGCTCTGTTACCCCATGGCCTCGTGTGCTTGTTAACTGAATTGAAATAATCTCACGCTGGCCACAGAGAAATTTACGTTTTGTCAGGAGCCCATTACCCATTTTGTGCTATTTTTTATGGCGGGAAATTCAAATTTTAAAACCGCCATAATTTTTTTTTGCGCGATTCACTCGTCAAAATATTAGGATATCCCGTTTATACTGACGCCATAATTTGGCGCTAAAATCATGACATCATTTTCCCGCCAAAAATCAATCATAGGATTTTAGAGAATGACAAGTACTATGACAGTGTAAAGTTTGTATAGGTAATCGTGTGCATGTGAGTGGAATGAAACGTTGACATCAAAGACTGAACAAATAATTGATTCAAGAACGAAAAAATCTTTGTGAACTCTAAATGATATAGCAAAAAATTAGAGGAATTCCATGCAGTTAAAGATTGCGATTTAAGATAATAAAAATCAGGGACTTGACATTGTCACATACGTTCGCAATGTTGTGTAATACAATTCACCATGCTGTCGCTTAAGGGGTCACTGTTATGAATTTGTCTATTTCAGTCAAAAGTCAAGATTCGAATACTGTGCATGTTTTACAATTAGGTCTTAATCGACCAATAAATATTGAATAAATATTGATATTTGACACAGTAGCACCCGTTAGAAACTTTCATTTGAAAGATTTGCAACATGAATATCTTTTTGTTGTCGATCTAATCTGAAATCTAGAAAAAATGAAAAGCGTAGTTAAGTGTAAATTCCGTTAAAACAAATATACGTTCGTATTTTCATGCTTAACATCACACTCGATTCACGCCCACTCAAATCTGAACTTATTACTCATTAAGTGGTCCTCAATGAACAATTCAACACGTGTTGTAATTCTCACGCCTGGCAGTTTGAAGCGCACATTTCTTTTACTTCCGAAGCTTGAATCCAGGCAGGATTGTGATCAAGGGTGCATTTCCCATGATTTTTTCCAGACTTTCTGGTTGTAGCCAGGGAAACTGCTTAATGAGAAAAAAATAGACCTTATCCATTTTTCATGTTTTTTTTCTCTCGTTTGTTCGCGTGTGTATGATTTTACTTCACCACAATTTGAGTGTCTGGATCATATAGCTTCAAGCGGTAAGAACCCGGACAAATGAACTATGATGCTAATTATAACACATTTCCGTGTTATTTTTATATGGTGTCTCTTGTCGAAAGTGATCAAGAGGTTTCGAAAAATGGATTCAATTTTTTAATAGTTATCTAACAGAGAGCTTAGCACACGCTCTGTAAGCAAGGTATCCCAAAGAAATGCTAAAAAATTAAAGACAAAGACTAAGAACAAATTCAACTTAGGAGGTATCTTGAAAGTAAAATTAAATAAACGTGGAAAACTAAGGGACAAAAGTGGTTTTAAGAAACAAAAGGACAGTTGAGGGTGAACGAGACAAAAACAAACAGAACAACAATATTTAAAACGGATGAGGTAATATCTTATAACAAAGACAAGGAAGAGAAACAACATACAGCCTTGAGAAAAAAACGCGTAAAAGTTAGAATTGCAACTTTTCTAAAAATGTTTAAGAAAAGGACCCGTTTTCAAAAGAATATCTTTTTTGTGTTTTCTCGTTCGTGACAATATATACATATATTTTGTTATCTTAATATCAGTTACATGTAGTCCAAACCCCATTATCCACACTTTTAAAACGGAAATAGCAATAATGCTATGATGGTAGTGGCCCGGAGGAAACCATTTATATTCTGGACACGCAAACTAACCGAAGAAAACCTTTTTCAACCGCACTAATATAATGTTTGTCAGTATTGTTAATCAAACTTTTAAAAAGCTTGGAATTTCTTTGTTAAATAAACTAGATCCTTTATGTTTTATGCAACTGTAAGTCGTCTGTGACTCGTTTCGTGAGAGGTGTACTAGTTTTGATGAAAAGAATCAATTCCAAAGAACCGCAATAAATTTAATAGTTGTCGATATTGAAAACTAGTGGCCAAAGAACAAAAAGAATTTCATTATCGTGGAGAGGTTGAGCTTGCTTTTTGACCCAATATCATTTCTAAAGCTGACTTAATTGAGGTTGTTTTTAAGAAAACAGGTCTGAAAACTATTAGACGTTTTCAGAAGCTAAACAGTCGGATTAAGAAGTATAAACAAAAGTCGTGGAGCACTTACCTAAAAGGTAAGATAGTTCATGATCACGATTCAAGGATCGAGAGGCAGGACAGACTGCCGATATACAACAGTTTCAATGGCTTGACACGTCACCGGACGCGGTGTGGAACGCTTCCCACAAGAATGATGTTTTGTGGAGTAGTCAAGTTGCTGCATCAATATAGAGCCAATTATGCGCCGTTGTTCGTCCAATTTAGAAACAGTTTGCCGACATTGTCTAAACCTTTGTGATCGCGAAACTTCATTGAAGACGAAAATTGCCGTTTCCTCGTTTCGTTGGTGTTAAAAACGTTTCAGATACGACTGCGAATTCAACGAAAGCCATGAACGCTGAGCATTCAACTCGTACTGCGCGTCAAGATGGACCGCCGAGTCCCCAGGCAAGGCTTGAACTTCCGAACAGAAGAAATTCTGCTCACGAAGCATCGTTACGGAGGAGAAGGATTTTCTGGCTCTCTATTCTATGTTGGCTAATGGTGTTATGCTTAACAGCCATCATTATAATAGCTGTTGTACACTTTCAAAGCGCTAACAAAGAAATCGATCAGATAAGTGCCGGAGTGCTGATTGGATTTGGCGTATTACTGATCTTCGTTTTTGTCTGGTTAATAATAGTTTACCTCAAGTTCAATCGCTCCAAACCAAGAGCGGACACACGGCAGTACAGACAGAACAGAGAAGAATTTTTAGCATTTGCGTCGTCGGAGATCTTTAATGGGAGAGGAGTTAGTTCAACAATCTCCACTGTTAATTCTACATCAAATTCTCGGTCAACCGAAGGTTCGGCCGAAAGAGACACCCAGCGATTTATCTATCGTCAACGATTTCACGAAGACGAACGAAGACGTAGCGATCGCATCACAGAAGCGCCATTACCATCAATTTCAAGCTCGTCGAGAATAACACGAGAACATCATGAACGCGGCCCTGGTCTCGGGAGACCACAAATGCCACCGCATGTTCCCGAACGTCGCCGAACTGAAAACGAACCGCCGCGAGTTTTTGTGGACATTTCCAGTCGTGCTGCTCGACGACATTCTGCTCCATTGCCTCCACCTTATCAACCCTCAATGAGCCCGCCATATAGGGTATCAGAAAGTCTACCCACGGGTGTGATGGGTACCCCGCCACCTGCATACGACAGAGTGTGTGGTAGAAATTCCCGCCTTGAATCGACGACTTCCGAAGACAGTTGTCTAAATCCTCCTGCATACCAATCTCGCCCACCTTCACCTTTGCCTTCACCCGGTGCCTCCGCTTCAGTTCCCCAGGATAGAGCGCCGCACCTAAACGTGCCTTCACATCGGTCAGGTGTTGGCCAATCGGGTTCCGCCCTCCCTCCCCCAGGAAGAGTTAGACGCTATGACTTGTCCCCAAGCCAAATACAACAGCCGTCACCTTTGTCTGTGTCTGGGGTGGTACTAAGAGAAAATGTAATTCATCGTAACCTGCCGAGATCAAGACCAAGCTCCGCTACATACACTGGAGTCCAAACTCCAGTTGTCACTGCAACAGCAACCCTTTACAACCCGCCTTACTATAGATCGACTCCTGTACCTCGCTACCACACATCGTCGCACCTTCCGAGTTCAACAACACACTCTACCCTTGTGCTCGCTCGAAATGATCCAGAAACCTCTGTAGGCCCCGTTTCACCTACGTATTTGACCAGTCGACCATCTTCATCCAGGCCTGTCTTAACTCTGGCTGCGCCGGACAACTCAAATCGTCTCTCTCTCTCGTCTCTGCATATACCAAACCGTCCGCCGTCTCCTATTCAAGAAATTAGTGAAGACAATCACGAAGAGAGCACCAGCAATAGAAAGGAAGCGCCGAAACCGACTCAAGATGAAGTTCGCAGACCAGGTGTGGTCTTGGTTTACTTGTCACAATCACCGGATGAGGAGATAATTGTGTAAATGTTTATTATTTTGATGAACATTGATTGCCAAACCTCCACCGTTGAAAAGGGGAATTCACAAAATGTACTAGACAGGGAAGTACTTATTGACTCGCAAATCAACTACCTACAGCTTCTCGCGACCACACAATGTTCGATTTTCAAGAAACCAATCGAATCTCTAAGCAAAGAAAAAGACTTGGAAGGGTAGAACTTTGAACAGCAAGTTTAACTGAATTTTAGTTCAAATTTATGCGACCTTATTGGCCTGTCTGCTTGTGGAGAACTAATTGGAACAATTCAGACCTTATTACTGTTATTGTTAGACGAACAATGCAGATATTGTGAATACAGACCAAAACTATTTCTATTTAATAGTTTTCTTGCGCTGATTATGTTAGATTGTATTGACGCTCTGGAACAAGAAATCTTGCTACAACATCCCTGAGTCAGTTTTGACTAATTACATCTCGATTGAGTTTTAATTGCGTCCAACGCCAGACATGATTTATAAATTCCTTAATGTTTGATATTTATGTGGGTTGCTCTCTTAAGTATAACAATTATACAGCCATTGACGAGGACCCTATTAATATAAAGATAAAATATTTGTAGTAAAAATTATAGCAGATAAACTAAACAAATGAAAAAAGAAAAATCAAATACCAGAATGCCCGCATGTACATAAATTTAGTAGTGAACCAGATTTTAATGCAGTGCGAGTTGATTAAGTTAAACTACATACTGTACATAGTTCTACGCTGGAATAAAATATATTTTGATATTTAAAGTTCCCATACGTTATATTTAAGTGATATGATGCAAATTTTAAGGAATCAGGGAAGCGAAAAAAATCTTTAAAAGCGAAATCCTATAGGAAATCGAGTAATTTCAATTTTTTAGTAGACAAAAACCTTGTATCAGAATAATTTTAGGTATTTTGCAGTCCCTTTTAAATTGTCTTAAATCTAAGATAGAAAGACATTGCTTGCAATAACACCGGGAAATATTACAAAGAAACTCGAGAAAATAATTTTCAAATTCGAGAGAAATTGTACAAAAAAGGTTAAATGTCATCATCAGTTTCCGTTCACCAGCACTCAGTTCACGTGTATTACATGGAAATATGTTTTCGAAATTTGGTGTTGTTAGAAATGCTTTACTTTTGAAAAGGTATTTAAAGCGTTAGCACAGACTGCCTTGCGAAACGATGTAAATAATCTCGATACAAAGTTTTTGTCCGCTCATGGTTACTCGAGCTTCTGGTGGATTCCTTGCAACATTTATCTAATCATTGGACAGATAAATCAAAAGTCAAATAGTGGAATGTGTTTTTTATGGAAGCCGATTTAACTTTTTGTCTCGTCGACAGACAAAAGGGAAGCATGCATCTCCCCTGACCGAACAGGCTTAACAACTAAACAGTTTATTATATACGTCGTTAAAACTTTTATTTGATCCACTGTTGGTCAAAAACCTAAGCCGTGTATTACACTGTGATAAAACACTAAGGGAATTTGAGAACATCAGGGAAATGTAGGAAACACGAGCCACAAGGGAGTGTTTTATTATTTCCGAAGTGTTCCAAATGTCAGGTATGTTTTTTCACTGTTTAATACAGGGCTTAGGCTTCTTCCGTATTCTTTTTCCGTCTTCCCGTCTGTTAAGGTGGCTCGATAGTCAAGAAGACCTTTTACATGAAAATCAAACTTAATTAGACAATATCAACATCATCACACTTCTTGACATGAATGATGACAAACACAATGATGTTTGGGTCTCTTGTTTCCATGGTAACAGCACAAGCCTTGGTATGGTGTCTCACAGGGTGCTTTTCTTATAACAATAACTGAGAAAAAACACCAAGTCACTCAGACAAGAAATCATTTTTTACAAATTATGTTTACAATGGTCTATGCAATGAACTAAAATGATTGGTTGGCATTGCATTGATTATTTGCAGAGAAAAAAGTCTGAAAAGTTGAAACTTCCAAAAACAGGCCTTTTTGGCCAATACCCAGCAGCAGTGTTTTCAGTTTGCCTGCTGTAGTAAAAGAATTCACCAGATGAGCATTATTTTAGTTCATTGCAATTGCATAGAATGTTTGTCAACCTTCAGCCTGAGCCCCAGAAAGTTAAAAGCATTGAAAAATAGAAATGTTCCCATTTACCTTTTCCATGCAAGTGTGAACATTGAAAACTGCACAGGGTTGAGAAAAAATTCCTAGGGCTAGGTTTTATCATTTCTGAAAGAATTTCTAGTGCCGAAGTATTTGTTTTGCATTGGAGCAATGGAGGAAAATAGATGGCAGCACTGTGCTTTTTCTCAGAAAAGTTAGAGAATGGAGGTTGCAGATAAACAACATACCAGCTCCAAAACAATGCAAGA
>Ga0126337_10001409_pt1 | contig 14508 bp, 11 predicted proteins | sample DipCmetagenome_FD_92527 | JGI IMG/M metagenome (GOLD analysis project Ga0126337, IMG submission 92527) | Coral microbial communities from La Bocana,Puerto Morelos, Mexico - Diploria C A metagenome | ecosystem: Host-associated > Invertebrates > Cnidaria > Coral | place: La Bocana,Puerto Morelos... | reverse complement strand
GTTGTAATAACCGCAAACCGCTTAGTGCTTTGAAACCGCAATACCGTGAGTTAAAATGAAAATTACCGCAAAACCGCACCAAAAATAACGCAAAACCGCATCACCGCAAACCCTTACGCCCCCCTCCAAATACATTTTATAACCCAAATTTGATTTACTTTTAACGTGAGTTCATTCCCACATTTGTTCATCATAATGTGAAGGTTTGCTATGTTAGGTTGCACTGAAAACAGTTACAACATGTCTGAAACAATCAGATCATATTTTCCTCTTAAATGTCAGCTAAAGGAGACAATGTTTATTGAGAATTACCTGATAAGTACATTGTAATAAGCCATGTGTAGATTTATAAAACCATAGAATCACAGTCTCATTTACACATAGCACTATGAAAATATTAATACCTTTTATCCATCATATATTTTCACACATGAATGTGCAATTGATCTAAGTGTGTCACATGACTCAATAGCTGGGAATATCAAAGTGACGTTCCCAATTTTCAAAAGTGTGCATGTTGGGAAAAATAGTTGAACATAATAGCCTTCATTTGGTGGGAAAATATGGTCCAATATTTGTCCTTGGATATTATCTGTTCCTCACGCAACAATCACGGAAAACCCCTCACTTCTCGAAAACAAATATATGAACACATTTCTGCAGACAAACATTTTTGTACCAATTTGAGATTATTGTTTGTATATTACTCACCTTGTTTACTTTATCAAGTTCACTTTTATAATCTTCTATCTTATTTTCATATTCATCTATCTTTTCAAGCAGCTGTTGCACTTGAATGGTCTCACTATCTTTTTGCTGTAAAGGCAAGACATATCACATTAAGATTTGTAATACTAGCAATAAAGATAAATATTGAAGAAAAGCGACAATGCCATCTTCAGTTTAGTAGAATGATAAGTAATATGTGATACAGTTATATAATACATAATATAAATAAATTATTATTTACAATCAAACATCCTATTGTAAATAATAATTCATTCATACTATGTATTATATCACTGTATCATGTATTACAAACATAACATTCAGCTGTTCATGCAGCTGCTGCGATCCACAGTAGGACGACAATTTGTTCTGCATTGGCATAGGTGAGAATCAAGGAAACAGAAACGTCTTTCTCAATTAGGATCTGTTGATGCATGTTTCGTTTCATTCACATTTTGATGGACATAAATACTTTGTAAAACATGTAAACAACAGCTCATGTGATTTAATACACCAATCACAAAATTTGACATTTCATTTCATTCAATAATTAATTTTGCTTTGGGAGATGGCAAAAATTCCCCTGACAATGTGCCACTTCACTGACTGGCTGAGCCATGCCAAGGCTCTCTTTTGTTATACTTTAACCTGTTCTTTCTATTAAACCACTTTCTAAACCATCTAGCAATGACTAGAACAAACAATTTATAGGCCATAATTGCTTTCATTTTTTTAAATCTCTTGACTGGTCAGAAACGACCGAGCTAAAATTACTTTGGCTGGTCATGTCTAAAAGTTTTTTTAGCCCTGACAAGCCATTTGGACTGATGATAACAACATAGCCATTACTTTTGTATCAATAAAAGATACAATTACAAATCACTGATCTAAATTAACTCTTGTTAGGAAGGAAGAAGGGTCCACTATTCCCAATTAATGATCAAAAGTTATAGGATTTTCAACAGTCTATATGAGGTATTTTAACATGAATGTATCCAGTGCTCATGACCGTACTGAATACCTGAGCTGTTTCCACACTAATCAGACAACAAGAACAGGCCCCAGCTGATTGAAGGCTGGTACGCTATCCATCAGATAAAGCACAATCTAGTGCATAAGTGATTACCGCCGGATAGCATTATCCACCTTTACAACAACCCTGGCCAGGTGTGTAAAACAACCAAATTAAATAACAATATTGGTTTTGATACCATAGAAACTAAATTAATAACTAGCCAGAAAGAAGAGTGTACTTACAACTTTTTGTTCTATTCTTTTGTTTGAGCTAAGAAACAAATAATATCAGGTTATTAGTTGCATGTAATAATCAAAAGCCATACAATTCAACCTTTCAATAATGTAGACAGATAAGATTCAAGCTTAATTTACAGCATTCCAGAGCTAATTTTCTAACTTCCATTTGGTCTGATAGATGTACCAGCTGTGCTGCAAAGCCTGAGATTGTGCCAAATTAATACCCAATTGAATGGAATTGAGATTCATCAATATAACAATGTATTGTGATTTGCACTTTAGGCCTTCTATGGTGTACATGTACATGTACAGCTGTGTATATGAAAAATGTCCATCAGCTGCGTGGCACTTGGGTAAAGACTTCCATGAAAATGGTCAGTAAGAATAGTTATGAATAAAAGTGCCATATTTCAGTTAATGTTTCCAGACATTTTGGGCTTGGCACTTCATCAGTGGAAAACCAAATGATGTTCTCCCATTGATGAATGGCCAAGCCTAAAATGTCGTGAAACATTCCCTGAAATATAGCACTATTATTCATGATTACTCTTATTTGACTATGTCTATGTAAAGCTGTAAATGCGACCAGTTTCAAGCACGAGTTAAAGCAGCTGAAAGGCACAACAAAATTCCATGTTTATCCTTTTTATTCACCCTTTGTAAATTTGCCTAAAATAAAATGGACTCTTTGCAGAGAAAATGTCTTGAGAAATACTAACTTGACTGAGTTATGCAAGCTACTGAATCATGTAACTTGAGCGCAAAAATGTTACATTTGGGTCAGGGATATGTACTGGGCATATGATAACAATGGAGAAAAACACGTGACCACAGAGCTATGAGTATGTGGGCCTTAAAAAGAAATTGCATTGAACTTACCCTTTACTTTTGGGAGTATCCTGAAACAAAGAAAACATGGGAAACTGTTTTAGTCAAATACAATTAATGAAAAAAGTATTACCTGCAAATGCAATCTTTTTAACATTTGGAACCTAGTTTAATACAATCCTGGATTGAATTTGATTTACATGTAGTGTGGTAATCAAACATAAACAAATGCAGAAATTCAATCAAAACATGTGGTTGAACTTCAACCATGTTTGACTCGCTCCATTGCAAAACAAACTCAAGTCATGAGGGTGGATTGATTCAATTTTGGTTTAACTTATTTTATGGCTACATGTATGCTGAGTAACAAACAACATTCATTTGGGCTTAAAAACCATAAAAGCAAGCTTGGAACACAATGACATTTAACAACAGTTTAAATAACACTAATAATCAACTGCTACACTGTGACCCAAAACTGTTACCGGTACATTCAAAACTTTTGATCTTCATAAAGTTCAGCACCATTTGTCTATAATGAACTTGTATTAGAGACTACAATTTAACACTAGGCACACTGCTAGGACAAACAACAATTATCTCCTTTTCACCTTGCATGACCTGGGATCACCCAAATTCGAAGAAACATCTACTAGACTGGGGTCAGATTTCAAACACTTCAATGGCTTTTCAGTGGTAGAATAAAACTTGAACATCTTTGAAACGAATTTCTACATTATGGTGTAAACTACTTATAAAGCATCCATGCTCAGAGTTTTATTTTTGAGATTATATAGAATAGAAATGTATCTGTAATACCATACAAGAACAGAAACCAGAATTCTTTTTACTGTAGCCATCAAGACTGATGGGGGTTAACTTGAGAAGCTATTATGACCTCAAGTGTAGGCTTTAAAATCTTATATAATCTTCATCTTACAAAAACAAGTTAGTCTGAAGGTCCATATACAGTGTAGTTTAAATCTATAGCCTGATTCCACACATACATTATATTTTTGCCTGCTCTGAAGCTTCTAAAACATGAATGCTTTTTCTTCTGCTAGAATATTATTTTAGATGATGAAATACAGCTTACTTTACAATAAGAAGGTATCTTTTTTTTTCAATATGCACACTAACGTGACTGTTCTTGAGGCTGTTTACAACTTGAACTATGGACAAACACTTTCAACGTAATGATTATGATTTCCCAAATTAGGACACCTTACTGATCTTCTTTATGAACTGTTACAGTTTCTGCAATGCCTGAGCTGAATTATAACTGGAAAGGAATCAAGGTCTTCTGAATGCTTAAGTAGCAGACAGACAATCAAAATACACAAATTGAAATTTTTAAGGCTTTAAAAAGTTCAAAACTGGTACAATATATAAATAAATATAGTAAACCAGAAAATTGCTTTTCCAATACATGGACCAAGAGAAGACAGCCGAAAGCATTGAATATGCTTACACACAGACGATAAATAACAAATCCAAAAACAACAATGCAAAGGTACCAGTAAATCAAATAACAATCTGCCAGCAAAAAAGAAAGCTTGTTATTACCATTTTCTACAAAGGGACTGCTGCTGCCACAAAGCAAACCGACTTCCTCAGCTTAAGACAAGCAAAAGCCAACCAAACCAGGGTAAAAATGATACAGATACGGCAAACAGTTGTGAAATTTGCTCTCTTGACAAAGAACTCTGATTGAACTCATTAGCAGGAGATATGTGATATTTCCCAGAGAATACCCATTTAAATTCACGCAAGGTGCAGTTAAATAACCTTGTTATCTCTGGCTGTCGCTTGGTTACTATCAGGTTTCCAGCATATGCATTTCAACCTCACTACAACCATACTTTGTGTTTAAACAGAATCATTTTACAACAAATACAAAATTTGCGGTAATGATGCTAAAAATCTATTTTAAAACCAATATTCTTGCATTTAACAATTTAAATTGTTGTAAAACAAGCCTTTGTTGTCTAAAATAACTTGTCTGATAACCAGCTTCATGACTTACAGAGAGTTTCAAGGGTTTTAAATGCCCAAATTTAGAAACATTAAGAATTTCACTGCAGGCATCTCAAAATTTGATCCCATATAGTTTACACAGGTTTGACAAGGGGATTTAATGTAACATTTCTGGCTTTTCAACCTAACTTTTCTATATAAACAAGGCAAGTATGTGGAAAACCAAAAAATACACATTGTTGTATAAATCACCATGTCTGAAAACCTGCATAAAAACAAAAACAGATTTTTACGGTTACTGTGCATAAGTATTTCACTGTACACAACTACATACCTCTAACGCATCATCATCGTTCGCTTGCTCGTTTTGTTGCGTGTTTGCCTTTACTTGCTTCGAAACAGTATCATCGTCCTCGCTCTAAAGCCACAAAAAATGCGATTCAATAATAAGTTGGCTTCTCGCTAAAGCAGTCGTAAGCTAAATACGTGAACAAAAACCAACAACAGTTTTTATATATAAATGAAAGAAGACATTTCTTAGATCAATATAACCTCATTGACTTAACAATGAGGAAAGAGTCGAAAAGAACTTTCTGGTTCTTGGTTTGTGGTCTAACTTTAGCTCGCGAAATCAAAACTACGAAAAGTCAATCTCAAATCCAGAGAAACAGTACGAAACAAAATCCGTCACATATGTTTACACTCGAAAAACCGAATCTAATATGGCCAGTAAAGTTCATGATACAACAATTAAGCTTAAAAATACTCTGGAACAAGTTCAAACACAATAACCAGGTATTTTTATGGCAATTACATTTCATCTATAGCTGATTACAGCCGAAATAATTTTTGGGGGCACTACACAGCAATTCAACTGTTAAGAATAAATTAAATTAATATCATCATTTCGCTGTAAAATGGACAAAAGATGAAAATTCACAGGTTTAACAGTTTTTTAGTTGGCCCTGGTCTTCAATGAATTGAAGTCTAAATAGTGTCAATTATTTACAAAACAAAATCAAGGTTTATAGACAGGAATCGAAGCGACTGGACAAAAATTTACTTTTATCTTCGTCTTGTAACAATAGTAATTACGACAAAGAACAAGAAATTTGCCACCATTCGTTATATTGTCGTGAACTTATAAATTTTCACTTTTCTTGAAAAAGCACTAGAGCTGGATTGATTTTAATTCATTGTTTAGATTTGCCGTTGGCGAATTGCAAATACAATTATACACCTTTTATCGAATTCACTGTACAAGAATGTAAATTTCCAGTGTCCATGGTAGTGAAAAGAGTAAAACTTCTTGGAAGCGTATGTTGTAATTTTAGACAAGACATATCCAAAAAGAAAACAGCCCTCTTGATGGCAAATGGTTCAGTCAAGAGCACAAGTTCTATAACTGTAAAACTTCGCCGTGTATTCTGGATAAAGGGACACATACTACATTGTTCGTGACGCCGAAATCCTATACTATCAGAACTATTCGACAAATAGCTCCAACAGATCGGCTAGGGTGTTCTTTTGAACTACAAAATCCCGAAATAGGAACACAGCGATCAACAGCCGACAAGCAAAAAAACATCATCTAGTTTACTCACATCTCCTTCTGCACCGGGCATAATAACAACTCCTGTTGATCTTCTTTTCTCTCTCAAATGTCTCTTGGCCTGTCTCTTATGCGCGCTTTCGCTCTTTCTCTCTTTCTTTAGGGTCTTCTTCGGCGATGTTTCTTCACTGGGAGCTGCTGCCCCTTCTAAAGGTGCCTCGTCATTGGCATTCGCCTCAGGTTCTTCTTTAGGTTTCCGCCTATCTCTTCTGTCTCGTCTCCCAGAGTCTCGATCGGCACTGTTAGCCATGTCATTCGCAACTCCACTGTCGTCCAAACCTGGACTATTGTGTTCCTTAGAAGGCGATGGAGTTCCATCTATCCCATCAGCATAACGATTACCCCTTCGCTCTCGTCGATCATTTCTATCTCGTTTGTACTTAGTCCTATGAGTCTGAGCGGCATAAGTTTCATCCGACCCGTCCGCCATTACTATGACAAGAGAAGCCTTGCAAGCGATAGCTCAACTTCCTGCGATGGTAAATTGGCTAAGAAACCGCTTGGAGATGCCAGTTATGTCATTAGTTAATGCAGAAATACCTCAACTCTGGGCTGCAAGTTTTACCGTTTCAGTGCAGCACCGTTTTGTGGAGGAATTTACGTTACAATGGGGTGAAGATTCTTGAAAACAACCCAAGCAGGCAGCCAACGTGCATGAGTATTACCCAGAATTTTGTGATTTAGGCAACAGACATGCGCAGAGCGATCGCGGCCAAATTCCACCCGCAGGCTGTGATTGGCTGATCTTGAAGACAATATAACCTCACCAACTGACACACCAAACATGTAATTGGACACTGAATTGAAATAAAATCCAACCAATAAACACATTTAAATCGGTATATACGTCAATCACGCTGCACATTCTAGGAGATGCTCAAAATATTTTCCCATTCTAGCTGTAGCGTGACTTTAGCGAAGTAAAATAAGTCGATAAGGGCGAATTATAAATCTTTAGTCGCTTCAAACGAGGTTTTCATGGTTTGTGATTTCATCGGAATTCAACGAAGCATATCGGAGTGAGCCCGGATGGCAGTAATTGAATTTCATCCTCTTTGTTTACTTAGAATATAAAATTTTACTGACATTGTCTTGATAGCATTGCTGTTTGATTCGTGCCATTTACACTTGAAGAAATCGACTTCCAAGCTCGAAAGCGTTTATAAGCCGATATAAAGAGCTCTCTTACCTTAACCTCATTGACAAACCATGTCTGTGCGAAACGCTTAGTGTAAGTGATCAGATTAAAAGGTCTTGCATGTAACGAAGGGTGGGAAAAGGGCAAAGAATGCACAAAAGACAGACAACACACAAATAGACGTTCAATTGCAGACAATTAAGGCAGTCTCAAGCATGAAATGAAAAGTTTTTGCCATTATAGAATCGTTAGATTTGCTGACAGGTTGTGACGGGATCGAAGAAGGTGATGCTGCGGACTCAACAAAGAAGGAAATAGAAGCCTGTCAGTACAGCATTAAAGCATTTGCAACGTTTTTGACGGTAAAGCGGGCCGAAATCATAAATTTGCGTTTTTCGATTAAGATTAGCCCGATATTTAAGTCACGTTGATTTTTATATGCCGCTTACATGGTTTTTTACATTTTTTTTCCATATTTGAAAAAATTTTTAAACTATAATATGGGAAAAAGCCCAAGAATGTAAAGTTCTGCTAGTCGGCAAAAGACCAGGAGCCAAAGATTGAATCTCAACAGGAACATGGATCATAACGAGTCATTGCTAAAAAAAGAACTCTCAAAATCACTTGAACAAAAAAATTACCCCTTTGTCTGGTCTTGGCTCATTTTCATGCTCCTTCTAAAAGGAGTAAAATGAAAATCAAAAGTATGTGGGCAGCTTGCGTCCGTGAAAAACTATTCATTTCGTAGAATTGAACCAAAGTATGTCTTCTAAATTCTACACGCGAATAAAATTTTTTTTCGAAAGTTAACGCTAGCTTTACCTATATGGAGATGAACACTATTTCCTTAATCCTCTCTTTCATTCGCAGTAAATGACGAATTTTCAGCATCGATCGATCGCATAAGATACGAATTAGACTCAAGCAGATGATGAGATTCCAAAGCAATGGATACCATTACTATTTTTGGGCTGGGTAAGGATAGGACGCCTTGTAGGGGATAAGGAGTTTTATTCACGTCTCACACGCCTTTAGCAAATTGTTTAAATAAATAAATAAATAAATAAATAAATAATAAAATAAATTAATTTTGTGAACAATTTGCAAAAATATTGATTTGATGCTAAATGAAAGTAAAATAGTCGATTGCAATCAGCCAATCAATATATGGCATTCACACCTACAGGACTTGCATAGTTCGTTCTAGTTATTGCCAATATACCATAATCACGCCAGAAAAAAAAAATTGTTGATAAAATATTACTTTGGCATAAACACAAGGGCAACCGTTGAGCAATTGTTGCACTCGTCCACCATTGCAATTGTTTAACGAAATGACTGCCTTTTGTGAGTCAAGTAGTAAGTAACAGGCAGAGGAACATTAAGTTACTTTTTCACCCTGTGTCTTGCATATCCACTCCTGACCAGTGACATCATACAGCAGCATTTCCCAGGCATTTAATGTGTACGAGCCAAACCCCTCCCTCTGAACGAGCCTATGCTACAAGCAAAAGTACTTCAAAACTGACTTTTTCTGAACTGTTCTGAACGGAGGTGGGAAGTGCGGAAAAAATTGTGGAATCCAAAATTAGTTCTCGACGCACTTGTGGCGGGGATGATGTTACCCCTTTGTACTTTTCTCAGTATTATCTCTTTCTGGAACTGATCTGCCTTTATTCTTCTTTTGTTGTCATGGCAACCGTGTTTTGACACGGATGTTTACCGCGCACATTTTGAATTTTTAAGTCTTGTAGTCAGAATATACTTTTTTCAAGTTTTCATTTCAGTAAGTTTGCATCGGTTAGTGTATTATTCCACCCATATATTTTTGACGTGAAATAAATCTTGTATCCATTTATAGTGCTTCCTGACGTCAAGAGAAAGCAGCAAATGCAAGTTGAGGGACTTTATGACGTCATTTGGCGCCATGTAATCGACAGGCAACTGCGATCTTGTAGATCGATCTGTAAGCAAGGCTACCACCTAAATACATATTGCTTTTGAGGTCTCATAGAAACGAAATCCCAGTAGGGGTTCCATCATGCAGTACAATTCGGCCTAACAAAATCATCTGACTTTAGGAAAAATGGCAGAAGGAAACTATATTTATGTATTGTTCTGTTTAAAACTTGGTCTGTCCATAAAGTAAACTACAACAACAACAACAATACCTTTTTATTCACTCCAAAAAAAGAAAAAAAAAAGAAAGAAGAATACAATTATTTGAAGCTCATATAAATTGTAGCTGCCTTTAATAACCACAAGGCTAAGAAAAATTAGGCAGCTATGTATGGGATACAACACCAATTACGCTCATGTTTATTACTTTACTAAATATAAAGCAAATGTAACTTAATAATAAAGACATAGAAAATGAATTAATAGAGAGAGGAGCAATAGTAAAGCCATTTACAACATAATATAGTATAAATGAAGAGAACTAAGGTAAGTTGTATTGCTGATCTCGGTTTCTGGGCGTATTTCTACTCTACGCTAATTACAAGGTTTTTTATGCTTGCGGAGTGAATATTATTTGTTAATTAGTTTTTACTTATTGCTCCAAACGTTTTAAAACGTTTTAAAAGCATTAAAACGTTCAGATGCAGGCGCTATGTCCGTATCAGTCATAATTCTCATTTGTTATTGCGTCTTCGTGGATCAAGGCGTAGCCCGTGTCATTCTGGTTGTGGTCCTTATGTTTCAGACATTTTATTCTCACGGCGAGGAAAGCGTATAATGATTTGACAGGAAAACCTCCATAACAGAAGTGCTGGGTTTCGTTGGCCTGGTAACCCACACAGTAGCATCAGTACACCCTTAATAGCTTGTTTTCAATAGGCGTTGTATCCTATTCCACCCTTATCAGACCAAAACTACTATTTCAAGAGATCAGCTCTAATGAGCGTACCATTGATGTCCATAGGTGTAAGAGTTCGGATTCACTAGAACATACTTTTTTACGATGTCCTGCAAATGTTGAATTTTATCATGAAATCTTATCATGGTTTAATGTATCGCACAATACTCTTATTAATCTTTCCCCTGAGCAAATTCTGATGCAGAAATATCAGTCCGTTATGGTAAATGATAACCTCAGCCGCCGACTAGATCTACTCATCCTGTTTATTAAAAAGTATGTATATAGTTGTAAAATTAATTTGGTGCCCCTTAATTGTACGCAATTTAAAAATAATTTAAAAACACAATGGAAATAGAAAGATTAACTTGTAATTATTATCTCTCTTAGCCTTCTCACGGGTAATTAACTAATAATCAAGTTATTGTAAGCAATGATATTGTAAATTAGTATTTTGTATGTTGATGTAGGCATTCTTCGTTCATTTTATTTTATGTTCTATATATATATTTTTTGTTTTGTTTTCTTCTCTTTCCTTTTTAGTGTGTATCTGTATTTTTTTGTATCTCAATGTCATTATTGAAAATAAAAAAAATAAAATAAAATTGTGAGCTGATTCATCGTCGTTCAGTTTATAGTCTTGCAGTGGGAGAATGGTGGATGGTCTCCTAGGTTGTTCCAATTCAGGCACCGGGGCGACGTTATAATGGCAAACACAGTCGTTTATGTGGCAAGTACCGAAGCTGGGAACGTATCCCACAAGAATCGCTTTACAACAAACCATCTGTTTTTTAATTTTACTTAACCTTCAAGTTGTTTTCAGTGATTTCATCCAACACGCCATAAAATAACATCTAACAATTAGCGTTAAATATCTAAATTCAAACGAAAGAAATCAAATAAATTACTGTGTAAATAATAGCATCTAGTGGATTGTTAAGATAGATCACTGTAAAGACTTCTATTTTACCACAAAGGAGCTCATTACTAGTCACGTGATGGATCTTAATGGAGACAGATGTTGCGGCTTTGATGATAGTAATTCACATCAAAAACAGCTGCAACTAATTGCATGGTTTTATGATCATAAATTTACTGTAAAAGTTTTTGACGATCGATCTTATCGCACAACCTTGACGATGAGGAGAAGTGGGTGAGTGATCTTACATATACTTGGTACTTAGTATAAAAAATAATTAATAGGAAACCGAAAACTAATACACAACTGACTTCCTGCTGCGGTTATCATTTAGAACGTCTGTGTTGTAGTCTTGTCAGATGTGAAGAATAAGGCCTTCGCGGTGAGACACTGTACTTCACGCCTGACGACCTCGACAGTGATGGAATCTAAAACAAAAGCAAGAGGCATTGCGAGCCATTCCAGAGTATTTTTTAAGGTTTGTTTAACCTTCAGAGGTGACCATCTTTGTGAGAGCAAAATGGGTTACCCAAGACACCTCTCCCCTATTCCCTTATAGCACCCGATCCACCCTTACCAAGACTCGACGCCACTGTGCGCTAACATGCACATGTCTTCGTGACACAATCCAAGGTCTGACGTCGTTATGCACAAACGTTAAATCTAAATTCTGATAAAAAAGGCTTAGAACATTTATTGAGTCTAAATAAACAAGTTTTTATTGTCCTCGATCAGTCTTTACTCGTTCAACCTATGACGTCACTAGCCACGCGCATGCACTTAATACCTACTAGCGATGACCAGCATCCGACATCACTGATGGCGCGTTTACAACAATTTTTTCAGGTTCGTCATTCGACTCAATCTGCTAAGATCTTAACCATCTCTAGTCGGTTTAGTTTTAAAAATTCTTTGGTATAGTAATTTATGTAACGGAAACTGTTCACCGTGAACAGTTTAAACTTGAACTTGACAATTCCGTACATTTCTGTCGGAATATCACAGGATGACCAACTCAACCGGAAAATGTCAAGAATGAATGGACTTAATGAAAGGTAACTGTTTCACACTACCTTGAAATTCCGGAAATTTCCACTTAACTACATGCAACCAAGAGATTACTCTGATGCAGCCTGATCATTCATTGTTCGTGTAAAGATTTGAAAACCCTTGGGGTCCTCTTCTGTTTTTCTGTTTCTTTCCTTTAGCTTGTCATTTTCGCTTAGCTGTAGCTTGATTACAGAGCGCATGGGTTTTCAAGGACTAGGACTAAATTTTGGTAAGCGCCAAGTCTGGTCAATGCAATGGGATCCGACGACAAATCTCCGATGGAATTTCCGTGCATGGATATTTTGCGTTATAGTTGCCAAACCATAAACCAATCCATTTCCTTTAGAAATGGTAAACAACCCTGAAATAACCACCTAAAATAAACCCCAGGAAAGTCTCCAGTTCCATTTCTTTTGATTATTTACGGTAATTCAACTGGCTAGTCTCAGGCATCGCACGCATTTTAATCTAAATCAATAAGCGGCTTCGTCAAGCTCGGGTCCAAGCGATGCGTAGAAATCTTAAATCCTCAATGGAATTTTGATCCATTAATTCCGTATTTCAGTTTGTTGATTTACACAACCGGTCAGTCATGTCACTGAGATGCAAAGAACACGACATAAACTTCTAAAATTCAAATCGACTGAATGTGCAACAATTAAGCAAACAAAAAAAGAAGCAGTTGAGTTGGAACCGACTTTGACACAAACGACGGACGTAGATGGCGAAACGACTGATTAAAATACTGATTCTGGTTTTGATGAAACTTAGCAGTGAATAATAAGGAAAACTGTTAAACGATAAAAATTCAAGCCAGAAGGTATTCTGTATATTTTTCTATCCGTTGTTAAATTATTAAGGGAAACCTTTTTAGTGCCGTGTAATCATTCAGGGTATTCAAAAAAGGGTTACTTGATTTCCTATTTCTGTACTGATCAGATTATACTTTCTCCTAAAATTATGTTATTATTCACAGCGCTTGACACCTAGGAAAGTTAATTTAAGTTCATTCATATTAAATAATGTACTATTATTTTGTGGAATTTCCAACCATGTTTACAGTTAAATGAATAAGGGGTGAAAGTTTCTAAAGAAACTGTGGAGCTGCGTCGGTGGAGGTAACAAGGTAAAAAGAAGTTAAAAAGCTGACGTTTCGAGACTTTGACTTTGGATTCCGTAACGATTTCGTTGTTTAATTTTTCAGCCAAACTCTGTTTATTTTGTCGACCTTTTTGGACATTAAAATATGATTGTTTAATTAATTAAAAATTCGTCAGTCTCGTTCACACTTCGTACCAAAGTGGAAAGAAATACGTACCTATCACAATAACACTATGCCGGTGTCTCCTTAAAAGAGAGTTTTAAATTACAAGTTATTCCACTGAAACTTTGCTTTAACAAAAGTGAAGGTCACAGAGATCTACCATCTGAGCTTTCTCTCATCGATGCCGCTGGTAGAACCTTGATATCTCGAACATGGTTATTTCGATTAAACTCTCCGCTATCTCAAGCTCAAATCATTTTCCTTTGGATATAGGTTTTCAGTCACTTGCCGTCTCGAATCATCTTGAACCAGCCGTTTTCGTTTCCCCTAAAACTTCCAGTTAGAGGGATTGAAGGGGCGACATCGCGAGTTTGCACATCTTAAAAGGTTCAGCCTAAATTGTTCAAATTCACTGGTTTGTTTATAATTCCAAATATCCTTGTTCTTTTACGGTTTATTGCAGTCTCTTTAGTGTTTTTCTAAGTAAACTATTATTTTCAGCTTCTCTTCAATTTAAAGGTAATTTTTTACATGACCAGAATAACTAGACTGAATACGTGGTTGAGTTTTTGTGTGATGTACTTTTATTCCTTGTTTGCTTTCCGCGTTTTGGCAGTGCAACTGTAAGGAGGCTAAGTGTTGAACATGATAAGCCTTGGTACCTCACGGAAATTTTAGTCTGCACCTGGGCAAAAGTTGTCGCCCAATGTACGGAGCTATCCCGAATTCCGCAAGTACGAGGTGGCTAGTAGCATAGCCGGCTAATCACGAAACTAGCACCCCCCCCCCCCCCCCCCCCCCCCCCTCTCCCCCTCCTCATACACTCTATAACAACATATGGTGGGTGTATAACACATCCTCATGGATGCGCAAGAGAATC
>Ga0126337_10001408_pt1 | contig 14508 bp, 12 predicted proteins | sample DipCmetagenome_FD_92527 | JGI IMG/M metagenome (GOLD analysis project Ga0126337, IMG submission 92527) | Coral microbial communities from La Bocana,Puerto Morelos, Mexico - Diploria C A metagenome | ecosystem: Host-associated > Invertebrates > Cnidaria > Coral | place: La Bocana,Puerto Morelos... | reverse complement strand
TTCACTGGTAGAGTTAATCATACTATGAACTTTCAATATTCAGAACTGATTTATTTGTAGCTCCATCAGAAACCGAATTGCTTATGCTAATGAGGCAAATATTGTAAACAAGGATTCCCCTACATACAACGTATGAAAAGTTACGTTCAACGCGTACGTTTTTGAGAGGTGTTCTTCATCTTTTATAGCGGTTGACTGCGGTACTCTAACCTCGCCTACCAACGGCTCATCTTTTGGATCTGTCACAACTTTTTCCAGCGTTATAAAGTTTAGTTGCGACGTTGGATTCAATTTGGTTGGCCCCTCTTCAAGGACGTGCTTGGCTAATAAGACTTGGAGCGGAGAAATACCTGTTTGTAAAGGTAATCAGTTTTATTGATAAGAGTTCCCTCTGAAATGAAATGAAAGCAAACGTTCCACCACTTCCACATTTCAAACGTTTTCTGTCCGCACGTACTATGCCGGAGAAATTTGAAAACGCAATAATCACCGGTCATGAAGGTTCGAGCAGGGAAATCGCATTGTAACCTCATCGTTTTGGAAAAGCTTCGTCTTCGAATATTTTCTGTACACATTAAAACGCATATTAACACCAATTATATTAATCCCCTTTGGGAGACGTGGCGTTCATATTTAGTAAAAAATGATAAAAGTTTGTTAAAATTTCACGATATCGTCATTATGTTGTGTTCCTCAGAGGTAGAATGTTTACCTGCTAAAGGATAACCTGGCAACTGGATGGGGTGGGTAACCTTCACTGGAGAAATGCTTCATTAATACTTTAGTTACCGCAGATTACAGAAATATATAATTGCTGTTGCCTAATGGGCCATTTTGTCCTGAGTGCCTTACCTGTATCCCCTTGAGAAGTATGGTGGAATTGTATTTTTATGGTGATATGTTCCAGGTTGGTTACTCCAAAATATTTTCACAAAAACGTAAGAAATAATGAACTCATTGCTGGGAAGGGCTCTGACACTTTTTTGTTCATATTTTCTTGTGAAGCCGTTGATTGTGGGAAGCTTTCTCCTCCAATGAACGGCTCGTCATTGGGTGAAGAAACCACTTACCTGAAGCAAGTGGAGATAAGCTGTGATGAAGGTTTTAACTTACGTGGATTACGCCTAAGAAAATGCCAAGCGGACGGAAATTGGAGTGGAGAAACTTCTGTGTGCGAAGGTAGTACTACGTTCTAATTAGAGGGAATTGTCAAATGTCGAAAGTAATATTATATCTTTCTAGTTCTAGTTTTAAACCTTTTTAGGCTTAACTTTTTAGCTGTTTTTTCTTCTATATTTTAGACTTTTAGACTTTTATTTTTGGATTACCCTCCTGAAAACCACCTCTAGGTGATTCGAGGCCTCCTCTTAAAACATTCTATTATTATATATTTATATATATGCTTTTTTATTGTGAAAATATTAAATTACGTAGTTTTATTAAACTTCGTAGTTATACTCGTCAGTCCGTTCGTCCGTCCGTCAGACCGTTCGTTCTTCCGTCCGCCCGTCTATTTTTCCGCCCGTCTGTCTTATCCGTCGTATCATTCATCCGTCTCAGTTTCATCTATCTTCAATCGTTCGAAACTTTCACTTTTGTTATATGCGTACCCTTGTGATATTGTTTTGTTCCTATTCAAGTAGTACCAATGACACGAATCAATGATGTCACAAACACTTGACTCAAATGAAAATTACTACCTAGTAATGGGCATACCGGTAATGAATTCGTTCCTCATTCATCATTTTCGCATCTCATCGTTCGTATTTAAGAGCCTGTAACTCGGCTGCCTTAAACTGCTATGCGCTGCAGCTTTGCAATAAAACGAACTAGATCGTTCGGCCTTCCATTGCTGAGACTTCAGCTTGCTCGATTGACTGCTAAGTGACATTTTGTAAGCACTCGAACACTGCATATTATTGCCTACTCTCGGTAATGCCGCTACAGAACCACATTTCGTGCTGTTATGCTTTATTGAAAATATTTTGGAGTTGAATTCTCTTGCTTTTGAAGCTTGTTCTCTCCTTTTCAAGCCATCAACTGCGGCAAACCAACATTGCCAGATCACGGATCCGTGTCAGGAGTCTCGACAAGATACCCGCACCTTGTAACGTTCACTTGTGATACTGGATATGAAATTCAAGGCTCTGTCGTGAGAAGGTGTCAAGCTGACGGAACCTGGAGTGGGAATAGGACGAGCTGTAAACGTGAGTACCGGCATACCTTTTAGAATGTTCTGACCTAAAGCTATTTTGAACTATACTCTTTTTTCAGTTAAAAGGTTAGTTCTCTCTCTTGGAATGCGTTGGTTACGCTGATTTTATTCAAGGTCTAAAATGCTCTCAAAGCATTGCTCGGTTGTGCTGTTTTTTTTTTTTTTTTACTATTACAATCTAAACTGAGAAAGTCAAGAAATTAAAATTTATATTTGTTTTCAAAATTTACAAACTAATAAGCAAGCAGCTGGTCTCCCTGAAGCGCCATTAGTGTTTTCGGAAGAATTGATTTCGTACAAAAAGTTTCCTTTTATATTTCTTTCTCCAAGCCGTTGATTGTGGACCTCTACAGGCGCCAAACAATGGTACCAAAACTGGCGAGGAGACAACTTTCTTAACTGAAGTGTTTTTTCACTGCCACGTTGGCTATGACTTGATGGGATCGTCTTCTCGAATCTGCCAGGCTAACAAACAGTGGAGTGGAGAAGAAACCTTCTGTAAAGGTAAAAACCAATTTATTCCATATCAACACCCGACGATAAACACGTGCAAAATCTCCTGCTACAATCAGATATGTTTACTTACTGACAAGTTTAAGTCTTCAAGAGAAATATTCAAACATTTTTGAATGTTTTGCCTTATCCATAGCTAAAGACTGTGGTCAGCTTGCTATTCCGACTAATGGCTCTGCCAACGGACGAAAAACAACTTATCCTAACGAAGTAACTTTTCACTGCGATGATGGATTTAATATATTTGGCTCCAGGATCAGAAAATGTCTATCAAATGGAATTTGGAGTGGTAATGAAACTTTTTGTTCAGGTAATGCATTGCTTTGTGTCCATGAAACGTCGTTGATTCTTGTTTTCGTATTTTGCTGTGTGCTGCTTTCTAAAGTTACTTATTGACCTTCATGACACATTACGAAGGTGTAGAGAGCAATTACGATTTCAAATTGATTTATGAATAAAAAAGTGTTACTTAAATAAAGAGGAAATGTTGCCACAAGCATGGGACAAAGAAAAAATCTGGGTCCCTGACAGGATTCGAACCCAGGCACCGTCTAGGCGCTCAAACCACTGAGCTACAGAGAGACTCGTGCTAAGCTAGGCCAGGTTCTCAGTGGTTAGAGCGCTCAACAGGTATCTGCAGGGAAGACATGCACAGGTTCGAATCCTGTCGGAGATGACTTTTTTCTTTGTCCCACGCTCATGGTAACATTTCGTCTTTATCATGTACTCGCCATTAACCATCTTTCATTTAACTATCAGAATCATTGGCCATCCACTGAAGCACAGGGCATCATTTTAACAGGCTGGCTAAAATATATTCTAGTGTTTCTTATTCTCTATCATATCGGTTTTAAATTAGCCAAAGATTGTGGGTCCATTGCGACACCTTTGAATGGCACGAAACATGGAAACGACACCACGTATCCCAATAAAGTAACGTTAACGTGCGACGATGGATTTGATTTAAAAGGGTCACATGTAAGAGAATGTAAATCTGATGGAGTATGGAGTGGAGAGGATGCCTTTTGTGAAGGTAATAAAACGCTTTCAACGCTTTCAACGTAAGTAAAGGCTATTGATATTTTGGTTCTCAAAACTGTTTAGAGTGATGTATTCTTTCTTCAATAGCAAAAGACTGCGGCTTTCTCCAAGTTCCTGTTAATGGATCTTTGGTTGGAGTGTACCTGACGACGTTTCCGAATTCATTAACGTTTGCATGTGACCCAGGGTTTGTACTGAAAGGATCACGTGTTCGACAATGTGGAGCTAATGCAATTTGGAGTGGCAACGAAACCTTCTGTCAAGGTACGTTTACGGGAATGATGAGATGTGGATAAAACAACCAGTTTGTTTCAATAAGCAAAAGAGAGATACGCAGTTTTAACTCTCGTGACGATTAGCTAAGTGTAGGTCCAGAGTGTCACCGTCGTCATGAATAAGCCACATCCTAGAAAGGGCTTGTAACTTATGAATCGATGAAGGACAATTGCTCAATTGCTTGTTGCGCGCCTTTTGAGGAAACTAATCTGCATACAAGCCAAGCGACCTATTAGGCCTGAACGTATCCCGGTTTCTGTAGAAAGAAGCGAACAGGGGCATTTCATCTCCCCCCTGGAGCGGATGCTAGTCCATCGCAGGGTTATCCCAGCATTAAATTTGCCGGTACGCAACTATACACCTGGGTACAGTAAACTGTCTTCCCAACACAAAAGAATGTCCCTGGCCAGGGGTCGAAGCCGGATCGCTCGATCTGGAGGCGAGCGCACTTAACTTGAGGTCACCGGGCCTTTTTAACAATCATTATAATTTGATCTACATTTATTTATGGGTGCAATCATTAAAAAACGACTCGTATCCATTATTTAGCCAAAGACTGTGGGCCGTTACATGTTCCAGTCAATGGATCGATATTTGGTGATCAAACTACTTATCCGCATGACATCTCCTTTGAATGCGACAAGGGGTTCATCCTCAGGGGATCAAAAGTAAGACGTTGTACTTCGGAAGGGACCTGGAACGGAACTACAGCTTTTTGTGAAGGTACAAAGACAGTTACTTTCAACTTTGAATAATTTTTCAGTTTATTTAGGGTAAAAGACATGATAAACGCGGAATTGTTGTGGTAGTAATGACATCACACTTATTGAGTCTTAAACAAGTAGATTATGGTTGTAAACCAGTATGATAAGTTAATAAGTATAAAAAAGGAGAAATTATGTTTACCTTAATTTGTCTTAATAAATTTTTTTGTTACTTCTATTAATTTAAGCTCTACATCAGAAATATTTTATTTACATGTACAGTAAATGGTTAATACATGTAGTAAGCAGTATTGAATAAGCTAGACGATAAGAACATTGATCTTTCTTATATCTCGCTGTAGCCAAAGATTGTGGTTCACTTGCTATTCCGACAAATGGCTCCGCTATTGGATTGGATCGGACAACGTATCCCAATGAGATAGCATTTCGCTGTGATGATGGTTTTAATATGGCCGGCTCCACAATGAGAAAATGTTTGTCAACCGGAATTTGGAGTGGAAATGAAACTTCTTGCACAGGTAGTTCCTACCCTTTCCACTGACGTGGAAATCTTCAATCCATAGCTTGATTTCGGTTTCTAGTACCAGCCATTTTCGTTGCTATTGCTAATATGTTAGTTTTCTGTAATATTATTGTTATTATTATTATTATTAGTATTATTATTATTATTATTAGTATTTTATTTTATTTTTTAATTTTTTTCTTTCTTAATTATTAATTAATAATAATAATTAAGGTTTTTTTTTTAAAAAGGTGCTATCAAAATTAATAAAAATTGATAAAACAATGAAAAACAATAATAAATAACGTTTAGTCCAGTCCAGCTGATTCTTTGTCAATTTCTAGGTCCCTCTCTTTATCATCTGCGCTTCTTCTCCTCTTTGCCCTTGAACCTCTAACGCAGAGCAAAGCACTCCGCAGAATTGCAAAAGATACTTTAGCTCTTATCTTTGAGATATTGTTGTGGAAGAGGTCTCCTGCTTTTTGGCGGCGATGAGTTCTGCTAGTCTTGAATGGTAACGCAGACATTTATTCGCCATTCCCCCTGTAGTGGTAAAATCGAGGGGTGTGAATGTGCCTTGCTCTACTTCCGTCACCCGGGACCCGTACTTCTTCTTCTTTTCATTTTCGTGCAACTGATAGATCTGCTCTGGGCTAAGTTCTTTGTACGAGTCCGCATTTGGGTGACATACCCGAATATCGAAGAATGCGACCCGCTGCCTTTCCCTAAACCCACGGCAATGTACGTCAAGGCGTACATCCGAGGCTTTGTTTGGACATCTGTTGAGCTCCTCCCCTGTGATAGGCTGTAAGCAGGGCTCAATTTCTACGTCATGGCAAATCATTTCGAGCAGCTCGCGGGACAGGTCTTATTGCTCTTCTTGCCCTTTGTGGGAGAGAGTTCTTCACCTCCTCTAGTTTCTGTTTTAGAACATCGTCCTTTTCTTTACGAACTTCATTAACTAAGGTTTGCACATTAGCGTTATCCGGGTTCTCATGGGGGTTCTCTTATTTGTTTTGCTTAGAGGAGTTATACACTTAAGATTTTATTTACTGATATTTCGCATCAATTTTCGTTTAATATCAGGGCGAACTGGGCATCTCAGGGATAAAGTTTATAATTGTCTGATATTAAAATCATTTAAACTTTTATTTTAGCCGTGGACTGTGGCTATATTCCCACGCCGAAGAATGGTACTAAATTTGGCGAGGCCACGACGTATCCAAATTCTATAGAATTTAGCTGTTACGAAGGATTTGTTTTACTGGGGTCGACAGTGAGAGGCTGTTTGCCCAATGGAACATGGAGCGGTCAGCAGACGCGATGTAAAGGTAACACGTTTATAAGGATAAGATGATAGAAAGCAAAAAAGAACACCACCACGACCACCAACAACAACAACAACGAACACTCTATTACCCAAATATAAAATCTTTTGGTTACAAAAAAGATAATTCAGTGAAACAGAAAATTGCGAAGTTTGCCCAGAATAACTTAAAAGCTAATCGAGCTGAGTGAAATTAGACTAGTATTTATATAAAGGCGTTGGTTGGCAGTAGAGCTTAAGGGTGGGGGTGGGGTGCAGCAGTAAGGAGGCAAAATAAGGCAAAAAAGAAAAAAAAAACATAAGTACATGTAAGCATAATGAGCTCGTTATGCTTCGCTTCTGTAGTATGAATGGACTAGAAGTGCTGCAAGTGGACGGATGGACACTTTTTTTAGGCCCACAGTGCTATCAGCTGAGAGGAGAGTGGGAAATTCCTTGCGCGGAAGACACTACCAGGAAAATAGTTAAGACCTCTAGAATTGGCTTCCGATGCAGTAATAATAGGTCGCCAACCGTAATTAAGGATTGTGGTATATACCGCACGAATTGAGACTAAAGTACAATATCGTTTCTATCAGCCAAAGACTGCGGGCCCATCAGCACACCTTTAAATGGCACAAAAGTTGGTGAACAAACAACGTATCCAAGCAAGATTATATTTACATGTGACAATGGGTTCAATTTGAGAGGTTCAAGTGTTCGACAGTGTAAATCTGATGGGGAGTGGAATGGCGTGGAGACGTCTTGTCAAGGTAGAGAATCTCTTTCGGAGGGGAAACGATGTCTAGTTATTTTGATCTTTTCGTCATTATCATGGTTTCACACTTCTAGTTTCTTTCTTTCTTTTTTTTTTTGCTACTTCGATTTTGTAGCCAAAGACTGCGGCATTGTCAAGATTCCTTTGAATGGGTCCATAGTCGGACCTAACCGGACTACGTTTCCAAACTCATTGACGTTTACTTGTGACAAAGGATTTCTACTGAAAGGATCACGTGTTAGGCACTGTCAAGCTAATGCTACGTGGAGCGGCATCGAGACCTATTGTCAAGGTTAGATGAGTGTTCTTTGCCCAAATAGCCGATTATTGGACAGATTCAGTTTCGCAGCTTTACTGCAATCACTTCAGCCGCACCCTCTCTTGAATTGCTTGAATCATGGATCTTCTACTAACTTTCAACTCCAGTTTGATATTCCGAACCCAAAAATTGTTTGTATCGGATATCTGTAAATTACGTTTTCATCTCCTTGTTTTAGCCAAAGACTGTGGACCTATTGAATCACCATCAAACGGATCATCCTTCGGCAATCTGACGGTGTATCCCCATGAAGTGTCTTTTGCGTGTGATGAAGGCTTTATTCTCAACGGATCAAGTATACGGAGGTGCACCGCGGAAGGAACTTGGAGCGGAACCCCAGCTTTATGTGAAGGTATAAAATCTAGAGCGACACTCCCTTAGCCAGTCGCCATGTGAGTTAAATGAATAAAGGGTGAAAGTTTCTAAAGAAACTGTGGTACTGCGTCGGTGGGGGTAACAAGGCAATTTGGTTATATCAACTAAGTTGAAAATGTAAATTGGCCACCGTAACGAGTTATAAAGCTGAAGTTTCGAGCGTTAGCCCTTCGCCATTCGCTCTGACGAAGGGCTAACGCTCGAAACGTCAGCTTTATAACTCGTTACGGTGGCAAATTTACATTTTCAACTTAGTTGATATAACCAAATTGCCATGTGAGTTAGTTAGGTATTGTGGTGATTTGATACCAGGAAATAAAATGCTCTATATTAATAATGACAGAACACATTTCTAAGGTACACTTTGTGTATCTACAACATACTAAATACAAAAGAGCAGTTAAGCTTGCCCTAATGAAATAAAAATACAGAAACCTGGCTAACTGCCCCATACAAGTCCCAGTCCTTTACTTTTGGCCAGGGGCTTGCTTCCCAATACGTTATTTCAATCTAACCATGTAAAATCCGTGTAAAAGAAAACAAAACCGCAAGATGAGTTTGTATAAAATAAAGATATGCTAAGTTAGACTATACAAGTGTTCGGCCTTGCTTCCTTTTGCTCATTTTCAAGATTGCAAAACCATCACCCAAATGGGACTTGTTGAATACTCATCTCATGGTCATATCTTCTAATATCGCTGTAGCTAGAGACTGTGGTTCCCTTGTTACTCCAACGAATGGTTCTTCCACTGGACACAAGAGCACTTATCCCAATAAAATAACATTTAGCTGCGATGATGGGTTTAACATGGCCGGTTCAAGAGTCAGATATTGCCAATCGATTGGAATCTGGAGTGGAAATCAAACCTTCTGCATTGGTAATTTTAGGTTTTTGCATAGACCTCATATCTATGATATTTATTTATGTAACTTTCCTCCTGCTTTTTGTTTTTTTCATCGTCATTTTCTGTATTATGGGTGCGTAAATAGAAATACACCCATTGCTAATCAGTAGACTTGTGAACACCATTAAACGCGTCAAACGCGCTAGGTAGGAACAGAGAAGGCGAGAGTTAGGATTTCTAAGGAATTTACTACAACGTAACGAAAGGGCTGAGAAGCGAACGTAAAACCCATCGAGTGTCGTTGTTTCCCATAGAAATAGGGGCCTGTAGAAATAAATTACTGCTTCCTTGCAAATCTCGATAGTTACCACTACTATTGATTGATGTAACAAAAAAAGGCATGGTTTCTTATGGCAACAACCAGAACCGTGAATGTTAAGTTCATTTATAACTGATGTTTCCATAAAAGCTACTGAAAGTTTAAGCAGCCCAAAGGTATGCTCTTTCTCCAAATTGGTAACGTAACTGATAATATGAGTCAATTTGGTAAATATAAAAAGGAGTGATAACCACATTCTGAAAATCGAAATTGTACTTGTATTTTAGTTAAGGACTGCGGCCCTCTCTCAGTTCCCATAAATGGTTCTTCCAGCGGTCGCAAAACAACTTTTCCAAATAGCATATCATTCGCTTGTGATCTTGGCTTTATTATGATTGGCTCACAAACAAGAAAATGTCAGTCAAATGGTAGATGGAGTGGCAACGAAACATCCTGTACAGGTAATTCATATATGTGTTGTATGAATGTAAACACGTCTTTATAAGATGTCCAGTGTTATCATCATGGAACTCATGTGAATAGAAATAGACTGATTTCATAAAAATATCGTCCAGTATGGAAAATATAGGTATGATTTAATAACTGTGCCAAACTGAAAAGGCTGATAGATAGATAATTAAATTTAAATACGACAAGAAAAAAAGCTAAAAGGAAATATTGTTTCTAAATATACTTGTGGGTTATTGACCAAGCGTAAGGCGAATGTGGTCAGATGTTGGCCAAGTTGTTTGATGTTTTGTTGTTTACGTATTTCTGAACAGAGACACGGTCAAAATCTCTAAATTCGTAAAAAAAAGACAGACGACGTCTAAAGGGAGTCATTTTCTTGTGGGACATAGCGAGGCCCGTCGAAGAAACCAGGAACATGGAACATCCCGTAACATTCGGAACATTCCGAAATATCCTGGAGCATCGAATAATTATAATAATTATGAGAAAAATATGTAAAGTTAAGAGATTTTCTGGGGTAAGGGAGGGGTAGGGAGCGTTGGGTATTCATTCAACTGACCGTAATGAGTGTAGGCTCCTCTTTTTTCCCGCCAATTGCGCCACGTAGCTTTACAGCACTCTATTTTTTAACACAAACATGGACGATTCGGACAATGAGTGGCAGGTAATTCATTCCGTTTGTTTTGTTCATGTTTTTTTATGCTGTTTGCCTCGCCTTCGAAGTTCTGATTTCTTCAACATATGAGGTGTTGGTCTGAGCATGTTAGTTTCTTGCGTGTTTTCGCGCTCTCCGCTAGGAACACCTGGCACTATGAACCACAAAGTGCAGACTCGGCCTTTCGGAAGCCCGAGTAACTAGCAAGTTATTATTAATATATCATCACAGATCTAGCAGTCCTAACTACTTTAGACAAGAAACTCAATGCCGATTAGTTTCCATTTCCATTTCATGTAGAAACTATTTGTTTATGGGAAATCCTGTCTACGCGAATCTTTAGATGAATGAAGAAATCACACACGTACCCATATTTTCCGGTCCGATTAAAGAGTTCGAACTACACCATTTTGGTTTTCCATGAAGAACGAAGTCTTGGAATAAGGGACAGTCCTCATCAGTTTAATCACGTGACTAAGTTGCGAGCCTTCACTCGTTGCAGTCATTAACATTTTTCTTGTTTTGCTATGTTTTTGTTTTTTCTTACATATTTTTAAAATAATTATTATAATTATTCGATGTTCTGGAATGTTCCGGGATGTTCTTAGCTTTATCAACGGCTTACAGCAATCAATACCGAGCGCGCAAGATACAAACTTGTTCAAACTTGCCCGCTTGAATAGCCAATCATAGTGCAGTATTTGGTTCATCTTGGGAGCTCGCGGAGCTGGCCATACAAAATGACTTATTACACTGAAAGACAAATAATATACCAAACAGCTCGTTAAACAATTTTTCTTTGCAAAATCGTAATAATCTCAACGATATTTCTTTTGTATAGTAGGCATTTACTGGTCAAGTTTAATGTCTTCATGACATTTGACTAATGGTTAGTTGGACGTTGTAGAATTGCATTAATGTAGGATTCTGTTTAAAAACATTAACACCGCTTTATTTCTTTATTTCTTTATTTCTTTATTTCTTTATTTATTTATTTATTTATCTCTTTGTTTATTTATTTATTCATCTATTTGTTTATTTATTTATTTATTTTTCATTTTAACAGCTGTTCAATGTGGCCCTCTCGTGATGCCAAGTAATGCTTCTTCTCACGGTGAACTCACCACATATCCAAACAAGGTATATTTCCAATGCGATGAAGGATTCGTTCTCAAAGGATCAGCCTTAAGAGTTTGTCTTGCAAACGGATCATGGAGTGGAAATGACACTGTTTGTAAAGGTGTGTCTAGTCCAGTTCTGGCTCTCTCTGTTTTACGTTACGGTATGCTCTCTACAGCTCTCTTAGAGCGTAGCGTGGCTTGACAGAGAGAGAGGGTCAGAACTGGACTAAGGTGTGTCTTACGTCAACATCGTCGCTATTATCATTAGTTTTACCATTTGTACAATAATTTCTAGTATCATGACCGACATCATCATCATCATCATCATCATCATCACAACTATCAGTCTATTCTCTAGCAGCACTTTTATCTCAGTGTAATAAAAACTGATAATGAGATCGGGAATGTTAACGGAAATTCACAGAGACCAAATACTCAAGGTTGATGTTTGTTCTATTTAATACTGCTTTAGGAACATTTTTGTACTACACAGGGCTGGACGGACGGACTTACTGACTACTGATTCAAATAAGTTAAATATATTAATGCATCTTATTGAACCACGAAGAAAATAGGAATTATCTCGGCATGCAATATCGGCGACATAACAGCAGTGTTTCCTTACAGCACTATATTACAATTTGGCAACGATTTTCAGTATCTATAAGCATTTATTGTAAAGAGCTATGTTAACATCGTGTTGTGATCAATTTAGCTGTTGACTGTGGTCGACTATCCGCCCCACTAAATGGGAGCTTACAAGGAGCTGCAACTACATTCCCAAATACACTTGAGTTTTCTTGTGATGAGGGCTTTATACTTGATGGATCTGCTATAAGGACGTGTCAAGCCAATGCGACATGGAGTGGAAAGGCAGCAATTTGCCGAGGTACAATGCGTAATTATGATATAGAATTTATCTGTTTTGACGCGTAATTATGATATACAATTTATCTGTTTTGAGATACCTCTTTGGTTATTTATTTTATTATATAAGGATGTGTAATGCTCAGTTTCTGTGCGATTTTATTTGTAGCTCAAGATTGCGGCCACCTTCCAGCTCCAATGAACGGCACTGTTACCAGAGGTCAAACAACGTATCCTAATAAACTGTCTTTTTCGTGTGATGAGGGCTTTGAGTTGGTTGGTTCTTTAGTCAGACAATGCGGAGCAGATGGAAATTGGACTGAACATCAACCTACGTGCAATGGTAAAGTAAAAAATGACAAGTTTAGTTTTACTCCCTTTATATTACCGGCATTAAACAAGCAACGTCACGGTGTTCGCTTGCATCTTAAAGAGTTTAGTCTAATTTTTGAACAAATGATAAGTGAAATTGTGACTTGGATGAAGTGAAAAGAAGTGTAGAAGTGGTCTCAACTCAAATACTCGGAAAAATATTTTCCGAGTTCCCCAACGGGAGTCGAACCCATGACCTTCCAGAATACCGGTTGGAAGCGTTCCAACCGGTACTACAGTTCTTTTCACTTTATCCAAGTCACAAATTCACTTATCATTTATTCACATTTATTATTTGGACATATTTGAGCCTTGTGTCACATATAAGAACCCGGTATATTACTTTGCTCGCCATGAGTCCCCTATAGCTCAGTGGTTAGAGCGTTCCAACCGGTATTCTGGAAGGTCATGGGTTCGACTCCCGTTGGGGAACTCGGGAAATCTTTTTCCGAGTATTTGAGTTGAGACCACTTCAGCATCTACACTCCTAATTTTTGAAGTCTGTCGTTTGTAATCCATGTTAATCTTACCCATTCATCCTTTTATAGTTGTGGTTTATTAATATCTCTTTGGTGTCTTTCTATCTTAGTAAAATGCTATTTTCAGGTTTCTTTTTAATTTAAAGACAATTTTGCTCGAGGTCGAAACAACTTAAAAAGCAGCGGGATGAGCTCCTTGAAGGAGAGTGCATTCGTCTTAAATTTGGTGTTTGTATTATTTTATTCCTTTATTATGTTATCATTTTATTATGTTATTATTTTATTATTGTGTCTTCAAGGATGCATAACATAGAAATCACGAGAGAAAATTTGGCAATTTTAAAGAACTTGGCTCATTTTTCTTCCGGTTTATTCTTATTTCAGCCACTGATTGCGGTCCTCTGCCTGAGCCCTTGAATGGTTCATCTACTGGTGACCTGACGGTATTCCCTAATAGCATCCAGTTTTCCTGTGACCCTGGATTTTTCCTGACTGGTTCTGGTAGGAGAGAATGTCAAGCAAATGGAACGTGGAGTGGCCAAGAGACCGCCTGCAACCGTTAGTAGCTACAAAATCAGGATACAAAGAGAAGTTATTAATGAGACAAATTCATACACATATGTCCGAATACACAGTGCAACATTTTACGCAACAAAGCTGCGCACATTTCCCTGTCTGAGCCTTATTAACTTAAGCCGTGCTTATAATTAATTTATAGTTTCACTGTATTTATTGGTAGTTAGATTGTATCGAAGCTATCTTTCTGTTACGAAATCATATCAGTCACAAATTGCTCTTCGTAACGTGGTGATTTCTGTCCAAAAGTGTTTCCCCTTTACAAATTGTACGGTGTCTTTTTGTTTGGACGGTCAGACGGGCGGATTGATAGAGAACACGGTTTGTTGTAAAAGCGCTTTGACGGTTTCCGGGTCATGCTGGCTTCGATTTCAGCAGTTTTTCCTAAACACAAAAACTTGATAATTTTCGATCCCTACTCTTTCACGACTAGTAGGATGACAAAAACTTGCTAAAGAAGGTACGAATACCAACTAATTCAAACAAGCTGATTTTCAACTTTATTACATCTATTTTGAAATCACTGGTTATTCTTGCAATCTGATTGGCTCTCAGCGGTACGATTTATTCCCAAATCGCACTATTTTTTCCTCTAAATTGCATCTTTTTCTCAGCCAATGAGAATGAGGTAGTAAAACAAAACAACCAATCAGATTTCAAGGTTTTTTTTAAACTAACCAATCACATTGGAGGAAAATGAAAGACAAAAAGGCTCTTGTTTGGCAAATTTGGCAACTTTTGTTGTTCTAGTAG
>Ga0126337_10001407_pt1 | contig 14514 bp, 7 predicted proteins | sample DipCmetagenome_FD_92527 | JGI IMG/M metagenome (GOLD analysis project Ga0126337, IMG submission 92527) | Coral microbial communities from La Bocana,Puerto Morelos, Mexico - Diploria C A metagenome | ecosystem: Host-associated > Invertebrates > Cnidaria > Coral | place: La Bocana,Puerto Morelos... | reverse complement strand
GTTGTACTGAATAGCCACAAAAGTTCTTTGTTTTTGTGTGATCTGGTGATGTGCGGTTTCTATTTCAATATGCCGTCGGGCTCGGACTGCGCGGTTGCCATTCCAACCATTCCAGTGTCTACATCGGAGTGAGTGAGTGAGTGAGTGACACATTTGCATATCGGAGTCCCCATAAAAACTTCGTTTCAACGCTTCACGTCTCCACTCGTTAAAAACTGTTTCGATATTTTATAACGTCAACATGAGCACAAAAAGCAAAACTGGCAGTGAATTTTTTTGTATTTCCTTCGGTGAAATTCTGAAAATTTGGTAGACTGTTAATAAATATTTTACTTTAGTCGGAGCTCATTTTCCAGGGAAATCTGTAAGACCAGTTTTTTGGCAGTGGTAAAAGACATAAATTTGAAAAAATCAAGAAAACTGCCTTTACAAACCCTACTTTTTTGTGTTTAAAATTTGTATCCCACTGAATGTGATGTGCTGTGAAAATTTTGGAAGATTTCACCGAAGGAAATTAAAGAAAATCACAAATAAAGACATAAAAACAGCAAAAACACATTGAATTGGGCATTTATAATTTAAGATAAAACCCAAAATTTTAACATAGATGATACTAAAACACTATTTAGTCATTGCTTATTACATTTGATAAGTTTGAGAGGACTGGGTGAAAACATGAATGCAAAAACAGCATTCAAAATATAACACTTGGGGGTGCAACGCCATAAATGATTACCCTATGGAGCCATCTTAAAACCATTTCTTACCTGGTGTCTTGTGGGAAGGGACTGGTCAAAATTCACTCTTTCATGACTGTCACTGTCATCACTCTCCTGAACAATTTCAGCTGACAGAAAAAGACAGAAACTTTAGAAGGGGGGAGGGGTAAAAGTTGTTGTTATCCACTTTATGTAGTCATAAAAAAAACTGGATTATTGCTTTTCTTCTTGTAGTTACCATTATTTTATTTTTTGTTGTTCATATTGTTTTAACGTTTTAATATTTATTTTTTTTAATCAATGGTAAATCACTAGCTCTTAGTGAAGTCGGCATCTTTACTACAGATTATATTAATCATACTCCATTCCTCTTGTCTGTTATATCGGTTCAAAAGCCAAATAGAGATGTGGATCAATCCTTTGACTTCCAGAAGTGATAGATATATAAATATACAGTTATTCACATGTAACTTAGAAAATGTATCTGAAGGTACTCCAATGAATGGAATACAGGTGTGAAAAATCGCACTTTTGGAGTAATATGCATGCTGAAAATCATGATTGAAATTTGCAGCCAACTAAACAATAATTCAGTTGCTTCCTTCAGCCATTTCCCTTACATAATGAAATTACCTGCAGAATCACTGGTATCTGATCCAGAATTGCCGGCAAGGTAAAGTTCCAGTTCACCATCGTAGCCATTTTGAACCTCTAGCTCTTCGTCCGAAGAGTCATCCGCCATGTTTGTTTTGGTTTTTAATCGACAGAAATGGTTTGTGGGAAGTATAGGCGGAAGTCGAACGTCATCCCTACGAATTGGCCAATCACAGAACGCTTCGTATCCTCAAGTTCCAAGATTCTTCCATCAAACTACACGTTCGCTTGGAAATTAATCTCAGTAGAACTGCCTTTGGTCTGTTTTTGAGCTTGGACATTGTTCATTCATCGATTGTTGGCTCGCTTACTTGAAATCTGAAGGACAATGAACTGCGAAAATCTTATTCTACTAGTTACGGCAGCATTCAGCATTCTTGTTATAGATTTGGCACTTGCCAAGGACTATTACAAAATCTTGGGAGTACCGAGAGATGCCAACGAAAGACAGATCAAAAAAGCGTTTAGAAAGCTCGCTGTAAAATATCATCCAGATAAAAATAAGGCAAAAGATGCAGAGGCAAAATTCCGCGAAATTGCTGAAGGTAGGTAGATATTGAAACGTCTATTTCACTCTTGAAGTTGTGTTTAATTTCCTTTCACCTTACCCTCTGGTAAGAGAGAGGAAAAAACAAAAATATTGAGTAAGCATTTACAGTTATAAGCTTAAGTAGCCGTGTGTTTCTTTCATACATGTACCCTTTCATCTTGAACTATTGAAAACGAGCAGTGATAAGGAGCTTACGAATTCAAATTATTTTACCATTCTGTTTTTTCAAAATCTGAACCGTGTCTTTTCCATGGAAATTGATCATGACGTTGATTTAATTTGGTGTCATGTTTCCTTTCTAGAATTTTTCGGTGAAACGAAATTCATTTCTCGGAAAGGATGCCTTTTAAAAGTTCCCCATGCGTTGAAACTCGTAAACCCTTTTAAGTTTTGTTTACATTACAGGGTGCTTGTGGATTGCATAACAATATTTTGTACATTTCTAATCTCGCTTGTCAATTCTGAGTGGATCGTCAGTTCGAGGTCATATTGCTCAACCTTGACCATGCCATTTTGTACCCTTAACAAACAAAAATAGTTTAAAACTAGCATGGTGTTGAGCCAAAGAACTACATTGTTTATAATTAATTTGGTCACTGCTGTCAGATTTGTCACTTTTTCAGTGTCCTTTTAGTGTATGTAATTTTTCTCAGTTACACTCTACATGTCCATTTGATGTTACAAACCCAAAATTTAGTACATTGTTCATAGTTAGGACTAGACATAAGAACAGTTGTTGCTACGTGAAATCTTCAGCTCAGGTGTTATTCATTTCTTTTGTAAACAAATCACACTCTATATTAGTTTTGAAAGAAGAAAAATATGTACATCCTTAAGCTGTGCAACATGTATTTAGAAATGAAGTCTTGCTGACTCAGTAGTGGAAAGCTGAAAATTATGTTGAAACTTCTGGGTTTTAGGCCCCTGTTTCGCTCTGGATGATCCAGTCCATGTACTATCTATACCTGTTGGTTATTTGAAGGGGCTCAATACAGTTGGGATCAGCTAATTCAAACTCAGTTATTTTGAATTCCCATCATTTTGAATTTGTATTCGTCCTTGAGTCATTATGTTACTATTTACTGTTTCATGGATCATTAATAATTAGGGTTAGAAGACAGAGGAATTTGAGAGTCAAACTAGGTTAAAAATCATTTTAATTTGAATTTTAATTTGACCTGCAACATATATATATATTGAAAATTATTACTCCCTATACTTTCAGCATATGAAGTATTATCAGATGAGAACAAGAGGCGTCAGTATGATCAGTTTGGTTCTGAAGGGATGAATGATAATGGCTTTAACTTCCATCAAGGTGGTGGATTTAAAAGCTTTGATGACTTGTTTAAAGATTTTGACTTTGGTTTTGGAAGTGGACAAGGAAATGGTTTTAAGTTTTCATTTGGAGGTGGCTTTGATGATTTCTTTGGTGATGATGATGAGGATGAAGAGGAGGATGACTTTTTTGGCGGATTTAAATTTGGCAGTTTTGGAGACTCATTCTTTGGTGAGGACAACTTCCACAATAGCAGACACAGGGATGATTTATATGAAAGTGACAGAGGAGACAGGGTTCACAGAAATGTCAGACATGAAGAATTTCGGCAAACAAGTAAGTTTGAAAAAAGAAAAAAAAAACAAATTGGATAATAATTAACAGTTGTGCAACATGGGTAAAGCAATACAGGTCATTAACTTAAAAACATTTGTTACACTTAAGATATTTATTTTGATTGTGATACATGTAGATTTGTAAATGAAAACGCGAAGTCCTGGTGAGAGTCTATGCTTTGGATTTAAACATTATAGTGCCCATAATGTCAAAAAATTTCATCTAATTCTGCACTTCTGCGAAAAAATTTTTCAATTTGGATAAAATGCGATTTTTTTATTAATAGTGTTTTGAAAACACTCAAATTTGCCGCCATTTTGGTCCACCATTCGCACCAGTCTTCCTCGGTTGGAAGTGAGTCGTGATGTGGCCTCTTTACTTAACATGTGGAAGCACAGTGTCTTGATGGTTAGTGCACTGGAGTCTGGATTGACTGGTCCAGGTTTAGGTCCTAGCTGGGGTGTTGTGTTCCTGGGAAAGACACTTAACTCTCACAGTGCCTCTCTCCACCCAGGTGTATAAATTGGGAGAAGAGAAATACTCCTAGGATAAAGTCCAGCTGTACATGTATGGGCTAGTGGCCTGCTCCAGACTTAACTTTACTAAATATACCCCATAGCTACTGGAAAATATAATTCTTTACTATGGATTGAGATGCTCATTATTAATCAATTTGTCTTTTGACTTTTAGGAGGCAGAAGTTGCCGAACTGTCACAAGGAAAGTGGGAAATATGGTTACAACATTTACAGATTGTTCATAGGAGTATTTTTTAAGTATTTAGTAACTATTTGGGTTGCCCCAGAGTTAAATTTAAAGGCATCTTAGATTTATCATGATCAAATAATATTGGATTGGTCAGTGTTATTGCTAGTTGAGATAACTTGATATACATTGCTGTTCCTGCATTACATTGGACAACTTTAAATGAAATATTTCGAAGTTCTGTTGCTATTCTGATTAATTTAAAATTAATCTCACCTTAAATTCACCTATAGCACAGTCAATTTAATTTGTTGGAACAAGAAACATTACTTGATCAAGTGTTACATGTATGGTAAATTAAACTACATTCACGATACCCTTTTTTTGATTTGTCTTATCCTTTTTGTGAAAATGAGTGAAATTTAAATTTTAATGCAAATCAAACTCATTTTCACACGATAGGAACTCTTTTGTGCAACAGCTAGTTTTGAAACAGAGATGAATGGCAATTCGGAAAACAGAAAAACAGAAATTTCTCACTAGATAAAAGTCATTCACTCATTGAACTAGTGGGGTTGGAATGTTTTTGCTTTACACAGAAGACAATGCTGATTGAAGTAACTACAAAGGATTACTTCTGCCTCAAAATACTTGAATTTTACCTTGTATATTCACGGTTTGATGCAGTTGTCAACAATGTGTTAAAGTTTTATGAAATGGAAGCCTGCATAATATTTCCAAGAACTTCAAACTGTTGCAGTCTAACAAGTAAAACTATTTGCATGGATGAGGGGTAGTTTGGATTATGTTAAAGATTGGTGTTAAGTGAACTGCTGGCAGTTACAAACAAATTATCTTCACTCTAGGACTGTAGGATAAGAAATATTTTTGTAAGGATAAGTGAACACTTGTATCTACTGACTCTCAACTAACTTTAGCACCCAATGAGGGGTAATCTTAAATTATTCCTGTTTGTTTTGTTCTATGAATGGGAAAAATGTATCCTTAGTATCTAGTGTGTATGCACAAAATAGCATTATATTTACCACTTAATTGTAAAGTACTAGTTTGTACATACTTGTACATGGAATAAAAGATTTTCTTTCATATATTGTTGTTTTAATTAGATTTGTACATGACATCCCAAACCAATAACATATGTTAAATATATTGGGATTATCATGACTTATAAATGTCAAGAAATACATAAATAACTTGCCATGTGTTTCAAACATATTTCTCCACTCAAGAAAATAGCCCAAAGAAAAATTATATTGATTGGGTTAAAATTGTGTTTCTATATAACAACTAGATTCGAAAACACAGAGAAGCAGCGGCCAATTTGTTAAGAAGTGCACGTACACTGCTTTTCTTCTCAATATCTACAACAGAATAGTGACTAGCATAGCCAATTGTAGAATGTCATTTGCAATAGAATGCTAGTAGATTTATATTAAACTCTACAGAAATACAGATCTACCATGGGCAAAGAAATTTACATTTTGAAGATCAAGGTTAACAATTTGTTTCTTTTTTTTGTTGAAGAATTTTCAAAGAAAAAAAAACCCAGAAACCATGTTCTCCATGTTTGTAGCAAGTTTTAGTGAAAATCTACAAGAGTTCTATCATGAATGCCATTCTCTGATTGGCCAAGCTACTAACTACCTATTCTGTTGTAGAAAGTGAGAGCAAGTGCGGTGACCTATATTTTTTTCTGTTGTTTTGAATTGAGTAATAAATTTCTCTATGTAAAATAAATATGGCCCAGTTCTCAGTGTAGAACAAGAAACAATCGTGGGAAACATGAATTAAGCAAACAATCGCGACTTAATCGGGTGCTATTATAAGAATTTACTGGGTACAAACAAGGTGCTGTTGCTCCTAAACGAACATGGGTGTCTTCACTTTTATTTCAAAATTTAAGTTCCTACAATAAAAACAATCAATAGGCAAAGTTTGACAAAAATCTCAGTGCAGGTTCTATTTCAGTGGAATGCCCTTAATAGAAACAGTCAGAAATGCTCGCCTGTTAGCTTGTGTTCCCATAGTATTTCTCATTCTCCCAAGCTTAATTTTTACATTTGCATTTTATATTTTTGATGCTTGGTTTTGCCCCCAGTGGAATGGCCAACAAAATTTCGAAAGAATTACCCCTCTGCACATATCTTTGGTAAGTTCCTCCCAACAAACAGGAAAGGCTTCTGTGAAAATGTATGAAGGGTGATGAACACATCAACCTATCTTTGGTGTGTCATTACAGTAGATATTTGACCATACATGAGTACTTTTGTTTTAATACGCTCCTACTGTTGTAATAGAAACTATACCCAAGTTTTAACCAGAAGGGAAATCTGCACCCAGTTTCAGACCCAAATGGCAACATTTATGGCCCATGTTTATACCACAACAGCTTATCAACTATACCACTTGGTGCAAGACCTATAGCTGGTGGAGGGGAGTACCTCCTGGAGTGAGTCATTTGTGAGAGCTTCAACAAATAACCCATTATTGATGACATAGAATTTCTCCCTTTAGAGCTAAAAACTACTTTATTGTGCACCATTCAACAAACCCTGTAGAATGTAACAGTTGTTCAATTATGGAAGACATTGTTGGTTGTGACAGGTTTGTGACATGCTGCAGACTAGCACAATTCCCGCAAGTCCAAAATAGACCAAAATATTACAAAATGAGAAAATAATGCAAAGTTTTATCCTGCAAATACAGCTGCATCACATTGTGCAGTGAGGCAGCTGAATTGATTTCACTGATTTGCACAGGTTGTTAGTTCCAATGGTATATAGCACCATGTGGGCATATTATTTAGAACAAAACTGACCTGCAATCAAAAACAGAAGCCTGATCGCAGGTTTGACCAGAAGTCAAAGTACAGTTTTGGGAAGTTAAAAGTGTGAAATGAAGGTACTTCAGCAATAAAAACAACTAAATTTACATTATCATAAGTATTTATTGAAGTCTACAAAACCATGGATCCAGCTAAATATGTTATGTACAACATTCTCATAGCCTCCTCTACTTGCAAAAACCACAGTAAGGTGGTGATACGACAAAAGCTTTTTGACTGAGAGCTTGTGGGAACCTTTGCATTTGGCCATGTGGTCACGTGTTAATGAACATTCAACAGCTCTACTGTAAGTTGTTTGTTGTTAACTTGGCAATGATCTTTTGCTTGCTTCATCCAGCTCTTCCAAATTTGGTAACCAGAATGCCTACAATAACAAACGAATTGTCAGTCACAAAAGAGTGGGTTTTCACATGGAGGCAATGCATTTTTCTTCAGTCTTCAATTAAGAATGAACAAACAGGAGTTCTGTTTTATGTTTACTGTATGGCTGTCTTGTTGAGTTTACATTATCAAAAAGAAGATTTCAGCCTAAACATTGCACTGTCTGCACTTGACTCAAAGTGACAAAAACCACCAGAGCACATCCTTGCCTAAACAGCTCATCTGTGTGGGATACTAGTCTACTGCAGATTGACCCCTCCCCCCATTAATAATGGTTTTCTGCTACCATCTATTTGTTATAGTCTCCTTTGCAGCCATTAATTAGGTTGTTATGCATAAATGGCCGTATAAATGCAAACCATGTATGATTTCTCTCAATATAAAGTTGGAGCCAGTCATCCCAAACTTCACTGAGTACACACTACACCAGTCATTGCCCTAGCACCTGCAATGTCAAACTGGTCTTAACATGTCACCTTTTGAAGTTGATATAGTCACCAGGCATTGAAAACGTTTTACTCAAAAAGTGTCTGATACAAAAACCAAATTCAAAAAACAAACATTTGTCTACTACAGGCATCCAAGTTTATAGAAGTAATCAAGCAACATTTTACGGACAGTAAATGTTACTATTTTGGTGAAAAGTGTCTTAGTCACTGCAGGTGCAAGTGGCCATAATTTTGAGGAGAGAAGCCTTGCATGATGACCAAAATAACAGCAGCGAAGTTCGAGACTAATATCAACGAATATCAATGAACAAGTTTCTGTTGATTTTGCCTTTTCCTTGTCTCCTATTTCTTATATTTTAATTTGAAACAAAGGAAAACTTTCTTTAACTTGAACTTACCATATTAGTACAAGCACTAGCCAACATCATGTACTTAGGATTAAACCCAACACACTGAATAGGTCCAGGATGATTTCCCTCTAGCACAGTCAGCTTCTGACCGCTGTCCGAACCCCACACATGAACACGCCCATCTTGAGAGCCTTTTAAAAGAAAGGTTTATATTCTCAGTATCTGGAATTAAGTTACCCTTGGTGTCTTAGATACTTTTAATTTACTTACTTAATGCTACACACAAGGTGACTGATCTGTATCAAAATGAAAAGTAATTTTATGAAGAAACAAACCCCAGTACTACAAAGTTTGCAGTAGAAATGTAAAGAAGATATAATATTCTTAAAGGGCTGTAAATGAATGTCAAATGTTAATCTTGAAAAATGTACAGTTTAAAAAAATGTATGTAGTCTACAGTCAAGTATTTACCTGAGATGACATACTGAGCATCAGGAGTGAAACAAACTTCAACTGGAGTAGATCTTGTCACAGAATGACCCTACCAAATGCAAAAATAGATATTTAACAGACACACTTGACACACATACCTGCTTCAGTAAGTAAACATTACGGTACTGCTACAGCACTGACACACCTATCAGTTGGCAAACTGCCTCTCAACTTCTCACTGAATGTAGCAACTGATTGTTATACTATTACTGGAACAAATGGGCCACAACAATTTTAAGTCAAACCCTAGTTTTCTGGACTTCTAATTCATCTAGAGAATCCCCTGTGTTTGTGGCAGTGACCTATTATATTGTGATTCCTTTGCATTACTTTCTCATTTTCAACCAACACATCCAAGGCTCAGGGCTGTCACAAAGTTTTAAAGTAGGCATCTTTATTGTTGGAGTATATGGCTGGCACTGCAAAATTTATACTTACTGTAAATGTATGAAGCTGTGTTCCCTGAAACGCATCAATCAAATGAATGACTCCTCCATTTGTAGCCAACAAGATCATTTTACCATCTGAACTGAACTTCACACTTGTCCACTCAATGTTGGGATCATTTTGAATGTGAAATGTGGAAAATGGGCCCTAAGAGAATCAATATTTTCAGTAAAAAATAAATTAGAACAAAACTTTATTGTCAGCTGTACTTTACATTCCCTTCAATGTCAGTTCCATGAACTTGTTCTCTGGATGTTCTATTTTTCACAGTTTCATATGTATATTTTATGGTTAAATTTTAACTTTTTGCTAAAATTTTGTCAAACCAGTTTAGAAAACGTATTAGATAACCAATATGTAAATGTTACAATTGATGGTGTGCCTGCTGGTGTGCAGTAGAAGACATGAAGGCAAAATACAAAGTCAAAGATTGGGTGTTTGATTCTAGGTGAGAAATAATAAATAAAAATAATAAAAGTCTTGTCATATTGTAAGAGAAGTAAAAAAATGTTAGGGGGGAGTAGAAATGGGATTCTGGTGGGGGGCAGGTACCAAAAGGTGAAAAAATAACTGTTTTGACAAATTTAAAGCATTTACTAGGTCTAGTAGAAGAAGAAATTGAACCACAACATACACAGATACACCCCTACCTACATGTATGTCTTACCACAGAGAATGAAGAGAGAACAAAGGATACAGCCAAGAATGTTTCAGTGACTACACTGATACTGATTGTAAAATCAAGATTTCCAGCCTCCACATTCAAACATGTAGTAAAATAAGTACCGGTAAAATTATTAATACTTGTTGTAAGAGTTTTCCTGAATGTACATGTGTAATCACCTTGTCAAATGACCTCAAATCATATAGCTTCACCATTTCAGAGTCCACACCAGCTGCAAATATAAGACCTTCAGGATCAAAAGCCGCAACAGGTCTCCCATTCACATGCATCAATCCCTTGATAAAACAAGCAAAAGTAAATCAGCGTGTGTTTTTTAATAGATCTCGATTAACAAAAATGAACATTACTCTACCTGTCTCTCGCATTGAATGAATTAAAGATAACTAGTGCATAGACCTACATGTAAACGACAATGTTGACAACAAACCCAACTAACAAACCAACCTAACCAATGCAGAGCCTTGATGCCTAAAAAATAAGACTCGGAAACTGAGAGAAGACAAGGAAATCACCCTATGATCAATCTCAATCTCTCAAGGCCACAGCTATTCTTTACCCAAGTTTGAACAGGAACCTCATTTCGATCAAGGCTTTTCAAAACAAAGTCTCAGGTTTAAACTTATAGCCACTCATAAATTAGTGCATTTCTATAATGTTGTTTGTTGAGCTATCAAGTCTGTACCTGACAGTTTGGGGATCTTAAGTCCCATAACCTTAGAGTCCTGTCCAATGATCCCGATACAAAAGTATCATCCATAGGTGACATGTGAAGAGTCATCACTCTGCAAAAAATGTAAAGCTTATGTAAGAAGTGCACGATGATGATCTCTTGAAATTACCTGACAATATATGCCAATGCACTACATGGCCATTTAAATTAGGATTTTTAATTGATTTTATGTTACTAGTTGTTCTTTCTGCTGTCACTTATAAAGTCCAACCTCTATCACTTGAACCTCATTTAATATAAACCCTATGTATTTCATTGTTTCTAATTTTCCAGACTTCTGACTACCACAAAGTCTGGTTAGGTCTAATATAAACTTAATGTATATGTTGTAGTTAAAAATTAAATTCAATTAAAAATTAAATTCCTTTGTCTCTTAACCCTTATTAGGGTTAGAAGACAAAGGAAACCAAAAATCAAACTAGGTTAAAATTATTTTTACCTGAATCTAATTGTTTACTACAACATATATTGTCAGGAAAAAATCTCAATTCAAAACCTTACCTCTTTGTGTGACCAGTAAAATATCTGAGGTACTTGTTGTCATGTAGAGATAGATATCGGATGGTGTCTGTTGCATAGAGAGGAAAGTTTGCACTAAATTATTAGAAAAAAAACTTTGTATGATTTTAAAGGGGTTCTCTCCAAAATAAGCACAAATAATTCTATAGGCAAAATTTTTAAGTACAACATATATTTCTATCTAGAATCTACAGAATTCTCCAAGTACTTCTACCTACCGGTATATGATATCATGGAGTCTTTGAGGATCTCACAAAAGTAATATACAGGGAAATAGGAAAAGGATCTTATTACAGGGATCCTATAACTATTTCTAGGACCTTGTCTTTGATTTTATCCCTGAGAGATTCCACAGGGTGCCTAAAGGATTCCACCATTTGCTTTCATGAAATATCCATGAAGAAAACAACGACACTCACTTTAGTTTGTTGTGAGGAGGAGTGGATGGAAGTAAGGGGGAAATCAAACCTTTTGAGAAAGGGGCATGGATATTTTCTACGACAATGTAAAAATTGAATAATAAATCCCTAATCTTAACTTTTAATAAATAGCAGTTGTTGATCTATAATCCGAACGAAGGCTTCAAATAGGTAGAGTTCAAAATCCACGCTAAAATTCAAAGCTAATCCCTGATCTGCTATATTTTCAAAATCCACGATCCGTTCTATTTATTGCCAAAGTCTGTAATCCAAGAGCTTTTTTAAACCAAATCTGCTGATCTACAAACCTACTCACCCCAGGTTAAGACAGTTGAAAAAGCATTTGCATAATAATGTTGCATGTTTGTACCTTGCATAAGGAATTTTGTCAGCAGAGAAAATGGTTGAAAAAGTGATGATATTGAGAAATATCAACCATATCAACCAAAACCATTTGTGGTTGAAATGGTGGTTCATCCCAGTAGAACACAATCTTAGAGTAGGATTATTTCTTCTTGCTTATTGATTACATGTATTTCCTATTTCATATTTGTAATCAGGGGGGGTTGGGTATGACTTGGGGAGGGGGGTTATACCAAAAAAAAAGGTATCCAAATTTGGACCCTGTTTGAAAATGAATTGACATTCCAAATGATATCCTTTTCTAGAAATAAGTAAATTTTAATACTCTGTTCTATAAATTTGGTAAAATAAAATAACCCACTGTTTTGAAAAGTTATTTTTTTTTAATTTGGTTGAAATGTACATCTAAATATGACAATGCTGCTTCTACACAAATCCGCAACCTTATTACTTCAATTTCAAATGGAAGAGAAAGCAGTGATCGGCAATTTCTCTATTTATATCACACAACAACTACCTGACAATAGCATGCTGCACACAACACAGTTTGACTTGTTCGTTATGCCATTGTCTCATGCAAGTTCTCCATGAATAATTTCAAATGGCTGCTGATAATTTAATGAGCTTTTGTACGTTTTAGATATTATACCACGTTCTAGGAAATGTCTCGAAAATGGCTACTCCGTTCTAGATCAGGAGTCCTAAAATCAAGACCGTGTGGCACGTATCTGTACAAATATTGCAGGGTAGTACCACCCGCATTGTTATCGACACCACCTATAGCTCCTCAGAGCAAGGTGATGTTATGCATTTCTGCTACGTTTTTATGGCTTACCATCGATTTTTGTCGATGTATGAATCACTGTGTTTGCTGCATGTGTATACTGGATTTGAGCGACGCCATACTTCTTGCTGTAAAGGGTTCTTTTTGGTCTGTAAAATTGACAAAAGAGTTAAGAAAAACAAGATCAGCATATGCTTTTTGGAGAACTATAAACGGAGAACTATAACCGTTCTCAAAGGTTTAATGTAAGTTTACTTAAGTTATATAAGCTTACTATGAAGCTGTTGGTGTTTTCTAACTTACTTTCCCTCCTGGCAGTCATAAATTACAATTGAATCATCATCACTGCTTGTGATAAGAGTCTCTCCATTTGGTGAGAAGTTTATGTGATTAATCCGATCACTGTTTTCTCGAAATACTTTCGCCACTCGAAAACTTCGAATGGTACTGTCGACAAGTTTCATTCTGTCAGGGGAAAAAAAAGGCCGCCATTTGCATTGAACTCTGGGATCTTTACGTGATGATTACATGACGTTCATAACAACTGACTCTCGTTCCCAGGGTCTCTCTTCTTCCCACCCCCTGGAGCGATGCACGAGGTGTTCCACGTGACATAAATTTCACCCTGGAGGTGAAACAGCTGTGACAAGCTTGCGATCAGCTGGGAGGGTCCCGAGTTGGAAGCCTTTTATTTTCCTTTTGAGAAAAACTGTGGCTTTGGAATTATTGAAATTGTAACTCTCGCAAATAAGTAAGTATTTACGTGTTTTTCTCTTTAACTAAGTGAACGCATTGCTCCGTTACAGGCTAATTTGCTATTGCTGATGATCTGAAATGTTCCACTCGCCATTACAGTCCACATACTGTTTAATTTATTTGAACCACATTTGTGTGTTCTCTTTTTCTGTGCCTAAGGTAAAGTTCTGTTGAGTCTCACTTACCGAAACGTGATGTTTTAACGCGAAATGGTCGAATTAAACTTCAGTCAAGCTTTGATATGAGGGTAGCTCGCGACTAAAGGGGAGTTGTTTTCATCTGCAGAATACCCGGCCACTCGAACTTGTATCCCTTAAAAGCCTGGCTACGTGGCCATGCAGTTTTTGTACATACTTTCTTTTTTCACGATTTTAGAACGAGAAATTGACGCTACGCTACTTAAGTGATTATGGCTACTCGGCTAGGCGTTTTTGGATGTTATCACGTTGTACGATAAAGGAAGATCTGTATTCTGTTTACATGTTTTGTATTTCAGAGGGATAGAATGAGGGGAAGTGAAATACTATATAGTTATAATGCTTACCTCAACAAATGTTTTTATTTGTGATTTCGCCCAAGTAACATAATCAATGACACTGAGCAGTGTTGATCTTTCAATCTTGTTTGCTGGTGGTGTGGGTTGTCTTTGCCGGAGAAGTTGAGAAGCTACATGGTTGAAGATATGGAGTGTGGCAGGGCAAGATTTCCGTATAACCCCATACATTTATTATGCATGCAGCTTTTTGTTTTACAAAACAATAGCGGGAACAGTGGAGCTCCTTTGAGACTTATTTGCTGTGAATAACTTTAAATTTAGGCAATTTCTTCGAATTTTAGGACTAAAATACGGAAAAACGTAACGATTTCTTCAAGACTGAAATTACGGAAAGCAGAAACTAAAAATAATTTGGGGCGAATTTACTGTATTTTTAAATTGAGCGCAGACGAAAACTGCGTCAAATAATAGCGATTTCAGTCTATGCGCTAGTTTAAAAATGCTTGAAAAATAGTTCAGTATTTTAGGCCTAAGC
>Ga0126337_10001406_pt1 | contig 14521 bp, 9 predicted proteins | sample DipCmetagenome_FD_92527 | JGI IMG/M metagenome (GOLD analysis project Ga0126337, IMG submission 92527) | Coral microbial communities from La Bocana,Puerto Morelos, Mexico - Diploria C A metagenome | ecosystem: Host-associated > Invertebrates > Cnidaria > Coral | place: La Bocana,Puerto Morelos... | reverse complement strand
CAAGCCACACTTTTGCCAACAGATTACGTCAAACGACATTATTATTGTAGTTTCTCGTTGTATTTACAGAAAAAACTGCAAGTGGTTGCTCCAATTGCAAAGTCATCTATAGTAAGCCCTTACTTAATTTAAGTGTTATTAGGAAGAGTGATCATTGTTTCAGCAACTTCTGCGTTCCATTGAACTAAAAAGCGTAGAAGAAATGCGTGCTGCTATTGCATAATCAAGCTTTGCTAAAGACATTTTAAGCCGACTTAATGAATTCAATGCCTATTATATCTTAAGTCATCGAAATTCTAAAATAAAATTAAATTGACAGAAGTTAGAACTTTAAAGCTTTCCGTGTTACAAACGTGTAACTGTACATAACTGACGGTCTATAGATTAGTTTGTGCGTGTAAGAACGTAGTGTTTTGTTAGATAAAGAAGTAATTTTTGTTTGTTAAATAGGTTAAGATTTGATTATTCGTTAACTGTTTTTATTTAGCCGGTTTGTGCAAGACTAAAATATCCCAAGGTTCTAAAAGTAACGACAAATCGATAGGGTTGTCGGTAAATTCAGTGGAGACTTCTTTTCTGAAAAGGCTGCTAAATCCTTAAAAAAAACGACGTTTCGAACTTACTGGTGTGTGACAACCAGCCAAACTTTGAGCTGCATACTAGATGTAAATTTCTGGAGTCCACAACAAGATACAAAACACTCGCCCAAATTTAGAGTAAACTACAACCGTAACTACACAAGGTACATGGTATAACATACCGTTCGATGCAGCCAGGATTGCCGCGAACAAGCTCATGAGGAATATAACTTCCATGGCTGTTAACGTCAATGCTTGCGCGAGCAGCGTGCTCTCAACTGAACTAGAAACGTTTTCACTGCGAAAATGCGGCAACTCTCTCTATATATGGCATACTAAGTCACGTCTTGACGTATCCTGTTTTTCCAGCTGTCATGGTTTGACAGCTCAGTCAGTGACGTACATCAAAAGGAAAACGAAAAGATATGATGTTGCGTTGCTCGATTGTTTGTGTAAAAGTGAGGGCATAATTACTATTTTGAGCCGCTTCGACATTAGAAACGCACGTTTAGTTTTTGTTACTTGATTGCGATTTACCATGTGTGGTGGATTCAGTTTCGTGATACATTACTAGCTTTGTCATTTGATAAAATGATATCCATGCACTTTGAAATGAAGTCACAAAAAGGTCAAGAACTTGGCCAGTAGGAAAAATTTATAATATATAATAACACGTTTATCACGTCTGAACGAATTCCCATGTGAAAAGAAACGATCGTTGACCAAAATCGTGGTATTATTAAAAAAAAAAGAACTTTTCCAGACAGATGCCTAATCGTCAGATCACTGTCGGAAGCTGGAATCAGACCACATTAATCAATTAGAAATCATTTTCAAGCACTCATAGCTGGTCATGGCGCTTTGAAACTGCATTAAAATAAGTTGTTATTAGAGGGTTTGAAACAATTCTGGTAGAAGTCATATTTACTCTGTCGGTAAAGATGTTGTATGATTTGATGTAATTAAATTCCCTTTACAGACCACCTGTACGTGCAGCGCGCTCCTCTTGCCAAGTGGATATGCCTCATCTCACTCACCGGCTTTCCCCTCTACTTCCTTCCTTTAACACGTTTATTCCGAGAAAAATTAACGAAATGAAACATTTAGAACACCATTTAAGTCTGATTTAACAAATATACGGATAGCGGAGAGCCCCTGGTTATGCTGTATGTACAGTGTGTAGTGCTATAACATTTTTTGCGGATGGTTTGTGTCTTCGGGCGGGCTATCAAGGAGGGCGCATTATTCCATTTGTTCAGACAGTCGTCTCACAGTGGATAATCAGACATTTTTAGTAGTATTAGTAAGGAAATGCCCGTTAGATACCTAATTATACGAATTCTACGCCAATTAGATTTCGATTAAACAATTTCTGGAACCACTTCGCGTTTCATCAAGAGATTTAAAATGTGAACGAGAAGGACCTTTGCCTGCGTCAAATGATAGGACTTACGAAAACGTAAACGCCGAAAAATGGAAACGGTAAGTTTAGTTTCTGATGAGACTTATAGTTATGCCATAATATAATCACATTTGTAGGCCAAGACACACAAACGTCCATTGGATTAAAGTAACAGGCCTGTTTTGCAGTTATCTGCGGTGGCATACAATGCTACCGATGAGGAAATGGGATTAACACTGACTTATTGCCCGTTAAATCCACGTCTTATCCTTATCCGTAATGAGCTTTCAGCCTCGAAAGTTATTTCTGTCAACTGATGGTAGGATACGTAAACACAGAAAAAATGCAATCATATTTACAGAGAAAATTCTCTCTTCTAACCTCAAACGCAATATTATAGCTGAAACGGGTTAACTAGCCACTCTTACCTACTTAAAATGTCATCGGGGTTAGAGGTTCCGTAATCAGTGATTCCAATCAGCGCAGTGTATGGTTGAGCATGCCTTTGAGCAAAAAACTTTTGATGGGGCTTATTGCTCAATCAGCAGTTACGAAATGCTTATTGGTAATTAACAGGGCGCAAAATGAATTTTCCTGATGAAAATGAGTGATTTCTAGGTCTGACGGAGCTACTTTCAATGATTTTACTCCACCTTAGTTTTAAGAGGGACGCGCTTTGAACCGTAAACAAAAGTACCCACCGTGCTCTGCAGGCATAATATATTAAACCCTTTAAAGCTTTGAAAGGAACACCGCGTTACTTCCAGTCTTTACAGTCTTCATGGTTTTCAAAGACCGAACTCTCTTGAGTACTGGCTTATTGTTTCGCTTTTCATTGAAGAACACGATCTTAACAAGTATTATTAACCTCCAGAACCTCCATTTTTTTCGTAATATCGCAAGTGTACTTTACGTTTTCCGTTGTATAGATTCTGACACTGCTCTGATCTGACGCGTAAAGATGATTGACTTTATAGCTACTGCTATATCGAAGCCAGTATTAAATAGAAGCCTAGAATAACGATAATGCGGTACCGTATTTATATTCGTAAGTCGAAGAACATTCTCGCTTGTGCAGCGATTATCATGCAAGTTATATTTACAAATTGTCTTTCATAAAGGCTTCACATTCTGTTGACACATGAAGCGATGTATACACTTATAATTTTTGTATGCAAATTACTCCATGCCAATGACTCACAGATGGTTGCGTTGGAGCAACGCTTTTTGCATTCGTAATTTGAGCAAAATACGTGCTGTGGTCGATCACGTTGCTGAACTCCACGAGATAAATTCGGTTCGTCTTTGTTTTTATCTATTTCGCAATTAAGAAACCGAACCTTACGTCTCTTAAAACCTAATTTCGTCGACTATTTACGTCTACACCATATAGATGTGATATTTCAAAGGAGCAGTATTATACCCAGACAAAAGTACATAAAGATAGCACGGACATACCTGTACAAGTTGCTAAGACAGAAGCGAAGAGAAACGACGCACAAAGGATCTTCATCAGTGAATAATTCGTTGAGCTATAGAGTGAAAGATGCGACACGTTTTCACGGGTTTTCTTTACCATTTCTACACCGGCAACTCCAATCTTTGGAGTGGATCCAATTCTATTGTTATTGATTAACAACATGTGACCGGATATATACGGGGGTACTCCAGTGGATATTGCAATGTTTTGAGTTAGATGTATCTGATAAGACCCCAGCCCTACTTCTAGCACTTCTAATTCTCATCGCAGATACTTAACAAGATATATATTTCAATATCCAACCTTTTTCACATATAATGTCTAGTTATGACCTGTAAATCGCGTGAATGTAAAAATAGTTGGAAGAAAGATTAAGGGGAATTAAGTCAGTTCATTACTCAAAGAGCTTCCGTTGCGGACCTGTAGAAGTTGAATGCTCTACCCCTGTCCTACTTGATTACACGCGCACCCCACCCCCCCTCGTCGCCACATCCCTCCATCAGTGATCTGATCTGTGAAATGATTCATGACAGTGTGTAGGTTCTATTGACATGTAACAACCTGTAAGCATTTCTTGGGTAATCATGTTCCTGCAAGGCAGCTGTGAGGTGTCCGATTTGATTACTGTTTAATACACGCGATTACTCCCACTCCTTAACTCCGAAAAGAGTGTTGTTCTCATTGTACATGAAATAACGTTTAAAGGCATTCCATTGTACAATTTAGATGGCGTTATAAAGCTTATTAACACCTTCTATATATATATATATATCGCAAATGAATGCTCGGCATAGTGTGTAGAAACAAGTGACTGGCTTCTGACTCTGTGTTCTGCTCTAAGAATAGATTTTATGATTTTATGTCAGTCAGAAATTTTCTTGGAGAACTGCCGGCATTTAATCAATTAGTAAAGAAGCACTACACAAGCTAATTCCCAAAAAAATGTTGAAAACTAGAACTAACGCGTCAAACAGACAACGTTCGGTCTCCACAGATAGCATCTTTGGCACTTCGTGACCTTCTATCAGTCAGGTATCCACGAGTTGTCTAGTAATGCAAGTTATATTTGCTTGCGCTAGGGACTTAACCCAAGCACTCAACAAGCACGCTCATAGATGTTAAATAGACAAAATCTAAGCCACAATCTGAAACAGATCCCCAGGCGAATAACCGTTTTCAAGCTCGAAGGTAAAACGCTGATACTATTCAAACAGAACTTGGGGCCAAAGGCAGGAATAGGCACTTACCTGAAAAAACAACGAGCTTAACGCCAAGCACGAGATGACACCTCAACTGGACAACGGACGAGAAAGAGCAACAACGAGAAGACTTCGACCTCAGGTCTAAGTCTCCTCGTTTTATACTCTGAGCAAGCATGTGTACAGCCATACGTCAGTAGCCGCGCCTCCTATCAGAAATAACAAGGACGACACTAGGGATTTCCATTTTGTATTTGCTGAATAGGTGCAGCAGTTTTGGGGCTATTGTTTCAAACCCGGTTCAGTCATGCAACGACATGACGAACGCAGAAAAAAATGTTATAATAATCGACCCACGCAGTTCTTGTGTAAAACAAATAAGGCAAAAATGGTTTAGAGAGTAGGAAATTCAGAAGTTAACATATGTTCTCAGCATTTGTAAAAAGATTCAGATCTATTAATCTAAAAAGATTTATTCGTTACAACGTCTTTTGTCTAATTCTTTATTCATAACGAAGTACCTTGAAGTAAAGGGAGAAAAGCGGAAGAACGCAAAAGCGTGGGAAAAATCGAGAACTACAGATGGGAAAAGAAAAAAAAAAAAACGGAAATAAACGCCCCGGGGAATCAGAGGGGAATCGAGCACACAAAAAGTTGCGTTTTTATTTATTACTCGTATTTACACATTGTTACAACAAGACTCGTCATTGTACACAATCTTATGTCTTATGCTTCTGGGCTTCGCTACACTTTAATTTTAGAGCCTTGTATCTGACATGGCTAGGTGGTACATGTCTAGGTTTTAAGTTTAATCCGTACCAATCTATTCAATATTTTAGCCATCCTCGTTACTTTCCTTTGGTTTGCTGTCTACTCCCTAAAAGCAGACTATTGTTTTAAAGTCTACTTCGGTAGGAAGCGGAAGAAATTCCACTGCACGTCAGAAACAAATGGCTGAATTTTACAATGTAATTTATTTGATCTGCCATACTCATGCCATATTTACAAAGGTATTGCAAAGAAGGAAAGCGTAGCAGTCGAAATATGATAGCAATCATTGAGACCAAGAGAAAATGAGACTTGTTGAGACTTATCATGTACAGTTTAACAGTTTTACATTCCCCACAATTAATGAGTGGAACATATACACGAAAAACTTTTCAATATTTGTAATTCAATCGTAGAACAACCCAATATGCTTGGAGCTAACATTTCTTCGTGGTTGCTGCAAACATTACACATGACAGTGCGATCACAACGGGAATCTGATTTACCTTTTCCCAGACCAATAGTTACGTTTCTTTTTTCATTGTGCGTCACATTATTGTACATCAATCTTTTGTTCAAAGTAAATAACTGTTCATTAGTTATATACTTCCCACCTTCACGGGTGCCCTTCGAGAAAAAATTCTACGCGCGCTAGTTTCAATAAAACCCTAACAAGCTATATATCGTAAGAAAGCTTAATAAATTTAGTTTACGATAAAACTACAATTTCAGCGCCATTTTGTTTTAAGTTGTCAGGAGACGGTAAGGCGTGGAACGACCGAGGGCCCCTCAATAGAATGGCTTTTTCGATACTCTGATTGGTTGTCTAGATAGATAGAGTAGCTTAAAATATGCAAGACGTGTTGCGTAAATGGACGCCACGGGAAAACTATATTAAAATATCTAAATTTCCCGACACACTTTAGTTTGTCATTATCTCTGAAATTTTCTGGGGAAATTTCACGACAATCCTTCAGATCTACATACCCTACTAGGAATAGTTACCACTACAGCTGCCCCCGCTGTTAATCAGTTTTTTTAATCGTATCCGTTACGGTTGAAAGGCGAACTCTTTGTACGAAATTTGGATGGAAACCTTTGTCTTTCCTTGAAAAAAGGGGACTTATTTCTTTCCTCTTTGGTTTTCGTTTTCCTACCCAAGGACGTGTTTCTGATTTTGATTTTTCCATAAGAGTTAGCGTAAAGAGCTTCAACGTGGGAATTTTGTTAATTTTATTTGAAAAGACGTTTTATTCGAAATAGCTCGGCCGCTTTTTGAGATTTTTGCTTTTTTAATATTTTTTTTTAAACATTACATAAAATGACTAACTTAAATTTTGTCAAATAAAAGGAAAAACGATTTTTTGGCCTATGAAGGTGGAAAGTAACCTTAACGCAGGTATTGCAAGTCACTAACAGTGTAACTAAAAGAGAAAACTACGCTGTTTATATTGACCTCATTGCTGCTGGCAAAGAAATAGTTTCGATCAAGAAACAGCTCGCGTTCAACAGAGGGCCCAAACGAGCTCTTCGGGGTAACTAGTGCCCCTGTATACAACTTTACGCTATTATAGTTGCGAGGATAAGAGATCCAGTGAAGAGCTTCAGACCTAACGCAACTATTCCTGCTGACGCCTTCACATGCGGTCGTGTCGTAGGAGTCAATGCCGGGCATCTAGTAAATTTAGGCGGAGTCTGAGTCCATTCTGGTCCCAGGAGAGACGCAGTCGGAGGAAGGACGTTTTTCTTGAAGAAATTTTTCACGTTGCCGCCTGGATTGTATTTGATGGATACGACAAGCCTGTTGTCTTTACGTATGGCAAAGGCAGCTCCAATCTGTTTGGAGTTCTTCCAAATCACCTAAAACATAACAGACGAGAAATGTAGTCATACGATGCAATATTCGTACTACTATCCACATGAAAAGTATCCTTATTTTACTGAAAAACAAATGGCCACGGATCAGCAGGCTGTAATAACGTATATTACATTAATACAATAAAGAATTTTTACCTTTCTTCAGTAACAAAGTCTTATAAGCCACCGTACATTGCATGCACGACTACAACAAGCGCACATAACTGTTTTACATAACAGAAGTTATAATGGATACCATGAACATCTGTACATCTGGCCCGGGTTGTTCAAAAGGCGGATAACATAGTCCACCGGATAAATAACTATCCAGCGGATAGCGTGGTTTGTTTTGTTAGGATAGCGTTATCCAGCCTTTGAACAGAAGAAAAAGCCGAGTTCACCAAGAAGAAACATCTGTACACACAAGCATACCACTTCAGCAAGTTGCGCTGTAATCACTGTTGCTGGCAGCGGAAAGACGACCCAGCCCAATCAAGAAACTTCATGGCCATTAACACATGTGGCGGACCGTGAGAAAGTCTCTCCGGACAAACCTATACTTTATCTATTCACTTCCATTTAATGCTCTATACGATTCTAAATGTAACTTACCTGAGTAAAATGTCCAGCAGCTTTCACATAGCGAGGATTGCTGTAATCATAATGCTTTTCTTCGCTATGGAACCACCAAATAGCATCACTGCAATACTCTTTCGGGTGGTACACTGACAGATACAAGTTCCCAGGATTGTTTTTGCTGTGGTGATACTTGTTGTTTTCTGCAAGATAATTGGCCCAGTCTTGCGCCTCTTTTTGAAGTTTCTTTGACCAAGTGACAGGAGGAACCTTAAAAGAATGAAATCGGAGATTTTATTGCAGTGTAGCCTGAGCAATGGTAAGCTCTAAGCAATACACAACAGAAAATGAGAGTTTACTGATTGATTTACACGACATCGCGTAGCATTTCATCTAAGAACCTTAACTCCTGTAAGTTCCCTGTTGCTTTGTTGTTTAACGATTGTCTCCGTTCTCTCTGTCTGCCACAAGAAGGCTTGCATGTAGAACTTAGTCTGTTATTTTGCTGGCGTTTAAATGAACCCAGAGGCATGGAGAAAGGTTGTTAACTGAGCCGAAAGGAAAGGAAAACTAAGGGCGCTCGAAAACGATTATGGACGAAGAGTTCATGCTATAGATTTAACTTAGCCTTAACTTGAACATTGATTTTTCTCCCAGCCGGTATGTGTTTTGTTCTCTTGGTGAACGACTGAAATTAAGGAACCTCTTCAGTATATAGCAGAAGTTCCTTATTTTTTCAATACTTATCGTCAAAGAGAGTGATCAATGACCTACTTCACACACAGGTCAACGTGGTCTCCATGCATGGAACACGATTCACAGGAACAATTTACATATCATTTGCATGAAAAATTAACTGTTTTGTCCATCATTTACTTGTACGGCTTGAAATATCTACATAGAACTTAATTAACATGTACTGAGAAGAGGAAAATCATGAACGTTGTTCATTACAGTCTCTTCTCGATGGTTTCGCATGTTATTTACACACTATGTAAACTCTCAACTGTTTCAGCCTGAGTGTTACTTAATCTGTTAATGAGAGGTCCCTTAGTACATTTACCTGATGAAGTTTTCTGAAATAGTTATGCCAGTAAAGACATTGTTGTTTAAATGGCATAGTACCTGAAATAAGGTAAGGAAAATTTTATCAGTTGGCAGAAATAACTCAACAACAGCAAAATTAATTCCTCTTGATTCGAAGTTCACTCGAACTTACGTTCATGAATTATTCACACATAAGTTCGTGTGAGTTAAGTCAGACTTATTCACCTCTCCATTAAATATTTGCTTCGATGCTGTGATTTTAGCCGAAAATTGTCACTTTCTCTGTTTTGATCTCAGGGGGGAGTTAAGGTGTGCAGGGGGGGCTGAGGTAGAAAACTAGGCTCAACTGATTGAGTGTCGCACTCGCGAGGATGAAAGTACACTAAGAGCGTTTCTGGAGTTCGTTGTCGGATTTCGATCAATATACTGGGTGCCAAGAATCATTTTACGAAACTTTTACCGCAAAACTGTTTCACTAAAAACTGACTGTGCTCGAGGATAACATAGAGGGATAACAAACCTTGTTTCGAAGCTCTCGTGAAGTTCCAAATGTGAAGACCCTTGTTACTTTCGGATCTCAGTAGTAATCTTTTATTACTATCGCTACTTTTGGAGGATGGCAACCTTAGGGAGTGGGAGGTTCTCTACTTTTCTATAGCTAAAATTTTTATTTGTTGGGTCGATTCACCTTTTATGATATAAAGGCAAGAAAGGGACATACCTTTTTTGAAGAGATTTTTATGTCACACTAAATAGAAAAAAAAAGTTTGGCCAGCTGCTGTCTAACTGCTATTTTACTTCGCCATTGCCTAGTCTAAAGCTTATGATGCGAAAGGAGAAGCCAGGGTACGCAGGGCTAGCGACACAGCCACGTAAAAAGACCGCTTACTAGGGAAGCCTTTACAAACGAAAAAAGTCTAGATCTAGGACGGGTGATAGCCAAACATGAAATGGCAATAAATCACGAGGGCAGATATCAGACATATTATGCCCCAAAACAAAATCCAGAAGGGCTGCTGGAATGTGGGTGCCTTCTACCAGACATGAAAACGTTAATAAGTCACAGTTAGTGACACGGAGAAGGTCAGTGGTAAAGGAAACGGGCTGGCAGTTAAATTTTAACCGAAATTAAAACTGAATGACGAAACATCATGATCAACTCACAGGTCGATTTCGAACGATTTTTAAGACTTTGAATATAGCACAAGGTATATAGCAGAAGGTAAGATAGGGTATCCACATACCTTCAGACCTAACCAGATTAGCAACAAGGAAGCTCACCAAGAATAGGACTTTCATAGTTGTCAAGCCACAGGAAGTAGTTTTCATAGGAAATAATTGTGACCTACGGTTCATACAACTTAGCTTTGTTCTTCTTTGTTACAGACAGTAACTGACAGACATTGCATGACATGTTATTTTTAGTGTATAAATAAGCTCATTGAATATGTAATTCCGTTGTCAAGGAAGATCATTCTGAACATTTCGGATCTTTCTAAACATTGTTCTTGAAAATGATAATTACCGATAAACTTAAGAAAGAACATTTTTAAGATTTCTGTGTTGTTATGCTTTTAAACTTCACTTGAGTAGTTTCTTTATTTGCGGGATATCATAGCGAGCCAAAATAAAGACAATTTTCTTTCATAACATCATCAGGGATTCGGTTTCGTGAGACATGATACCCAGAAGTCTTCAAATATGTCGCTTCTAGAAGAAATGATATCCACTCTCTGGATCGAAGTCAAAGAAATGTCAAGTGGTGAATAATAAAGTAAAAAACAAAATATTTTTTTCACGCCTCCGTTAGTCTTTGAAAAAAACGCCCGTTTTCCTTGCGATTATTCGATCGCTGGCCGATATAACTTGAAAACACTGAACTATTGGCCAGGCCCTTCTTTAATGTTAACTTCAGATGGTATTCGTTACAATATTATTCTAACGACTGAACATCACATATCGGTTTTGTTTATGATCCCTGGGATGGTTGTTTCGCTATAGCAAACGCTATCAGTTTTCGATAGTCGACAGCGAACGCCAAGAAAAAGAAAATGCGCCGGATGTTAGTATTGAGTTCAATTTCTAATTTACCGAGAACATGCACATTTTTTACACTTTTTTGTGCTGCTGTGTCAGCCATGGCGATAGCAAAAAGTGTAAACACTGAGAAACCAGGATTATTTTAGTTTCTGAGCAAAGTTTAAGTTTATTTTAATACAAAAACTGCCAACAAGTCTCTTCCAGGCTCTGATACATGTCGTTGTATCGCCGTTGTGTGTAACGCTGACAGTTTTGATGCAGAGTTAAGTGCAGGTTGACAGAGGTCTTTGTGCAAATTTTCTTATGCAATATGTGATTTGGCTAAATTTAAGAACTTTCAAAATGTTCTTTGACGTCGTAATCATTATGCAAAAGTCGGGTTTTCTTCAATTTGCAGCCTCATTCTTAATCTCCAAAGTAAAAGCCTTGGAAACGAGGTTGTTTCCTGTGGTCACACGTTATACATTGTAATATTCCTATTGTCTGTATCTTTATGTCTGTTCCTTTATCATAGCGAAAAATATGCGCCCAAGAAAAAGGAAAAACACAACACGCCATTTTGAGGAAGCGAAAATCCTTTCTTGTCTTTCTAGAGCTAGCGCCCATCTATTTTTAGCTTCTCCAGGATATTGAACAGCTTGATAGGGGTACCCATTATATTGTCGCATAAATACAACTATACATACATGCAAAGCACGCGAACACCACCAAACTTAATTACATCATATTGCTTTTAAAACGCGTTGACGACCTTCTGAGGGTCGAATAACTTTTTCGCTATTTTACGCAATTTTATGGAGTAAAAATAACCTTGCATTATTCTCAATAAACCTGGTCGTTGTTCGTGTCTCATCTTACAAACATTTTAATAAGTTTTCTGTCACCTGCTCAGCCATGCTAGCAAATCCTGAATTTTGTGCGTGTTCAGAAGGAAATTATAAATGTTCCTCGACTGAATAATAATAATTTGTTCAACTGGCGTAAAAATCGGTAAGAAGAGGAAGTACAAGTTTATACGAGTTTTAGGAGTAGTCGGCTGTGATGTATGACTGTGAAGGATTTGAGCTTCGCTCGTAAATGAGTTTTCAGCTTGTATGCTAATGTATATGTGGCTTTCCGAATCTTGAGGCGTTTGGTTCATTTTCGTAGGCAATTAATAACTATGTACATTGATCGATCCAGCATTGTCTAGCTTTATTTAACCATGTCAGATCAGAGAATGAAAGGACTCTGTTTCGTACACGTACTAGCTTACATTTTTTGCCTCATCAGCCGGCAGGCCTGAAACACATGTTCTGATCGACAAAAGACGAAAACTTTCATCGAAGACTTGCCAGCTTACTTCATATACGTGCCGTCAAGTACATACGCACACACAATAATAGAACAGCTAACTGCGCAGCACAAAGTAGCAAAGTATACAAAGCGAATCGCTTTTTTATGACAGACATACCTGTACAAGTTGCCAGGAGAGCCACAAGGACAATCACAACGCTAAGGATCTTCATCACTAAGTTGTCGACCTGCGTAGCAAAAATTGAGAACAGTATTCAATGGCAAGGCTTCGATAAATGTTATTAGGATTAACATATGACCGGTAGATCGGTATTTTAATGACGTCTATCGTAACAGATATTGAAACCGCGTCGTTGGAAAGTGCCGTTGACACCTTTCATCAGTGGTCACTCAGTGAACTGGCAAAAATAGTGTTCGAAACTTGCCTTTGCAAATCTCTCCCAAAAAGCGTAAAATTGTTTAACATGCGTCTAATCGCCGTGACCTTTCTTACCATTTCTTTGTACTCTTTGTGCTCGTGTAGAATACCTCCGAAATTATTTCATTTCAGACAGAGAAGTGAACTTCCTTTCTGGTTTCATTTAAAATATGCGTGGAATTGCTTTCCTATTTCCTGTTGCGCAAAATCTGAAGAAGTTGACAACATCTTCTATCCGTAACTTTGGGTGCCGGATAAATACGACGTCATGCATGGGAACTTAAGGTCAAGCATCTCAAATGTATTATTATACTGGGCTGTCACGTCTCAGAAATGCAAAGTAGCTTCCTCATAAAAACCTCTCACTTCTGGTTAATGTTTAAATTCTCCATCATAATTCATTAGGAAAAGGCGAGTTCGCAAGTTATGAGAAAACAAGATCAAGTATTGAGTGAAATTATGGCAAGTTTATGGGATAGCCTTTTGATTGCCATTGTAAGGGTTAAAAGAGATAACAACGTATGCAGCACATTTTGCTCAAACCACAGTTCATGATAGCCTGAAATGTCAGTCATCCACAGCATGATCCCGGGGGTCATGCTGTGCCGGGGTTTTATCCCCCTGTACAGGAGAGGGACTGAAACGCGTCCGTTCACCGGTATTTCTATTTGACGGGGTATTTCAATTTTTCCGCAGCTTGTGAGCAGTATGGTGGCTCAAATAAGCTATTCACAGGCCGATATTTCAGGAATGCAGCCTAAGCGTTCATACCGACTCCCAAGACACAACTTCTACCTGTAAAAATGTGCATGACTATCGAAAACGTCATTCAAAAAGTGTCGGGTTACTAAGTGAATTTTAAAATTCTCTAATCCACAGCGAGCAGCTATTCAATCTTTTTGTCTCGTTCAGTAATAAAGGCAATTATCCTCTCCGCAAAAAATAACGTAGAAATTCAAATGCCTAGCAGCCTTGGCAATTTTATTAGTCTGCGAGGCCAATAAATGATGTCGTTTTCTGAAGTAAATTAAAAGTAAATTGGAAGGAATTTTAAATGAGTAAAATCACTGTGTTCTGCAAATCGTATGCAATAAACTGGTCTTTTCTCTTGTGAAGGAGTAGCACTAACACGAATGCTAAAAATTCATTGGAAATCCCCCCCCCCCCCTTTAAACCTAATGCTTCACACTGTGTCTGTATGACAGACATGTCGGATCGGAAAGCCCCATGGTGTATTGAAAGATAATAGAGTAACTTTGGGTGGTAAGTCTTCGTCCTTTTACTTACTATTACTACTAATAACAATACCTTTGAACTAACCTTCAGTGGTGACAAGTGTAGGGTTGAGAACTCTTGTTCGAACAGGGACGTAAGTAAGTCAATGGTCGAGAAGAAAGTGCAAGGCACGATCTCGTTTGTCACACATTCTCTCTTTTGTCACGAAAAAAGTAATGTAATCCTGTTACGCACATCACATCTTCGTATCGACCTTTGATAAACGCACAGTTTGGCTTTCTGTTTCTTAACTCAGTTCTTCGCATCTTGATTTTTCTCTCCTCTTCAATCTATTCTTGTTTATCTCCCCGGTTGTGAATGTTTCATATAAGGTAACAGTTTACGTAACTTCCGGTCGAATGACTTTTCTACAGTTTCGGTCTTCTTTGAAGATCCTGTGAAAACGTCAATCTTGTTTTATTGTGCAGCGTGGCCGTGCTACTGAAGCGCGTTGTTCTAGGAAAGCAGTCTTAGCTTGGACTGGAGCAAAAATGGATCAGAACGCCGTCATGAGGATCGAGAAAGCGGACCAGAAAATAGGTAAGATTTCTAGACCAAAAAACTGTGACTGATGTTCTATCAGTT